>Ga0114922_10005896_pt1 | contig 11255 bp, 10 predicted proteins | sample AartaG_FD_100975 | JGI IMG/M metagenome (GOLD analysis project Ga0114922, IMG submission 100975) | Deep subsurface microbial communities from Aarhus Bay to uncover new lineages of life (NeLLi) - Aarhus_00045 metaG | ecosystem: Environmental > Aquatic > Marine > Oceanic > Sediment | place...
CGTATCATTGATTTGCCAATGAAAACGATACTACCGGCCCGTCTCAGCGTCAATGCCGTATTGACCCCTCCGTGCGATTAGTGATATGTACTTTGAAAAAGCGAAGAATGATTACTGCAAAAGGCAAGAAACTGGATTGGCACGAGGGGCTCACGGTCCGTGCGGTCCTGGACACCCTCGGCTACAATTTCCCTTCCGTACTGGTGCGGGTAAACGGTACTATTGTCAGGCGCAAAGAGTGGGACAGCTCCACCGTTCCCGATGAAGCGGATGTCGAGGTCCGGCCCATCGTTGCCGGAGGCTGACACTTCTAGAAAACCGGCAAAATCCGGTAGTTCTACACCTCCTCCAAAACCTTATCCAAAAACCGGGCAATCGCGATGGAGCCGTTTTCTATGGTAATCTCCTCGTAGGCTCGCTGGCATTCCCGAAGGCCGTCGCCGGATAGGAACCATTCCACGATCTGGGAGAGTTTGCGGGGCATGTTTCCCGCATAGTAACCGAGACGATTCTTGACTACGAATTTTATGTTCGGATTCTCGCTGAGCTGGGCGCTCTCAAAGAAGATGATCGGTTTTTTCATCGACAGCACCTCCCAGGTGGTCGCCGGTCCGGGTTTGATGAAACAGAAATCGGAGGCGTAGATCAGCTCGTTGATGTGTTCCTGGAAGCCCAGGGTCACAATCCTGGTGGCTCGATCTCGAGAGCCGAAATCCTGTTCCAACTGCTGCCGCAGCTGGTCGTTTTTCCCCGCCACGGCAATCACGTTCAGAAGAAAGTTTCTCTTCACCAACGCTTCGATCATCTTGTAGATCGATCCGATTCCCTCGCTTCCAAGTGTTACCAAGAGGTTTTTCCGGCTGTTGTCGATTCCGAGAGTATGAAAGATCTCCGACTTGCTTCTTTTGATATCGAAGAAGCTGCGGCGTACAGGATATGGAAATTCGTGCAATTTTTCCCGGGGAAACTTCTTCTTGAGGAGTTTTTTCTCGGCCTGTTTGGAGGCAACGATGTAATGATCGACGTTTTTTAAATACCAGTAAGAATCGAAGTCGAATATCTCGGTGAGGTAATTGATGAGAATCGGTCCGACCTCATATTGCCTGCGGATATGGGCGATCGCCATTGTGTTGAAGTAGTGGGTGGAGAAGACCAGATCCGGTTTTTCATTGTAGAGGTAACGCATCACGTATTTGGCGATGCGGTCGAGGAACAGCTTGTAGATCTGGATGTTGACCGGCCCGGTGATGAAATCGAAGGTCTGGATGCTCTTTGTCAGCTCGGGGTGGGACAACAGGTACTTCCACACCTTCTTGTGCGCTTCGTCCAAATCCGTGCAGCCTAGATCCTTCATGAAATCCAGAACTTTGATTTCATATTTTCCGGGGAAAAGTTCCTCCAGGGCTTCAACGACCGCCACCGCGGGGGTCTTGTGCCCTCCTCCGGCCTCGATCATCGCAAAATGTATCTTCTTTCTTGCCACTTCCGCTCCGTGGAACCGCTGAACTGAAATTGAATCGCCACTCCGGATTATAGGCCCATCGGGTTCCTTTTTAAAGTGAAATATAGCTATATTTAGGCGAAGAATGGTTATGTCAACGAACGGAATGGTAATAACCGACCTGGATGGCACGCTTTTCCAGAAAAATCATCGGATCAGCGATCGCAACTACCAGACTCTTTTAGATTTGGGAGAACGCGCGATCGTTCGAGTGATCGCAACCGGGCGCAGCCTGTTTTCCGCCTATAAGGTATTGCCTCTGGAATTTCCGATTGATTTTCTGGTTTTTTCATCCGGAGCGGGGATCATTGCCTGGGCTCGGCAAGAGCTGCTGTTCAGCGCTTCGATGAACCAAGAAGAGGTTGCCCTGGCCTTCGAGGCCCTGTCGCGGCGCTCTTTGGATTTTATGGTGCATCGCCCCATTCCTGACAATCATCATTTTCTTTACTTCGCATCGGGTCAGCAAAACCCGGACTTTGAAGATAGATGCACGCTGTACAGAGATTTCGCAGCCCCCGGCCGGAGGCAAGATAAACCTCCTGGGGAAGCTTGCCAGTTGGTCGCGATTGAGCCGTTTTTTCGCCTAACCTCCTGTTTCTCGGAGATACGGGAGGAGCTGGATAGCCTGGCTGTAATACGTACCACCTCTCCGCTGGACGGCAGATCCCGCTGGATCGAGATCTTCTCCAACCAGGTCTCGAAAGCCCAAGCCTCCGTACGGATAGCCCGAAACTTGGGTGTTCGAGAAGACAGAATCATGGCGATCGGAAATGACTTCAACGATCTGGATCTGCTTGGGTGGGCGTCTAGGAGTTTTGTTGTAAACGATGCACCCGGGGAGCTTCTTGCCCGCTTTCCAAGAGTGCGGTCCGGGGATGAGTCGGATTTCAGTGAGGCCGTGGTCCAGTGGCGGCAGGAGTTGGGGTTCTAGGTATCTTTTATTCGGTTTTCTCGGTAAATCGAGCCCCCCCGCTGTACTTTGTACAGCTTTCGAATGTCTGATAGAATCATGAGGTATTCCGGGCTTCGGTAATCCGGATAGGTCCACTCCAACGGCCGGAAGCTACGCCGCTCGTACACCAGCGTGACTTCGGCGAATATCCCATCGGCGAGGGGAATCCGGTGCGACCCGTCCTTGCTCGAAGCAAGAATGAAACGGCTCAGGCTGAGTATACCCGGATCTATGTTGATTTTGCGCCTGCCCGCTTCAACGAACTGCTTCTCCAAAAGGTTTGTCTCGGTCTTGATCTGAGCCAAGATGCCGGGATCGATCAGCCGGGCAAACGAGACAAAGAAGCGGGTGATGGGGGCTCCCATTTCCTCGTCGTAGTAGTGGGTCTGGAAAAAGGGTAGATCTCCGCTGGTATAATCGATCCGGCCATAGGAGTTTTGCAGCGCCTCGATAAGCCGAGGACGCATCTGCCGGCGGGATATGAGAATCGGGACTACCAGTTTCTCCGGCGCAAACGGACAAATTTGCCCCATAACGTGATCCGGCTCTCCAATTGTCAGGTGCAGGTCTATACTCTATACTCCTGTATATGTCAGAATCCGAAGGCTTTCAAGTTCGTCTGGAGCAGGCGATTGAGGCCAAACGGCAGTTTCTCGAGGAGAAGACTCTTCCCCAGCTGAAAGAAAGCTTTCGGGTATTTCAAAGCCTGTTTGAAAACCTGTACAACATCCTGCTTCGCAAGGCGCTGGCCCAAGAGGATCCCTACAAGTACGAGCAAAAGATATCCGAAGTTACGATCCCTCCCAAGGGAGATATCCTGGACTCGGAAAAAGGGGAACAGATCAGCCAGCGGCTGTCCGCCTTCCATGCTCAGATTGAGTTCCTCAACACCAATTACCAATTCAGCCTCGAGTTCATCGATTTACCGCGCATCCGTCGCATCATCGGGATGGTACAGTACATCAACTGGACGCACGTTACCGGCACTTCCCCGGATGCAACTACAGCAGCCCTGGCGGAGACCCTCGGTAAGATCCGTCCGGGAAGCGACAATATATCAACAGGGATCATCTCCACCTCCCTGGCCCAGATGCAGTCCTTGTCTCGAACCCTCCTGGTTCAGCTCAAGGAGATGATAGGATTCCAGAGGCAAGCCTACAAATTGATGCTGCGGCAAGGGTTGCTTTCCCCTATTCATCAGACGCTGGGTAGGCTGTACGCAGCCAATCCGGACAAAGCCTATGAAAAAATCAAGACCGTTTTTGCCTCGAGCATGAAGGGGAAACCCTTCTACCGGGACCTGGTGGTCGAGCTACTACAGGAGGAGTTCGCCGAAGACGCTGCCAAGCTTCGCGAGCGGTCCCTCGCCGCGCTGAAAATCCCGAAAGAAAAATCTGTGGAAGACCGAAAGGAGCCGGATTATAAGGGTATGCTCATGGAAGCGGCTCGTTTGATGTTTCCTGCGGGCGGCCATTTACACGATGCACTGCGGAAGATCGTGGACAACGAGGAAATGCTGGAAAAGAGCAGGCAGGGTCTGGGAGGAAAGCTTCGATCTTGGCTGCGGAAGGCATTTCAAAACCGTGAGCTTAGCCGGACTATCGAGATACGTTATTTCGACTCCCGGAGTTCTACAACCCAAACTGAGATGATTGATTTTCGCAAGTTTGTGGATCGTGTTCGTAGAAAGAGCTCTCTTTTCGCGGCTTTGAGTCAGCCGGACAGTACCTCCTTCGCTCGCCTGAGCAAAGCCTCGGAGCAGCAAATTGATGACTTCCTCAAAAAGAATCTCGGAGAGTTGCAGCTGCTCCATAGGAAGCTGCAGGGTTTGAGCGAGTGCTTCAGGCAGGAAGCTTCCAAAGAGCAGAAAGACCAGCTCAGAGGAATAAAAATCGAACTGAGTGGATTGAAGAACTGCATCGTTCGGGCCAACCGGAAACGCTATGAATATGTATCCCTGAAGGATGAAGAGCTTCAGCTGCAGCAACTGGGAGTTCCAGAACACCCGAGATGATGCTCTCCTACACGGTGTAGAGGCCCAGGGTCCGCAGCGTTTCTGTTACCTTGGATAGCTCCTCGAGAGCGCTCCGAAAAACGCTTTCCTCCTGCGGGATATCCACATCCACGTAAAACATCTCTTCCCAGGGTTTACCCGCTATCGGTCTGGACTCGAGCTTTACCATGTTGATACTTCTCTCGGCGAGTACCTGGAGCACCCGGAATAGGGATCCCGGCGTATTGGCTGTGGAAAAGACCAGAGAGGCTCGGTTGGAGCTGCCGATCCGTCTCTCAGCTTGGGCAAGCTCTTCTCGAGCGATGATCACAAAACGGGTATAGTTCTGGCTGTCGGTCTCGATTCCCTCTTTTAATACCTTCATCTTATACACCCGTGCGGCATCCAGGCTGGCGATTCCCGCGTTTTCTTTCTTTCCCTCCCGGGCGACGAAGGCGATCGATCCGGCGGTGTCGTAGAAGGGGATCTTTTCCCAGTTTCGATAGTTGTCGAGGAATCGGGCACACTGGGAGAGACCTTGAGGATGGGAGTAGACCCGCCTGATATCTTTTATGTCCGCATCGGGCAACCCGATAAGATTGTGGATGATTCGGATCGTTTTTTCCCCCACGATGCGGATATCGGGGTACTGAAGCAGAAGGTCGTAGTTCTGGTGGATCGAACCTGTCAGGGTATTCTCAATCGGTATGATCCCGTAGTGACTCTTTCCCGTGAGAACCGATTCGAATACATCCCGGAACTCTCGAAGTGGTACCGACCGAACATTATCAGGAAAATATCGCAGTAGAGCGTTTTCACTGAACGCTCCAGGCTCCCCTTGAAAAGCCACCTTGACCGGCTCCTGTTCTGTCGGTGTTTTAGGCATAAGCTTCAGGACGTGGGGGAGCTTTTCCGGCAGCCGGGCAAGCTCCTTGCCCAGGACCGGGGTCAGCGCCTGGATGTCCCGCATCAGTTTTTCGAACTGCTCCGGGTACAGAGACTGAGGCCCGTCGGATAGGGCATGCTCGGGATCGGTGTGTACTTCCACGATCAATCCGTCTGCTCCGGCGGCTACAGCGGCCAGGGCCATTGGCAGAACCTTGGCCCGTATGCCCGTGCCGTGGCTGGGGTCCACCAGGATTGGAAGGTGGCTGAGCTTTTTTACCACCGGGATGGCGGAAATATCCAAGGTGTTGCGGGTGTAGGTCTCAAAAGTTCGGATCCCCCGCTCGCAGAGCATCACGGAATCTGTTCCATGGGCCAGTAGATATTCCGCGGACATCAGGAGATCCTGAATCGTGGCCGCGGGCCCCCTCTTGAGCAACACAGGTTTGTGTAAAGCCCCGACTTTCTTCAGGAGTTCGAAGTTCTGCATATTCCGGGCACCGATCTGCATGATGTCCGCGTATTCGGCGAACATCCCGGCGTGCTCCGGGGTAACGATCTCGGAGATGACCGGCATCCCATTCCGCTGCCCGGCTTCCTTGAGATGTTTGAGGCCCTCTTCACCGAGTCCTTGGAAGGCGTATGGGGAGGATCTAGGTTTATACGCCCCTCCCCTCAGGATCACGGCACCGGATTCACGTACCAGGGCTGCGATTTCCATGATCTGTTCCCGGGATTCGACCGAACAGGGTCCGGCGATAACGGCGATCCGGGAGCCGCCGATCTTCACCGGTCCTACGGCTATCGAAGTGTCCTCTTTCTTGAACTCCCGCGAGGCCAGCTTGTAGGGTTTGGTGATGGGTATGACCCGGGCGACGCCGGGGAGAAGTTCCACCTCCCTCAGATCAATGGGAATGATTCCGACGGCTCCTAGAATCGTTTCTTCCTCGCCCTGAATCTCTCGGATTCGAAATCCCTTTTCTTCGAGGAATGAGACAATATATGTCTTGTCCCGAGCTTTTATGTTGTGTTCCAGGACGACGATCATAGAGGTTATGCTAGGCGGAAAGCTTTTGAGGTGTCAAGACGACTTTCCCGACCGGCAGTGGAGCAGCTGCCCGGGGCAGGGCCGAAGATCCTTCAGGAATCCTCGATGCGTAACACTGTTCCCAAGACCTTGGCGATCTCCCCGTTGTCCGTGAGCATCTTTTCGAACGATTCCAAGAGCTGTTGCTCATTGTCCAGGATGCGTGCAACGTAGTGCAGGGTAGTGTAGGGTGTACCTCGACGTACTCGGCTAATCCCGGCGTTGTACATGGCCAGAGCGACCACTTCATTTTTCCCCGTTTCCAGGCAAAAGCGAAAATGGGCAAGACCGTATTCGGCGTTGATTTTGGGATCGTAGAAGTGTTCTTCTTTGAGGTTTGGGAATGTTCGGGAATTCAGCTGAAACAAGCCGCGGTCCACCGAGTTGGAGTTACGATTCAAGGCCCTGACCCGGTATGAGCTCTCCACCCAGGCCAAAGAAAAAGCGAGAGGCAGGGAGATGTCATTCGTGTCGGCAGCGGCGAGGACCGCTTGTGCAATCTCCCTGTCCGCAGTCACCTGAGTGTAGAAGCTCTCTACCATGGAACGGGTCAACTTGTTTCTGTACAGATACAAGCCCGGATCAACTTCTTCCGGTTTCTCGGAAAGTAAAAAAGAAATTGTCTCTGGAGTGAGAATGCCCGCATACTCCTCTACGTTGTGGTGGGCACTTCCCGAGCAAGAGAGAAATACTACCGCAATGAGAGTATAGATCACTTTCTTCATCATACTTTCTCCAAGAGGGCATTAGTTACTCATTTTTCCGGTAAAAGTCAAGGCTGGATATTGTCCGGGCGGAGATTGTCTGCCGGGCTATTTCTGAATGCTCACCCGGTTTCGCCCCATCTCTTTTGACTGATAGAGAGCCTTGTCCGCCTCTGCGATAAGCTGGGAGGCGGAACGCATTCGTGCGGGCTTGAATTCGGCGACTCCGATGGACACGGTAACGTACAAGGGTCCTTCTTCACCGGGGAAGGAGTGTTGTTCTATGGTTTTGCGGATGCGCTCTGCTACTACGGCGGCGCCTTTGGCGTCCACCTCCGGGAGGATCACGGCGAACTCTTCACCGCCATAGCGGGCCGTAAAGTCTATCGTACGAACCGATCCCCGCAGAATGTTGGCGATTTCCTTGATGATAAAGTCTCCCTGGAGATGCCCGTAGGTGTCGTTGAATTTCTTGAAGTGATCTATGTCGAACATAATCAGGGACAGGGTCATTCCGTAGCGGTGAGCTCTGGCAATTTCTTCGTCCAGATTCTGCTGGAAGTAGTGGTGGGAAAACAGCTTGGTCATTCGATCCGTTGTGGCCTGCCAATACAGATTGGCGTTTTCGATGGCTATCGAGGCGAAGCGAACGATCTGAGTGATGTACTGGATGTCCAACAGGGAGTACGATCCTCCCTCCCGTTTTTTCGGCAGGAGAATGAGACCACCGACACCCTTGTCTGTTCTCAGGGGAATGATGATATCCGGTTCAATGACCTCCAGTTGTTTGCTCACCTCCTGGTCCTTGTAGTTCTCTTTGAAGTAGGCGAAGGAGATCTGGTTATACTCGTCCTGTTCGAGAAACGAGAGAACCGAGCCCAAAGAAGAGAGTTGCAGGCTTACTTTTTCCTGCTTCAAGCCTTTGAAGTGGAAGAGGTTGGGTAGGTTTTCGTCTAGATCGTTGGGAAGGATGCAGGTCACCGTGGATGCCTGGAATTTTGCCACGAAGCTCAGCACGACGTTTTTGATGATGTTTTCCACATCGAGCTGAGCCGTGATCTGCGAGGCGATTTCGATGATCTCCTTCAGATCCTGGTTCCCCAACTCCAGGTGCATCTGGTGGAGTTCTTCAGGTTCGCTGCTCATCGCTGATGCATTATATTCGTTAAACTACCCCGTGCCAAGCTGAAAAGGTGCTACGGGCGAACCAGAGAACTGGTACCCCAATTTCCCATATTCGCTGGATTACCGGGATCGTCGGGAATCAGCTGTTCGAAGTTGTCGGCTACTTTCTTGAATGCCAAGGCAAACCGTTCAATTTCCTCGGGGATGTACCGTTTGAACCAGGGAATTTTGAATACTCTGGACTGCACGCTGTCCGACACGGGAAGAGATTCCCGGTTCGGGCGTACGTCAACCCCCGGCCCGGAGTTGGCGACGATTGTGGGCTTTCCGTTTCCATATACGTCCAGGCTCTGAAAGATGGGGTGGGTATGAAGAGCACGGTTGCATCCGGGGGCGCATTCATTGAATCCTTCCGCCCTGACAGCCTGGCAGAAACGAGTGATCGAGAGCCCTCCGAGTTTTCCGGGTTCGTAGTATCCCAGTGGATTGTACCATCCACCCATCGTGGTCCCTGATCCCTCTTCGGGCTGTCTGGGGCGGATCCCCGGCACCTCTTCAAGGAGGTTCCAGAAATGATTTATCGCCTGATCGATTTCCGCCATCTGATCCGGGTATAGTCTCAGCTGGACCCTGCCGATGGCGGAGCACAGCTGATTCAATCGGTATTTGTAGCCCCCCCACGGCACTCCTGCCCCTGCACTGATCTTCGGGATAGTCAGGTGTTCACCGTGCCGGGCGTAATGTCCGAACGCGACGGCCCGTTCAAAGATTTCCCGTTGGTTTGTGACCAGCATCCCCCCTTCTCCTATTGGAAAGGATTTCGCCGACATCAGAGAAAAACCTGCAGCCTCCCCCATGGTTCCTGTGATCCTGCCTTTGTAGAGACTGCCGTGGGAATGGGAAGCGTCCTCCAGCACTCGAATGTCGTGTCTGCCGGCGATGTCCAGAATGCTATCCATGTCCGCAGGCATTCCCGCGTAATGGACCACAACCACGGCTTTGGTTCGTTCGCTTATCCGTTTTTCCATGTCCGCAGGATCGATGCATAGGGTCAGTGGGTCGATATCCGCCAGTACCACCGTGCCTCCCAGGGAAAACGCGGGTACACAGGACGCCCAGTAGGTCATACTCGGACAGATGACCTCATCTCCCGCCCCAACGCCCATTCCGTACAGGGCACCGTGGATCGCGGCGGTTCCGGTATTGTGGGCCAAGGCATACTTCACACCGAGCCAATCGGCGAACTCCCGCTCGAACTCCATGGTGATCTGGAGACCCGAGATCGTCCCGGACCGCAGGACCGACAGTACCGCCTCCTCCATCTCTTGGGTGATGATCGGCCAGGCAATAAGTTCGTCCGAAATACCCTGAATCGCCCTAGTTCCTCCCAGAAGGGCAAGCTTTTCCATAATCTTTCCTTTTTATCTCTGTACAGACTTTCCGCCGACCGATCCGGTCATTCCGCAGGAATCGACGGAATGCCGTGCTGTTCGGCCAGGGTATTCAAGGCTTCAAGCAGCCCCTCTTCCACCGGAATACCCTTGTCGTGGGATTCCCGTAGATTGTTGACGACCCGTTCGCCGGGTAAGCGGATTGTCTCGAACCCCGGACGCACGTGATTGTTCAGCATATGTGCTTTGAAGCGCTCGATTTCACCGTAGAAATAGTCGTGTCCGGCGAACGCCCCTGGGTCAATCACGGTCAGACTCGCCGACTGGCTTGTCTTTGTTTGAGGATTATTGCACTCTCCGCCGGCCAAGGCGGCGATCCCCTCGGACCACAGGGACATCCCGTATCCTTTGTAGCCGAAATGGGCGCCGCCGATAGAAAGCACAGACCCTCCCTCCAGAGCAACCTTGGGATCGGTACTAAGATTTCCTTTCGAGTCGAGGAAGATCGGCTCGGGCGCCTGCTGGCCGCTTTGGGCCATCCGTTTGATCTTGCCCATGGAAATTGTCGTTGTGGAAAAATCGGACAAGACCGGGTCTCCCTTGGTGGGGAAGGCCAGGGCGATGGGGTTGGTGGAGAGCTTCGCATCAATTCCGCCGTAGGGCGCAGCATCCCCGCAGGTCGTGGTCTGAGCCCAAAGTTGGGCCATGTACCCCTGCTCCGTAAGAGAGTGAAGATAGGGTCCCAGTGCACCCAGCCAGCAGCATTTTCTGACCGTAACCATGGCCACGCCTTGTTTCGAGGCTTTTTCCACGGCCACTTTTTTTGCCAGGCTCAATGCCAACTGAGCGAAGCCGAAGTTGCCGTCGATGACCGCAGTGGCTCCCGACTCTTTGACCAGCTCCGGTTCCGCCGAAGGATTTATCGGTTCGGGGATGTTCTGATTGAAGTAAGGAAAAATCGCCAAGCCGTGGGTGTGAATACCCATGGCTTGGGTTTTCACGGCAATCTCAGTGATGATCCGAGCGTTTTTTTCTTCAACTCCCTTTGTTTTCAAGAATTGTACGCCAAACTCCACAAGGGCGTCTTTCGAGCAGTGTTTCATAACTCCTCCCTCGCTTTTGCATAGATCGACCGCCAGCTATTCCAGTCATCAATGGAAAGGTTTTCGGTGATACCGCTGATCGACAAAATGTATCCTCTCTCGGCTATTTTTGACAAACTGCAGGCACGACGGATCGCGTTTTCCACCTCTTCTCCGGTGTGTCGATAAAGGTCACCGACGCATCCTCCGCAGAAGACAAAATGTTTTCCGAACCGCTGCACCAACTCCGGTAGGTTCGGATTTTCCTCCCAGTCAAAAGGATTGATGATGTCAATCCCGATGGCTGCCAGATCGGGAAGCAGAGGGGCGATGTTTCCGTGGGAATGGAGATGTATGAATGCCCCCCGGTCATGAACCCTGCGAGTAAGCTCGTCGTACCAGGGCAGGAAGAATTCCCGAAAGAGCTCGGGGGACATCAACAATCCGTCAACGTTTCCCATGTCGTCGCAAAGGTTGATGATTTCCACCCCCCTGTCCAGAAACATCTCGACCGCATCGAGGCTCATATCAGCCA
>Ga0114922_10005897_pt1 | contig 11254 bp, 8 predicted proteins | sample AartaG_FD_100975 | JGI IMG/M metagenome (GOLD analysis project Ga0114922, IMG submission 100975) | Deep subsurface microbial communities from Aarhus Bay to uncover new lineages of life (NeLLi) - Aarhus_00045 metaG | ecosystem: Environmental > Aquatic > Marine > Oceanic > Sediment | place: Aarhus...
GAAGGTCACGCCCATCCGGTCGTAGGTGCGGATGATGCCCGGCGCCGCCTCGCACAGGCTCTTGATGGGCGGCTGTTCGGCCAGGTAGTCGCCGCCCTTGATGGTGTCCACGATGTGCTGCCACAGCGAGTCGTCCTGGCCCTTAATGTCCAGCACGGCGTTGATGCCGCCTTGGGCGCAGCAGGAGTGGGACCGCTTGACGGGGAAGAGGGAGAAGAGGTCCACCTCGGCGCCGCTCTCGGCGATCTGCAGAGCAGCCCACAGACCACCCAGTCCGCCTCCCACCACGATGATTCGTTGATCTGCCATTTGCCTAGCCGCGTCCGCTGATTCGATCCTACTTACTTAGGATGCGTCGTCCACCCGGACGACCATGTGACCAGTCGCTTGCCGCTCCTGTTGCTTTTCCGGGGACAGCGATCCGAAGCCGTTCAAGGCGCCAAGCCCCGCCAGCCCCAACACAATGCCAAAGGCCGCGCAAACATAGCCGACCCACCGTTGCGAGTTGGCACCGACGGTGACGCCCCAGGTGATCAGGAACGTCCAGACGCCATTGGCCAGGTGAAAGACCGCCGCCAGGACCCCGATCCCGTAAAGAAGACGCAGATACCAGGGCTCCAAGGCAGCGGCGGCCGTCGCCGCCGCGTCGTGCGGATCAAAGGAACCGCCGCCGAACGGCTTGCCCAGCCAGTGCACGTGCCACAGGTGATATAGAATGAACGCGATGGTGATCAGGCCGGCGATCCGCTGCAGCGTGTAACGTATGTTGCCTCCGTATGTGTGGGCGGCTACGTTCATCTGCCCGCTGAGCCAGATCTGCACCCCCAAGACGGCGTGGAACAGAATCGGGACGAAGATGAACACGATCTCCACGGCCGTGAGCAACCCGACCTTGGCCAGCAGGTGCAGGCCGTCAACGGCCGTCTGAAAGGCCTCCTGGCCGTGCAGGATGGTCGAGTTGATGGTCAGGTGAACGGTCAGGAACGCCCCCACGGGTATGATGCCTGACAGAGAATGAAGGCGTCGAAGAAGGAAGTGATGGCGTCGTAGCCAGCCGCTGCTTTCCGCATTGCCCACTGCAAATGTCTCGCTATCTGCTCCGGGGTTCTCACCTGGGTTCGCCGGGGCGGCGATGTAACCCACTTCGGGGGATGCACGGCTGGCGTGCAGCCTGTCCCGGGATCGTTCCGCGATTATAGGGACGCCCCCGGCGGCGTCAAGCAAGGCCGGTCCCCGGCTGTCGCCAGGGGTGAGCGTCAGTATTATTGTGGGTAGATGCGGTTTGGTGCGCACTGCGCGGCGCGCCGACGATCTGTAGCGGCCGGCGTCTCGCTGGCCGTTCGGATGACGACACACTACCGGCTCAACGTCCGGCGAGGACGCCGGCCGCTACGACTTTACCCAATAAGATGACGCTCACCCTGTCGTCAGCTGCTGGCCTGGCGGGCAAATGCCCCGCAGCGTCAAATCCTTGACCCTGCCGCCGACCGCTCCTAAGCTGCCCGTCGCGGTTTCCAACGAGATTGCACTTTTCATGACTGCGGTACCGGACCCCGACACCGTCCCGCAAGCGCGATCTACTGCCAAGCAGGAGCATCCGCTGGGACCACGTTTCTACCGCCTGGAGTCCCCAAACCCCCGTGCGGCGGAGGCGTGGGCCTTGCTGGTGGTCGTGCTTTGCGGGGCTGCCTTGGGACTGGCCGGAGTCTTGTCGCCCGACACGCGGGGTTTCGGCACCCACAGCACGCTCGGTCTGCCCGAATGCGGGCTGATGCTGACGACCGGCTACCCCTGCCCCACCTGCGGGATGACCACGGCCTTCGCCTTCGGCGTTCGCGGGCGTTGGCTCACTGCCATCCGCATCCAGCCTGTGGGCTGGCTGCTGTGCGTGGCCACCATGGCCACTGCAGGCCTGGCCTTAAGCGTTCTGATCAGCGGCAAGGCCTGGCACGTCAACTGGTACCGGATATCGCCCACCCGCCTCGTCCTGGCGGTGGTGGGCTTGCTTCTGGCGGGATGGGTGTACAAAATCGTGGCCGTCGTGTTGGACAGAAGCTCGTCCGCAACCTGGTAGCGGCCCGCCGGCCCAACGGGGCCCAGCTGGGCGCCGTGCGAGATATGCTTTGATTCACCCGGTAACGCCAGGCGAACCGCAACATTCGATCCCTTTGGGGTGAGAGCAGGATATGAAACCGAAACTGGCCCGACTCACGGCGATGGGAGCAGTGGCCACCCTGGCCGGCTGCAACTGGCTGACCCCCCTGGTCTTTGTCTTGCCCGACAAGAAGAGAGTCCCGGCTGAGTTCGACAAGCTGCGGGGCAAGAGCGTGGTGGTCATGGTCTGGGCCGAGCCCGAAACGCTGTACGACTATCCCCACATCCGGCTCGAGCTGGCCAGCTTCATCGGCGACAAGATCCGGGCCCAGGTCCAAGACGCCCACCTGGCCGACGTCCGCAAGGTCGAGGGCTTTGTCGAGCAGACCACCGAGGCGGCCTACAACCCGCGGATGGTCGGCGAGCACTTCGACGCGGACATGGTGGTCTACGTCGAGTTGCTGGGATTCCAGCTCCGCGATCCCGACGCTCCGGATTTCCTGCAAGGGCGCGTCCAGGCCTCGGTCGGCGTGTACGACCTCACCGTCGATCCCGACGAAGCCCAGTATTATGAGCTCCAATCGGTGACCACCGTCTGCCCCGATCAACCGGTTCTCTTCACGCCGACCGGGGCGGTCGTGGTGCGTAACGAGACCTACGCGAAGTTCTCCGAAGCGGTGGCCCGCAAGTTCTACCAACATGAGGAAGCGCTGTAGTGCCGGTTGCAGGTCAACATTCTTTCCGCACGTACAGCGGCCGGACTCCGTGCCGGCCGCCGGCCGACTCGGAGGTCGGCCGCTACAGGCGGCACGAGACTCTCATCCGGGAACCGGCACAGAGCAGGCCTCGCAGGTCGGCGATTCTGGTCCTGGCCCTGGCCCTGTGCAGCGGGTGCGGTTATTCGCAGGGCCAGCTCCTGTACATGATGGGCTTCGGCCAGGGCCGAAAGGCCGAGGCGGAGTTCAAACTGACCCGCGAGGGACCGGTGTTGATCCTGGTGGACGATTTCGAGGAACAGCTCGACTCGCCCCGGACCCGCACCGTGCTGGCCGACCTGCTCGCCCGGGAGCTGGAGGCCAACCAGGCCGTCAAAGAGGTTGTTCCCCGGCACCGGCTCGAAGAGCTGCGCCGCCGGCACGAGGACTACGAGGAGATACCCGGTCGCAGGATCGGAGAGATGGCCGGTGCCCACCAGGTGCTCTGGCTGTCCGTCCGCGACTTCTTAGCCTCGCCGCAGATCGAAGAGACCTCCGCAGCCGCCCGGATGGCCGTCAGCGTCAAGGTGCTCAACGTCCTGGAAAAGAAAGAAAAGACCAAGGTCCGGCTCTGGCCGCTGCAGCGCGACGGCAAGATGGTCTCGGTCGATCTGGACGCCAACGTCGTTGTCCAGGCCAGAACTCCCGAGGCCATCTCCAAGCTGCTGGCCGCCAAACTGGCTGAGAACGTCGCTAAGCTCTTCTACGAATACCCGCTCGATGACTTCGAGTAGCCCCGGCGTGATCCGCGTACTTCATCTGTTCGACTCCGCAGCCGACTGGCAGCAGCGGATCGGCGCGACGCAGTTGTTCGACCGCCTGCCCTTGACATCGCGTTGCGATGTCAAGGGCAGGCCCGCCGGGCGGTTCGAGTGCCAGGCCGGGGCCATGGACGGAGCGGTGCGGCGCTCGATCCTGCCCGGGAAGCGCCGCGTTCGGCTGTTTCCCAGGCCCTTCGGGATTGATTTTCTCACCGCGCCAGCCCTGCGGCGCCACCTTGCCCGAGAGCGTATCGACGTGATCCACGCCTGGGGCATTGCGGCGGCCGTCGCCGCGTCAGCCGCGGCGCCCACCGTGCCGCTGGCCCTCGAACTGTTCGACCCCAACATCTCCGAGCGCCAGGCCAGGCAACTGCGCTCCATCCACAGGCCCGCCGGGTTTGCCCTGGTCTGCTCGACCCAGACCATCCGCCGCCGTTTAATCGAGCAGGGGCTGGACCCCGACCTGGCCGTCGTGATCCGTCCGGGCGCTGACTTCGCCGTGATCAACGCCGCCGGCAAGCGAAAGCTGCGCGAGCGTCTCCGTCTCTCCGACCGGGATCGAGTGATCATCACCCCCGAGCCGGCCACGCGAGACGGCGGGCAGTTCGCCGCCTATTGGGCCACCGGGGTCCGCTCGTTTGTCGAGCCCGGCGTGCGGCTGATCGTTCCGGGCACCTCGCCCGAGCAGGCCCGCATCGCCCGCCTGGCCCGGCAGCACCGGTTGGAGCACCTGCTGCGGTGTCCGGGAGATGCGTTTGCGTTTGAAGAGCTGATCGCCGTGGCCGACGCGATGATCGTGGCCCCGCCCGGGGACGTGGCCACCACCGCGATCGCCTGGGCGATGGCCGCCGGCGTGCCCGTGCTGGGCACTGCGGTCTACGCCATAGCCGAGCTGATCGCCGACCGGCAAAACGGCCTGCTGGTCAAACCCGATGCCCCCAGGCGTCTGGGCCTTCGCCTGGCGGCCATGTTGGAAGATCGGGAGCTGCTGAGCAAGCTCCAGGAGCCCGCCCGCGGCCAGGCTTATACGGTGTTCAGCGTCCGCAGCTACGTGGACCGCCACGCCCGCCTCTACGACAACCTCATATCCGGCACCGCCCCCGGCGAGGGCATCATCGACTCGGCCCTGAACGCGCAGCGGCCCACCTCCGAGTCGGCCGGGGCCTACCGCCGTAGCGGCTGACCTCCGAGTCGGCCGGGTCTGGCTAATCGCTGCGGGCGTCGTTGTAGGAGCCGACGGTCCGCTGGCCGATGCGCCGCGGCAGCGACCCGCTGAACATCGAAGGCATCCGATCCACCGTCTCCTGAAAGCGGAGGGCCTTCTGATCCACCAGCGACTTGCTCCCCGACCCGCGAAGCGTGCCGTACACCGTGAACACGTGGGAACGCGTGGTCACCCAGTCGCCAAGGGCGACCAGGACCGCGGCCGCTTTCACGAAGTCCTCGTCGGCCGGCGTCCCGATCACACCCAAGTCGATGTCGTACACCGGGCTCCCGCCGCCGAGCGGATTGCGGACGTTGGCCAACTCGCCAACACTCAGGAACCCGGTAAGCGGCCCCCCGCCGCCGTCGCTGCGAAGTCGCGAAGTGCCGAAATCATGCGTTGCGCCTTCGACCTGGCGGGCTTCGCGGTAGGCTACGATTGACTGCGCCAAGGGGAAGCCGATTCCCGTCGAGTCCGTATCGCTGAGACCAAGGAGCGTCTGGATCTTCGTCCTGAAGGGAGAGGGGATTGCCTCGGCTGGAACCAACGGGAGACCCTCCAGTACGGGCCAGGGAGCCGAGTTCAGGTCGATCCGGCCGTGAACCCGCACGCCGTTCTGATCCACGGTGGGCATCAACGCCGACTTCCAGGTCTCCGGATCCCCTCCAGCGAATGTCGCGCCGGCGTCATACTGATTGGACAACGGCAAAGCGGTCAAGTACTCGAAGAGCAACTGACCCCAGGGCAGGCTGAGCGCGAACGGGGCGCCGGGGTCCTGGGCGAGCTTGCTCTGGTCGAATACCGGCATCCGGCCATTGTCGATCTGCTGCTCCGGACTACCAGTACCAACGAGATTAGTATTGAACGCCGTGGTCGCGGTATTGGCATACCGGCTCAGTAGGAGCAGCGTACCCGTAGTCGGGAAGGCCGCGGTGATGTTCCCCGTGTCGGCGAAGTCGATATGCACCGGCCTGATCGAGGGATCAACAGACCCCGCCGAGTTGTAGTTACTGAGCGTGTGGCCTGCTGTCTCCGTGGCTTTGGGAACCACGAGGCGCCACCGGTAACCCGAAGTCGTCTCCGAAGTGTCGCGTTCGGCGGACACTTCATACGGGGAGCCGGCCTGCTTCGTCCCCAGGGTGCCACCGGGTACCGCCGCAGCGTCGAACTCGTCCACTACTATGTCGACGTTTCCTCCGCCGGGCCCGGGAACGTTGCGCAGCAACTGGATTCGGGAGTCGAAATCCACCCCCCAATTCCCGCCAAGGCCGATCGCGGGGTCTGCGCCGGGGGAATCGTACAACGACGCATAGACGGTCAGGAACTCTCCACCGCCAATGCTCCCCGCAAGTCCTACTGCCGGCTGCAGGCGTAGCACGCCGTCGTCCGCAAGGTTGTGCGGCAGACCTGTGGCGTCCCACAGTTTGTAGTCGCCCAAGTCAATCGGATCGGACAGATCGGAGTAGGGATTGTACAGCTCGATCGCGAAACTGAACTCGGGGGGCGGAGCGCCACTGTCGTCGACCAGGCTGTAAAGCTCGGTGATGTATGGCTGGCGTTCGATGCCGTACACAAAGGTGCCCAGCGGAAGCCCGTCCGCATCGACTTCTTCGACCCATGTCGGCAGGCCGTTCGTATCGCTGTCCGCAAAGTCGATCAGGTTCGCCGTCAGAGCGGCGGCCAGGCGGTTGCGGGCGTCCTGGTCGTCGGGCACTTCGTCGGGCGCGCCGTCCCCATCGGCATCCCTGACGTTCTTGAACATGAGCATGAATGCGTCTTGGATCGTCGCAATGAACTGAGCGGTGAGGCCGGGGTTGGCGTCGTTGAACCCCGAGTCGCTGAGGGCGTTGATCTCGGTTCCGTCAAACGTGTCACCCGTCCCGAACCACCCATCTACGGCCTGCGCGACCAGGACTTTGTCTACGAGCCCGGGCAGGCTGACTTTGAGCCGGCCTCGCAGCGGGTCATCCAGTTTCTTGCTGGGCCACTCATCGATCGCGTAATTTCCGGTATGTCCTGGAGTGCCAGGCGTTGGGTCCGGCTCAGCGGCCAGGATGTCCTCCTTCCAGTCGGTCAGCGAGCCGCTGAGGCGACCCATGCGCATTAATTGATCGTCGTGGCCCACGGTAGTGAGCAGGTGGCGGATGTCGTACGTGTCCTCAACGGGGTTAACGGGGTTCATCCAGCCGACCCACTTGGGGACCAGTTCGGAGACCACGTCATCACCGTTTTCGCCGGTATCGATCGGCCACCAGCGGGCGTTGGCGTCACCGTTCATGAAATCGTTCTCGAAATCGCCGCCGTCAAAAAAGACCTCGTACAGCGCGTGAGGAATCTCGCCGTTGCGGGCTTGCAGGCTGGTCAGCGGGATCTGTCGCGGCGGCACGAGAAAGCGGCGACGCATAGTCGATTCCTCACTCTCCGGCGCGTAGCGTCGGCCGAGCGTGTCCCAGCCTGGGAGGTCCATGAACAAGCTCTCAAGCAGCTTCGCATGCCCATGCTTCAGATTGACCATGGCCCCGTGCGGGATGACGCGGAGGGCATAGTAGAGATCGTCGCCGGCCGCGTCGGCTGCGCGAAGGTCCTCCCCCATTGAGCCACGGATGGCCGGCGGGTACCGGCTGGTCGGCAGCAAATACTCGTAGCTTTCCCATACCCCGTCGCCGTCTGCGTCGCGACGGTAGTACTCGCTGTCGTCCGGGTCCGTGTCCTCGTTCGGGTCAAAAACCGAGCCGCGCTCTACGAACTCGTCCTCATCGGGCGGGGCGCGGTCCTGCAGAACGGTGCTGGCAACCACGCGGGGAAAGTAGGTTCCATCGAAGGCTACCACCCTATCTTCCAAGCAGCGCCCGAGGTCGGTTACGCCATAAAAAACCCACTCGGAACCATCGTTGTAGGGCTCGATCGAGGCCAGCAGCGGGTGCACCCCGGGGATCTCGCCGCTGATGTCGTTTCCGATCGGCGAAGACCCGCCGGTGGCCTCGGCGTCTCGGTTCCACGGGTTGCCGTCGTTCCCGACGAACCCCTGGCGCAGGGCCTTGCGTACCTCCAGGGAGAGCCGCTCGATCACTTGGGCCTCTCGCTCAGCCTTCTGGACGGCGCTGATCGACCGGCTCTCGAACGCCACCGTTCCCAGAAACGCCGCCCCGGCCACGAACAACAGGCCCAGCAGGGCCACCACCAGGATCAACACCGTACCCCGTCGGTGCTGCCCCCGCCGTTCTTGGATTAGCTGTCTCATCTCCAACGTCATCATCAACCCGCCATAACCAACACATAACACTGAATGAATGCTCTATTCATCGGCCCACCGGCAGCACCATCACGTGCCGCAGCGGGCGGGTCAGCTTCCTGCCACCGTCGTACAGGTCCACCGTGATCCGCAGGGCCTCCGGGAAATACCGGTCCGGCTCGTCCATGCTCCCGCCGTTGACCCAGTCGTTCGCGTACCAAACCGGGGTAAGCGCGCCCAGGCCCGTAGCGGGCGCGTTGAATCGCGCCAACAGTGCCGTCTGAACGCTAGATAAGGCACCCGTGATGCCACTGTCGCTGTAGCTCGCAATCAGGACAGTCAGTTCACCCAGTGGATCAGGTGCGCCCTCCACAAGACCACGAGCCGGATCGAACCAGACAAGACTCGACGGTGCTGGTTCGGCCGTAGTGAACGGCACCAACCTCCGCAGATCCAACGCCCACTCCACCTTGAAGGAGGCGCAATGCGGGATGAAGTGATGGCCTAGCCGGTCGGCATGCCGCGCCGGCGGGGCTAGGTCCAGCCGGCTGCGGGCGAACCAGTCAGCCAGTTCGCTGCCTGGCGCAGTCCGTTCGACGACGTCCTGGATGTAGTCCAGATCCGTCACCTGCGACGGGTCTCTCTTGGCCACGATGTCGGACGCACCATCGAGCAACTCGTCGGGAAGCCCGCCGCTGTCGTCCAACGCATGTTCAACCCCATCGGTTGAGCAATCGGCAGAGGGCACGATCCCATCGACGATCAGCACGCTGCGCCGGGCCAGGTGCCATTCCTCGGCCGGTATGGGGAAGATAGTCCCAGCTGACGCCGCAACGTGCTCGGCAAAGGTGCCGGGGGCCGCGCCGACCCAGTTCCCGTCGGCGTCCAGCTCGCCCACCTCCGCCTGGCCGTAGACCACTTGCTGCACCTGGCCCATCACTGCCGGGCAGAGGCAGCTCTGGCCGGTTCGGGCGGTGAAGGTCATCAGCACGTCCGCTCGGGGGAGCATCATTGCGCCGTTTGCGTACTCCCGCTCCGGATCGGCCTCGTGGGCGTAGAGCGCGCCGAAAGGTGGCGGGGCGGGGTTGGTCCCGGGCGGATTGATCTCGCGGGCCTCCCGCTTCCAGAAGGCGTTAATGGGGTTGGCCTCTATGACCAGCACCGCCCCCTGGCGCGGGGTCTGGGCCAGGTCCTCCCGCAGGGTCTGTTCCAGCAGGCGCAGCGACTGGTTCACATCCATCAGGGCGTTGGCCTGCCCGGTGGAGTCGAGGGTGAGTTTGAAGACCGTACCGGCCATGACCATCATCAGGGCCAGGACGCCGATCGAAACGACCAGCTCAGCCAGGGTGAACGCCCCGCGCCGCGGCGGCGCGGACTCACCGCCCTGACCCTGCAAGCGCACGCCTGCGGGCCGGCCAGGCCGGTTACCGGAGCCGATAGTGTCGCAAGCAAGACGGCGCATTTCGGTCCTTACCGTTAGCGTTCTCGACGACCCGGGCGACAGCCAACCCGCCGCCCATCGGGAGCCCCAAAACACAAACGCCTTCCACCACGGCACTTAGCGCACAACAAGTGTACCAACTGCCGCCCTCCTCGTCCGTATTATGGCTGGTTCCAGGTGTCGGTCCAGGCGCGGTTTACGGTGAAAAGACCATCGTGCGCAGCTCGATCCCCGCCACCGGCTGGGGTCCGATAAAGATCGGCAGGTTGCCGGGCCGAGGCGCCTGTTGGACCGGCGGCGGAAAGACCCAGACGGTGCGGATGAATTCCATGGGATTGCCCGTGCCAGCGTCCACAATGGCATCGCCATCGTCGTCCAATGAGTCGTACGGCACTTCGCGCTCGAGAGTCAGTACCGCTTGATCCAGGTTCCCGGAGCTATCCGTGTGAGTGGGATCAAACTCGCGCTTGGCCACGCGATAAATGACCCCGCTGCGCTCGTCGATCAGGAACGCCCCGCGGGGCATCATCTCGGGTACCAACCGGTTGGTCACAGCCTGGCCTCTGTTCGCATTGACCTCGGTCGGCACGCCGGGCAGCCCGATCGTGGCTGCGTCTGCCGTCGCGTCCACGATTGCGATCTGCACCCGCCAGGGCACGGGAAAGAGGACATCTTCGGAAGCGCCCAGCGCCTGAGGCTGAACCACGGCGCCCGAGGGGACGTCGCCCGGGAGGACGTACTCGGGGACGTTCGCCGGGTTCTGCCGGGCGTAGCGGTTTGTTGCCTGCCCACGCCGCAGCGTGACGACGTACGTGGTCAGCGTACGCGTTTCGTCCAGAGTCGGCGGCGTGGCGTAGTCGAGCTTGTGCAAGACGGACCAACCGAAGCGCCGCTGCCGCAGAAGTTCTTTCCAGTGAGTGATCTCGGCGGTGGTGCTGGACGCATCCGGCGGCACGGGCAGCGGTGGATAGACGCGGTCCTGGAGCGCGACCTGGACGACGCGGGCAAAGATGCCGGCCAAGATCGAAGGATGCTGAGAGTCCGGATCGGGATCGGGACCACCTACGCTCGGCTCGCTTACGAAGTCGCCCACCAGCGGCGGTGGCCCCGTAGTCCACAGCACGTCAGCGCTGATGTTCTCAAGATCTAAGGCGTGCACCCAGGGATCGGTAAACCCACCAGCATTAACATCGCCCAGGAAGCTCGAAAGACCATCTGTCCCCACCTCGTATGTGCCGTTGCCGTTGAGGTCTTTGCTGACCTGGGTCAACAGCCGCACCGTCGCTTCGGCCGCGTCGGTGCAGGTGGTGCTGGTGGTGAACTCGGCCAGATCGCGGGTCCTGGTCCAGGCGATGGGGAACATGGTGGCCACCACCAGCAGCCCCAGGCCCAGGATCACAATGGCGATCATCAGCTCGGCCAGCGAAAAACCTGGACGGCGGGGAAATCGAGAATTGAGAATTGAGAATTGAGAATTGCGCCGACCCACGCCCGAAGTCAGCACGGCGCGGGAAGAGCCTGGAAGCGGATTCCCACCGCGTTCCGCCCTCGTGACCCTCGGGTGCCCCTTCTCACTTCTCACTTCTCACTTCTCACTTCGCGCTTAGCGGTTCGCTATTCATTCTCCCCCCGAGGCCCGCGGATGACCCGGCCCGAGAGGCGCGAGACGTACAGAGGCAAACCGGTATCGATCAGGTGCTCCCGCCGCAGATCGTCCGTGGGCAACGCGGCAAAGGAAGAATCGTCGTAGACCAACAGTCCGTCCAC
>Ga0114922_10005898_pt1 | contig 11254 bp, 8 predicted proteins | sample AartaG_FD_100975 | JGI IMG/M metagenome (GOLD analysis project Ga0114922, IMG submission 100975) | Deep subsurface microbial communities from Aarhus Bay to uncover new lineages of life (NeLLi) - Aarhus_00045 metaG | ecosystem: Environmental > Aquatic > Marine > Oceanic > Sediment | place: Aarhus...
CCTCCAGGGACTTCGGGATCGATACGAGGAGTATCACCAGGTCAAGTACACAGACGAGGCTCTGCAGGCCGCCGTGGATCTGTCGGATCAGTATATCAACGATCGCTTCCTTCCGGACAAGGCCATTGACGTGATCGATGAGGCCGGAGCCTTTACCCGTATTCTCGCCTATCGAGGGGATTTGAGCGTCAGCCCGGAACCGGTGCTCACCCATACGGATATCGAGAAGGTCGTCTCCAAGATCGCCAAGATTCCCGAGAAAACGGTGTCCGCCACGGAGGTGGATCGTCTGATGAGCCTGGAGGAGGAGCTCAAGCGGGTAATCTTCGGCCAGGATCCGGCCATCGAATCGGTGGTTCGGGCCGTCAAGAACTCCAGAGCCGGCTTCCGCGAGCCGAACAAACCGGTGTCCAACTTCCTGTTCGTGGGACCCACCGGAGTCGGTAAAACCGAGCTGGCCCGCCAGCTGGCCGAGCACCTGGGGATCGCCATGCACCGCTTCGACATGAGCGAGTATCAGGAACGGCACACGGTCAGCCGCCTGATCGGCTCTCCTCCCGGATACGTCGGCTACGACGAGGGGGGGCTGCTGACCGATGCGATCCGCAAGACCCCGCACGCCGTGCTCCTCCTGGACGAGGTGGAGAAGGCCCATGCGGATGTTTTCAATGTGCTGCTGCAGATCATGGACTACGCAACCCTTACCGACAACGCGGGGCGCAAGGCGGATTTCCGCAATGTCATCCTGATCATGACTTCCAACGCCGGTGCCCGGGAGCTGGGCAAGTCCTCTATCGGTTTCGGGGAGCGGGTGATCGGAGCCCGCGCCATCGACGACGCCGTTGACCGGGTCTTCAATCCGGAGTTCCGCAACCGTCTGGACAAGGTTGTAACCTTCAATCGCCTGGATGAGCGGGTGATCCTCCAGATCGTGGACAAGGAGATCCGGCTGTTCGAAGTTCAGCTTCTGGAAAAGGGCATAACACTCGAGGTCAGCGAAGCCTGTCGCAAGTACCTGGCGGATACCGGATACAGCCCCGAGTTCGGCGCCCGCAACATCGCTCGCTTGGTGCAGGTAAAGGTCAAGGATTTCTTCGTAGATTCGGTTCTTTTCGGCGCTCTGACCAAGGGTGGAAAGGCCTACGTGGACCTGGATGCCAAGAGCGGCGAGGTGACCGTGAAGACGAGGAAGCCGAGGAAATCCAAGAGCACCGAGACCGTCGATAAAGAAACCCAGGCGGGCAAGGATCGTTCCTGAGAGGGGCCGGGCCGAGGCGCCTCGGGAGATAGAACTGTCGGCAGCCAGATCCCTCGAGCCCTCAGAGGGATTTGGGCCGGTTCTCCCGCATCTGTTCCTCGTGTTTTTTCAGGGCACTGGTTATCAGAAGCTCCTCGTAGACGATTGCATAGCCTTCCCGTAGGGCATCGTTTTCACCGACCCGGGCCAGTTGGCCGGCCACGGCCAGAAGCAGTGCCTGGGCTTCCACCAGTCTATTTTGGGACATGTAGCATCGGCTGAGAATCAGCTCGCAGCGGCTGCGCTCAGGCGGGGTTTCCGCCTCCCGGATCGAACCGATGAGCAATCCTTCGGCCACGGTATCGTTGTTGATATTCCCATCGAATATGTAGAATCGCGCCAGTCTATCCGCACGGTTTTCCTCGATGAGCGCCGATTCTCTGCTCTGGGAATACAGGTCCGGCAGGGCGATCAATTGATCCTCCACGATCAGGTAGGAACGTTTGTAGGTTTTGGCTACATTTTCCACTCCAACATAGACCGTCCCGCCCTCCCGGTCCGTGTTGGTGGCCAGTAGAAGGCTGCGTTGCTTGCCGATGCGCATCAACTGGAGGGATACCACCAGAGATCCCTCTTCGGCGAAGTTGTCGATGATCAGGTTTACCGGTTTCTGGAAATCCAAGTTGTACAGAACAGTGGCCAGGATCTTTATCTTGTCCTCCAGCCCGAAGACTCTGTCCAGGCCGAAACGATGAAAGATATCGGTGTACAGATAGTGGATGAAAAAGTACTCATTCAGCTTCAGCCAGTTCTCGTGCTTGTGCCGCCCCTCCTTGATGATCCGGTAAGTCGGCGAGGGATTCGGTTGGCGCTGCGGAGCGGGCATCTGTTCGGGGCTGGATTCCGGTTGTTGCCGGGCCTCTACCGGCGGCGGCTCGGCAGGTGGGTAGGGGGCGGTGAAGCAGGCCGCCAGAGTCAGGAGGAGGAGCCAGGGGACAAAAATCTTCATGAGCTTTTGCGGATTCCACTCTTTTGATAATACAGCAGGCCCGTTTGGTCAAGAAAGCGGGACGGGCGCCGGGGGAACGGTCCACGCAGCGCGGGCCCGTGGTGAGCCGGCCGCCGGAACTATCTGTTTTGGGCAAAGGGCACGGACCGGTTCAGGGTATCGATCCGTTCCTGTTCCATGCGGTTGATCTCATCGATGTGCTGGGCCATGATGCGGGCCAGGTTCGGATCGTAGAAGCGATGCAGGCTCCAGTTGGCGGTCGCCTGGAAGCCGCGGCGCGCCTTATGGGAGGAACCGATTCCCGGATCGAAGCGCCGTACGCCGTTTTGAATCGCCCACTCGATGGGACCGTAGTAGCAGGCGTTGAAGTGCAGGCTGTCGTAATGGCCGGTACTTCCCCAGTAGCGTCCGTACATCTGCTCTCCCTTGTGTAGCAGCAAGGACATGCCCACCGGATCCGCACTGTTTCGCCGATCGTAGGCTCCCAGGAGAAGGATGCGGTGGCGGTAGTCGTCGAACAGCCCGGTGAAGAACTCCCGATTCAGGTACTTGGCCGCCCAGGGGCCGAACTGGGCGTTGGTCAGCTCATAGAAGCCGTACATCTTTTCTAAAAGCTCTTCCGTGATCCCTTCGCCCGTGAAGGGTTGAATTGTCAGATTTTGCTGTGAGAGTTTGGTACGCTCCCGGCGGATGTTGCGGCGCTGGTTCTTGTCGAAGCTCCAGAGATAATCCTCGAAGCTGGCGAATCCGGTATTTTCCCAAATGTAGCTCTGGTGCTTCCAGGCAACAAATCCCAGATCCTCCATCGCCGGCACCCACTGCGGGTCTACGTAGTTGAAACTCACGCCCGCCATGTTGTTTTGGCGGCACAGACCGTCTATGGCCCGAACCATAACCGCGCTCAGGGGCTCGGCATCCTGCCCCGGGGCGATGAGGAATCTGTACCCTGTAACAGGGGTGGCCGGGCTCATCCCCACCATCTTGGGGAAGTAGGGGATTCCCAGGCGGCCGGCCACGTCCGCCCACATGTAGTCCCAGACGAACTCCCCTTCGCTGTGCCCCTTTACGTATAGGGGAGCGGCGGCCACCAGGTCGGCACCGCTCCACAGAGTAAGGTGGATGGGCAGCCAGCCGGTTTCCGGGCGCATGCTTCCGGAAACTTCCAAGCGATGCAACCACTCCCACTCCAGAATAGGCGTGGGCAGAGCAAGGGCCAAAGCGTTCCAGGCCTCTTTGGAAATTTCGGAAATGTCGCGAATCCACTCAAGGCGGTAGTGGCCTTGCTTTTTCTCGGGCATCCTTTGACTCTTGCTCCGGGCTGGCTGTCCGGGCCGCTTCGCGCTGCCCGATGCCAATCCGGGGGCTAGGTCTAATATAAGAAAATCCGGCCGCCGAGTAAGTGCTTGCGGCTCTTTTTGTCGGTCTATCCGGTAAACCTCAGGCTTACCGTCTGCCGGCTCACCTCGAGCTGCCGGCACCTCACTCCCGCAGCCTGAAACATCCGCCGGGAGGCTTTGACGGCGTCGGTCACGGCGTACTTGTCGGACAGGTAGATCACCTCGGTGATTCCGGCCTGGATGATGACCTTTGCGCACTCGTTACAGGGAAACAGGGCCACGTACAAGCGGCAGTCATACAGGTCGGCGGAGATCTTGTTGATCACGGCGTTGAGCTCCGCATGGCAGATGTAGGGGTACTTGGTATCCAGGAGGTCCCCCTCCCGATTCCAGGGGAACTCATCGTCGGAACAACCGGTGGGGAAACCGTTGTAGCCGACTCCGACGATCTTGTTTTTTGGATTTACGATACAGGCGCCGACCTGAGTATTGGGGTCCTTGCTCCGCATGGCCGAGAGCAGTGCCACTCCCATGAAGTACTCGTCCCAGCTGAGATAGTCCGTTCTTTTCTTCATTTTCCTTTCCCTGCCTGTTTTTCGATCATTGCATTGAGCCTCTGTCGGTAGTAGCAGAAGTCCGACCAGGAGATCTCCGGGTGGGCCGCATGGTCCAGGAGGGGGATGTACCCGCCCCCGGCCAGCATGGAGGGTACTTTGCATTCCAGCTCCCGATCGATGGCCTCGCGGCCCCGGGCGATCTCCAGCTTGTCGATCCCGCCGAGGATGCGAAGCTGCGGGTAGCGACGCCGGATTTCAAGGAGATCGTTTCCGGCCCGGACCTCGATCGGCCATACGCCGGTGAGGCCGGCCTCCAGAAACAGGGGGATCAGCTCGTCGAGATTGCCGTCGGAGTCAACCAGAATGATCTCCACGCCGTGGTCCTTCAGGAATCCGGTGACCTTCCGGTAGCAGGGAGTCATGAATTCGCGGAACGTAGCCGGAGAGATCAAGGAACCGTTGCGATAGGCCATATCCTCCCAGAAGTGAGCACAATCGACCTGCACCTCTGCCAGGGCCTGATCCCAGAGCTCGATCCAGAAGTCAGCCAGGAATCCCATGATGTTTTTGATCAGTTTGGGATCGTCGTAGAAGCTCAACAGCAGCCGCTCCTCCCCCATCAGGTAGCGCAGGAAGCCGTAGAAGCCGAAGGGAGTCCCGCCGATGGACAGGGGATAATCCCGGTGCCTGTACGCTTCCACGAGTTCCTGCCAGTTCGGCGGTACCCGCTGCTCGAGCCCCGGAGGAAATCGCTCCTCCTTGAGCCGCTCGAAATCCCGTCTCGACTCTACCTGCCATCCGATAAACTCCGGAACCGATGAACTGCCTTTGGTGAGACGTTTCTTGACCCCGTATTCATCCTGATAGACCAGGTACTCATCGGTATCCTCGAACACCTCCTCCGGGAACAGCGGCTGCGGTCCGGAGTTCACCGGGAGGTTGACCAGACCGGGATCGAAGCCCAGTGTCTTATGGACATCCCAATCGCGCACGCGGGTGGTGGAGGTCTCGTCGTGGGAACACGCCTCCCCTCGAACGCCGCTTCCCGGCGCATTTTGTTGGTTTTCCCTGTGTTCGAGGCCTTCCCGGTACCAGCGCTCCAGGGTTTCCGGCCAATAACCAAATTCCCACAGCAGATTTCTGTCGGGTTGCTGGAAGTTCATCACTGCGACGAAGCGTTCCCTTGCGTTCATAAGTGCTCTCCTCTGTAAGGTTTAGGCCAGGCGCAGATTCAGTCCCCCGCCCAATTCAGCCGGATTCGCCAGCTTGGCGTAGGCCGTCAGGATGCCCTCACGCACCCGGGGAGGCGGGGGTTTCCAGGAAGCCAGGCGGCTTTCGATCTCCGGCTCCGGCAGCATGAGGTCGAGCCGGCGATTCGGGATATCGATCTCGATCAGGTCCCCCTCCCGGACAACGGCCAGAGCTCCCCCCTCGGCAGCCTCCGGTGAAACCTGGCAGATGTACGGTCCTTTGGCAAAACCGGAGATGCGTCCGTCGGTGACCAGGGCACACTTGCTTTCCAGACCCAGAGCGTTCAAGAAGCCGATCACCTTGAACACCTCGTTGAATCCCGGTCCCCCTTTGGGCCCTTCGTAGCGCAGTACCAGCACATCCCCCGCCCGAACTTTGTGATCCCGCAACGCGGACAGAGCCTGCTCCTGACTTTCGAACACCCGAGCCGGTCCACTATGCCGGAACATCTGCTTGGGAATCACGGGGGTGCGAACCACCGCCGAACGGGCCAGGGTGCCCCGAAGAATCACCAGGGCCTCACGGGCAATGGGGCGGTCGAGCGGGCGGATCACATCGCTGTTATCCCGGACCTTCACGTTTGCCAGGTTTTCTTCCACTGTTTTTCCGGTAACGGTCAGGGCCTCTGCGGAAAGACTTTTCTCGATCTGTTTCATCACCTGTTGGATGCCCCCGGCCTCTTCGAAGTCCTTCATCGTGTATACACCGCCGGGTATCACGTTGGTGATGCAGGGAACCTCGTTACTGTAGTTCTCGAATACGGCCAGATCGATCTCCCCCTCCCAGCGCATTTCGTAAATCAGTGCCAGGAGGTGAACAATGGCATTGGTTGAACCGCCCAGGGCGTGAAGCACCTTGATGGCGTTAGCCACGCCCTGTTTGGTGATAATTTCCGAGGAGGTTATGCCCCTGCTCACAAGGTCGACGATCCGGCGTCCGGATTCCCGGGCCAGCCAAAGGCGGCGCGCGGAGGTTGCGGGCGCGGTTGCCGCCCCGGGAAGGGTCAGGCCCAGGGCTTCGACCAAGCCCTGCATGGTATTGGCCGTTCCCAGTAGAGCACAGGAGCCCGCTCCGGGACAGACCCGGTCTTCCATCTTTTCGATCTCCTGCACCGAGATTCCGGGCCTTCCGACGCCGAAGGCATAGCATTCGGTATCCAAGGTGCTGGTAACCGAATCCTTGTCGTGGTAGTGACCGGAATCCATAGGCCCCCCGGGAACGAAGATCACCGGAATATTCAGGCGGGCCGCGGCCAGCAGATGGGCCGGTACGTTCTTGTCGCAGGAGGAAATCATTACCAGGGCATCGAGCATGGAAATATGGGTGATCGCTTCCACCTCCGCGGCGATGATGTCCCGGGTTGGCAGATCGTAGCGCATCCCGTGTTCTCCCACCGCCATCGGACACTGGGCCGCGCTGTTGAACTCGAAAGGCGTGCCCCCGGCCTGCCAGATCCCCGCCTTCACCGCGTCGGCTACGCCCCGCAGATGTATGTGACCGGGAGAGGTCTCTCCCCAGGTATTGGCGATGCCGATGCGGGGCCGCTTCAGGTCCTGGCTGTCGTAGCCCATGGATTTCAGCAGACTCCGAGCCCTGGCGTTTTCGGGCAGCTGAAGAAAGGCGTTGTTTTCCTCGAACTGATTCATGGTATTCCTCCTCCTGCCGGACTCCCCATCATAATGAAACTTCCGCTCCCTGATCAATTGAAGTGATCCAGATTGTACCATATGATGGGAGCTTATGGGCTCCAAAGAACGCTTGCGGCAGAGCTGCGAACATCGAAATCCCGACCGTTTTCCCATCGACTATCTGGCCAAACGGGATGCGGATCAGATGCTCAAGCGATATTTCGGTGTGAGCAGGTGGTGTTCCACGGCGCCATCGACACCCAAGGGGTGCTGCCTAATGCCCCGGTGGAGAGGGTGGGGATAGCATGGGCGGGAGGTGATGCAGGATCTGGGCCGTGACGGCGGCTACATCTTTGCTCCTTGCAATGCCATCCAGGCGGATACACCGCCGGAGAACGTGGAGGCCGTGTGCCGGGCGGGATTGACTGATGCGACGATTCGAAGGCAGCATGGCGGGGTGAGGGATCTATGAAAGCCCTGGTGTTGGAGAAGTACAACAGTTTCGCCTACAAGGACGTAGAGGATCCGGAGATCGATCCCGGGGAGGTGTTGGTCGCGGTTAAAGCCTGCGGGATCTGCGGCAGTGACGTCCACGGCATGGATGGCTCCAGCGGGCGGCGCAAGCCGCCGATCGTCATGGGGCACGAGGCGGCCGGCCTCATCACCGAGGTGGGAGCGGATGTGGAGGGTTGGCGGCCCGGACAACGGATCACCTTCGACTCCACGATCTACTGCGGCGAGTGTTGGCATTGCCGCAGGGGGGAGATCAACCTCTGTGACAATCGCCGCGTCCTGGGGGTTTCCTGCGACGAGTACCGGCAGGATGGGGCCTTCGCCGAGTTCGTATCCGTACCCGCCCGCATCCTCTACGCTCTGCCCGAGGGGATGAGTTTTGTCCAAGCCACGATGGTGGAGGCCCTTTCCATCGCGGTTCACGCCGTCCGCAGGACAGAGGCAGAGCTGAACGACTCGGCGGTTGTTGTTGGAACCGGAACTATCGGCCTCCTGGCGGTTCAGGTGCTCAAAGCCTGCGGCTGCAGCCCGGTGATCGCCGTGGATGTCGATCCGGCCAGGCTCGAGCGGGCCGGAAGGCTCGGCGCGGATGTGGTGATCAACGCCGGGCAGCGGAATGTGGCGGAGGAGGTGCGCAAGCACGTGCCCAGGGGGACGGAGGTGGCTGTGGAAGCGGTCGGAATCGCTGCGGCGCTGCGGGACGCCGTGGCTTCCCTGAGAAAGGGGGGGCGGTTGGCCCTGATCGGCAACCTCAGCCCGACTGTGGATTTCCCCCTGCAGTCCGTGGTCACCCGGGAGATCAGCGTAAACGGCTCCTGCGCCTCCAGGGGGGAGTACCCAACCTGTCTTGAGCTGATCAGCCGTGGGGCTGTGGATGTTGACGCCCTGATCAGCGCCACGGCGCCGTTGGCTGGTGGAGCCGAATGGTTTCAGCGGCTCTATCGGGGAGAATCGGGCCTGATGAAGGTGGTGCTGCTTCCGCAGGAGGGGGAATGAAGAAACTGCGTACAGGCGTGATCGGCTGCGGTAAGGTCAGCCATACCCACGCCCAGGCGCTTTCCGGATTGCGGGAATCCGAGTTCGTGGCCGCCTACAGCCGTTCTGCAGAAAAAGCCGAAGCGTTTTCCAAGCAGTACGGAGCAAAGGGGTACACGGATCTGGATAAGATGCTCAAAGAGGTGGAGGCGGTGGCGGTCTGCACACCCCACCCGTTCCACGCCCCACCCACGGTCCGGGCCCTTGAGGCGGGGGTGCACGTCCTGGTGGAGAAGCCGCTGGCATCCTCCCTGCAGGACTGCGACGCCATGATCGCCGCCGCTGCCAGGAGTGGTTGCACCCTGTCTACGGTGAGCCAGCGCCGCTGGTACGCCCCGGTTTTGCGGGTGAAGCGAGCCGTGGATGAGGGGAAGATCGGTGCTCCGGTGCTCGGAATGGTGACCATGCTGGGCTGGCGGGACGAGCCCTACTACCGCAGCGACCCCTGGCGGGGCAGCTGGAAGATGGAGGGGGGCGGAGTCCTGGTAAACCAGGCGCCGCACCAGCTCGATCTGCTGCTCTGGTTTATGGGTCCGATCGCGGAGCTGTACGGCTGCTGGGACAACCTCAATCATCCCTACATCGAGGTGGAAGATACGGCGATCGCCGTGATCCGCTTCACCAATGGTGCGCTGGGCAACATCGTGGTCTCCAACTCCCAGAAGCCGGGCCTGTACGGCAAGGTCCACGTGCACGGGAGCAGCGGAGCTTCGGTAGGGGTGCAGACCGACGGCGGTGCCATGTTCATAGCCGGTATGTCGCCGGTGTTGGAACCCCCGGCAAACGATCTGTGGACCGTTCCCGGAGAGCAGCCCCTTCTGGATATCTGGAAAAGGGAGGATGCCGAGTTTTTCCGGACAATCGATGCAGCCAGCTACTATCACAGGCTGCAGGTGGAGGATTTCCTGCAGGCGGTCCTGGAACACAGAGAGCCCAAGGTTGCCGGCCGGGAAGGGCGCAGGACGGTCGAGCTGTTTACCGCCATCTACCGATCCAACCGGGACCGTCGGCCGGTTTCCTTTCCCCTCGAGGCGGAATCGGGCAGCAAGGATTTTGACGGCCGGTTGGGTTGAGGTAATTGGATGTTCCGTTTACGGGAATCGAAACGGGAGGTGCGATTTTGCAGATGCGCGACTGCGGAAAATCGGGCTTGAAGATTTCAGCTCTGGGAGTAGGCTGCTGGTCCTTCGGAGGTGGGCAGTACTGGGGAGCTCAGGCTCAGGAGGATGTGGATCAGGTAGTACGCCGGGCCGTCGAGCTGGGCATTACCTACTTTGACACCGCCGAGGCCTACAACGAGGGAAGAAGCGAGGAATCCCTCGGCAAAGCCATCAGAGGGATTTCCAGGGACAGGATCGTGATCGGGACCAAGATCAGTCCCTCCAATACGGCTCCGGCCGTGCTGGCCGAACACTGTGAGGCCAGCCTCCGACGGCTGGGCACCGAATACATAGATCTGTACATGGTGCACTGGCCGATACCGTCCGGTGCAAACGGACACCTCGGCGAAGAGGCGAATTCCTCTCGATCGGCGGAGCGGGCATTTGAAACTATTAGAAAGCTGCAACAGCAGGGAAAGGTGCGGCACATCGGAGTGAGCAACTTCGCCGCTCCCAGGCTCAGAGAGGCGATGGAGACGGGCACGGAGATCGCGGTCGATCAGCTGCCCTACAGCCTGGTGGCCCGGGCGATCGAGCACGAGGTCCTGCCGCTTTGCAGGGAGATCGGCCTCGGCGTGATCGGCTACATGCCCCTGTGGCAGGGACTGCTGACCGATCGCTACGACAGCCTGGAGGAGTTACCGGCTATGCGCAGACGGACCCGACAGTTCGATGCCCGCAAGAACGAGCTGGCCCGGCACGGTGAACACGGGGCGGAAGAGGAGACCTGGCAGGCGGTAGTGGCGGTTCGGAAGATCGCCCGGGAGTTGAGTTTGAGCACCAGCGATTTGGCCCTTCGCTGGGCATTGGGCGGCCCCGGTATGAGCTGTGTGCTGGCCGGTGCGCGGAACCGGGAGCAGCTGGAGGCCAACGTTGCCGCGACGGCTGAGAGACTTACCGGGGAGGCGGTGCAAAAACTGGCCGATGCCACGGAAGCACTCAAAGTGAAGCTCGGCCCCAGCTGTGACTACTTCGAAAGCACGGACAACGACCGAACACGATAAGAGAGGGGTGACCTCGATGGGCGTATATGCTTGTAATCAGGGGTGAGTCGTATTATCATTAAAGTGAAAATATTCTCGAAAAATTATGCTCGTATACGGACCGGTGCTTTCCAGAAGGCTCGGGTGCAGTCTCGGGCTCAACAATATACCGTATAAGTACTGCAGCTATTCCTGCATATACTGTCATGTGGGGCTGACGACCAAGATGCAGGTGGAGCCGGTGGTCCTCTATCGGCCGGAAGCACTCCTGCAGGAGTCGAAGTCGCGTATCGAAAAGGTGAGGGCCGGCGATCACACGGTCGACTTTATTAGCTTCGTTCCCGACGGGGAGCCAACCCTGGATCAGAACCTCGGAACTTTGATCTCCTTGCTCAAGCAGGAACTGTGCTACCCCGTGGCTGTACTCACGAATGGCTCTCTGCTTTGGAGGCAGGAGGTAGCAGAGGCCGTGAGCCTGGCGGATTGGGTATCGGTGAAGGTGGATAGCGTTGTCGAGCCGATCTGGCGGCGCATCAACAGACCG
>Ga0114922_10005899_pt1 | contig 11254 bp, 5 predicted proteins | sample AartaG_FD_100975 | JGI IMG/M metagenome (GOLD analysis project Ga0114922, IMG submission 100975) | Deep subsurface microbial communities from Aarhus Bay to uncover new lineages of life (NeLLi) - Aarhus_00045 metaG | ecosystem: Environmental > Aquatic > Marine > Oceanic > Sediment | place: Aarhus...
AAATCATCGAACATTTCGTACAAGGGATTTTGTTTGTTGTGGTATAGCATCCATTTGGCTAATAGCGCCCCGCCCCGGCTGACGATACCCGCCACCCGGTTCTCAAGCAGGGGAAGATGCTCCCTTAAGACGCCGGCGTGAATCGTGAAAAAATCAACGCCTTGTTTGGCTTGTTTTTCGATTATCTCCAGAATTATTTTGTTGTCTATGTCCTCGACATCTCTGTCCTTTATCATTTCATAGATTGGCACCGTTCCGAAAGGTACCGGGCACTGAGCAAGCAGCTTCTGGCGGATTTCGTCAAGGTTGCCGCCGGTGCTCAAATCCATAATGGCATCGGCGCCGACGGCCAGTGCCGACTTCATTTTTTTGATTTCGGCTTCTATCGAGCAGCGGACGCTGCTTGTACCGATATTTGCATTTACCTTTGTGGTAAGCACCCGGCCTATACCCGCCGGAGTCAGATTGGTTTCCAGATGCAGCTTGTTCGCGGGTATTACCAGCCGGCCGGCGGCGATGCTCTGGCGAATAAGCTCAGCATCAACATTTTCCACCTCGGCGACATATTTGACTTCGTCGGTAATCGTCCCTGTTCGCGCGATTTGTAATTGTGTAGCCATTGTCTTGGATTTCCCGTTAAAAACAAAAAATCGCTCCCGCTCAGAAGCGATTCACTCTGTGGCTGTTAAATTTCACTCTTAGTCAATCACTTTCCTACGCAGGCTTCTCAGAAAATTATTGATTATCCTGTTCAGGTTCAAAGGGTTTTTTCTCAGGCCTGCTTTTTGGCAAACCACCCCTAGTGAACTGCTTTTATTATAGTTTATTGCGTCCGTCAGTCAAATAAATATTTAGTAAGTATGTCATTCCTGTGAAAACAGGAATCCAAAAACCGTAACAATAGTGTGGATTCCCGCTTTCGCGGGAATGACACAGAGAATCAGTCAGTTTAAGTAAATATTAGCGTTTAGCCTTGTATGCTATCCGTTATCTTTCGCGCCGGGACGTTTTTCAACGCCGTTGTAGAAAGACGTGTACGCCTTTTTTGTTTGATGTAACGATGTCGGGCCTGCCATCGCTGTTTAAATCGGTTATCTCAAATTGTGTTCCGACGCCGGAGTTGTCGTCGATCTTGTACGGGACGAACTCAACCCGGCCTTTCTGCGGACGGCGGAGCTCAAACCAGTAAAGCACCGCCGGCTCGTGGCCGCCGGGGTCATTCCCCTGGTGTGCAAAATATCGCTTGCCGGTAACCAGGTTCTTAACGCCGTCACCATTGATGTCAACGAGCCTTATCGCATGCGGCTGGGAGAACTTGTCATAAATCACGTGCTGTTTGAATTTGGAGCCGTCCTGCTCGAACCACCAGATGCCGTAATTATGGGCCGAGCTGGTAATTACATCGCTGTCGCCGTCGGCATCCATATCATAGACGAGTATATCTGCACAGTCCGGTCCGAAATTGGCGGGGTGAAACTTCCAGTTGCTGTCAGTGCGGTCTTTTGGCGCCTGCCACCATCCCTCTTTGATGAGGACATCATTTCGGCCGTCACCATTGACATCGCCTGCGCCCAGGCCGTGGCTGTACTTCTTCGTACCCGGCGCATCCGGGCCGGCAGCGATAACGTGCATATCCCACAAACCTTCAAGGTCGTTCGGCACGCTGAACCAGGCCATTTGGCCCTGAGGTCGAACAGCAAAGATTAATACCGGATTGCCGTTACCCAGCAGGTCAACGAACAGCGGCGTCTCGTTACAGGCACTATTGACAACCATTCGCTGCTTCCAGTGGCCGGGCTTGTTCTTTGGGTTCTCATACCACCGGCACGGCTCGCCGGGCAGCCCGATGACAATCGAATCGACCCAGCCGTCACCATTTACATCCTGTGCGAAATTGGCAAAGGTCTGGCTGTAGCCTTTCGAGCCGTCGTATTGACCAACGGGACGGACTTCGTGCATCTTCCAGTCCGGCGCTGCGTACCATACATCGCCCGCGAGGATGTCCGTTTCGCCGTCGTGGTTGACATCTCCTACCGCAACTCCCTCGGCACGGAAGGTTTTGTCCACAACGATTTTTCTAAATCGCACCCTGTTAGAAGTTGCTGTCTTACTTCTAACAGGCCGCACCTGGCCGACTGCCGCCGAGATGCTGCAGAAAAACGCTAATAGTACTAACAGAAATACCCATTTTGTCTTCACAATGACCTCCTGCTCCAAACATAAATTTCGAATCATTCTTATTGTAGCTAATTATTTATGGCGGGTAAAGATATATTGGTCTTAACTACTGTGGAAATTCTTCACAAACCAGACGAGACAATATACTTCACTGTGTTGGTCCGGATTTGTGCTTAGGATTATTGCTAAGCTTTTCGTTAAGCTCATCCAGAGTAAAACTTTCGGCGGTTACTAAACGCTGTTTATCCGTCAGTATCAGCCAGGGAAGAGATTTCGCGCCCCAGGCAAAACGGATTTTCTCGACATCGCCTTGAACTATTCCGACCGGGAAGGGAATACTGTACTTTTTTACCCATTCGTTGAGGCTGTTCTCCTCAACCTTCGAGGCTTGTATGGCTACAACAGCTATGCCTTTTTGTTTCAGTTCTTCTGCGCGTTTGGCAAGTTCTCTTATGCAGTACCGCGATGGCCGCTGTTCCATATCCCAGAAGCAAACAAGTATCATCTTGTCTCTGGTATCGGCCGGCGAGAGGTCAACTTTTAAGTCTTTTAGTTCGGGGAGGGACTTGCCCACCAGCGACAGTGGTTCTTTGGGCAGGTCAACGCCTGCGATTCCCCTGACTCTGTCGAATACGTCCGTTCCTTTCGGAAAATCGAATCGAAAAGTATTCTCGTCCACCTGAACATTAGGTATGAATTTTGTTACCGTCAATTCGTTCTTTGTTGTTCCAATTTCGTCGCTAAAGATAGTTCTGTAGGCCTTTTTCGGATACCAAACATCAGTATTATCCATCTTTGCCATAGCGATTTGTTCGACTTCAATTTCCCTGTCAAGCGTGTTGTCCCAATACCATTGATATTTCATCAGACACATCCCTTTGTCATGGGCCATCCAAAACACTTGCTTGATTTGCCGAGGTATTCCTTGATGGTCTCTTCCAGGACCTGTTAACTCGATGACATGACACGATTGGCCTGATACGGATTCCAGCTTGGGCCGTACGATTACGATTGCTCTGGTTATTCCCAACTTGAACATTAGAGTTAGTTCAGGCACACCATTGGGATATTCGTCTTTCAGAAAAGCCGGTGTGGGATGAGTCTTAAGAAGCATATAATTTTTCAAGTGATTTTCTGTCTCTACATTCCTGCCCGTCAGACCCGAAACGATCGACCCATGTGTAGTACTACCCCAGTACTCCCGGGTAGTCTTGCCATCAAACGCATGCTCCATAAGGCTCTCGGGTCTGTCAAAGCCATCTTCGGCTGTAGAATAACGTATATGATATAGTTTCCCATCTTCCACCCTTTCGATGTGCTGGTATTTAACAGGAGGTGGTTCGTCCGGGTTTTTGGCTGCAGGTTGATAATCTACCAACCTATGAATGTATGAAACACTCATGGTTCTTATATTTCCGTAAGTGCTCTCCCAGCCGGCCAGTATCGCCTCGGCATCCAGAAAGGATTTCGCCGAATCAGATAGACCTGTTTGAGCTACTGGTTTGGTAGGCGTCGCTTTATTCTTCTGAATCGTATGTTCTGTGTCGATGTTTTTTTTGAGTTTCTCATCCAGTTCATCAATGCCAAAGCCCTCACCGCTGACAATGTGACTCCGATCTGTCAGTATCAGCCAGGGAAGAGATTTCGCGCCCCAGGCAAAACGGATTTTCTCGACATCGCCTTGAACTATTCCGACCGGGAAGGGAATGTTGTACTTTTTCACCCATTCGTTGAGTTCATTATCATCAACCTCCGAGGCCTGAACTGCGATGACAGCTACGCCCTTTTCTTTCAGTTCTTCTGCTCGCTTGGCAAGTCCTCTTATACAGTTCCGGGATGGCCGCTGTTCCATATCCCAGAAGCAGACGAGTAACATCTTATCGTCGGTATCGGTCGGGGATAGATCAATTTTTAAGTCTTTCAGGTCAGGTAATGGTTTGCCTATCAGGGATGGACTGAAGATGAGCTTTTGGCCCAGAACGACCCTGACATTCTCATTGCCTCCGTGGGCCCAGGTTTCGCCTGACTGTTGCTGTGGTAGTGGTGACCGCGCGTAAATACGCAGAGGTTCTTTGCACACGCCCGTAATGCGGAACCGGCCTTGTGCGTCGGTAAGTGTCTTGCCGCAAGGCGGCTGGCTAACCGTACTACTGAACCTGGGGCCGTAAACTCGAACCAGTACGCCGGCGACGGGTTGGTCGTTCGAGTCCTCAACCACCCCTGAGATAACCTCATTGGCCGGCAGCAATATAATCGGTTCTAAGTGCACAGGTCTGGCTGTATCATCGTGAAATGGAATCCGGTTAACCTGGCTTAGTCCGAAGCCCTCGGCACATGCGGCAATGGCATAGCCATCCTTCAGGATGTCCCCCGGAGGAGGAACCGAACGGATGGAATAAACACCGTTGGCATCGGTGGTTACCTCCGTGAATAGATTCCTGTATCGTCTTTGCAGCAGTTTAACATAGGCCGCAGGTATACCCCTGCCTGCCGGGTCAGTAACGCGTCCTCTGAGTTCATAAGCCGGCTTGAGGATTATCCTATCACGGAGCTTGTAGGATTTATTGGGATACTGAAGTACAGCGGAAGCGGCCAGGCCGGATGGTGTGTGTCGAACCAACACCTGTTGTTTCGAAGGCAAGCGGGTCATGTAATAGATAAACTCAAACTGACCATTGGCATCTGTGAGTCTATGGAATCCCAATCCGTGTGGCAGAAGCATAACTAATGCATCTGAAAGCATGCGTCCTTGTTCATCCAATACTTCTCCCGATAGAATGCATGCCGTACAGGTAAAGGAAATTTCGCGCCGTATGGTTTGCCCCTGTTCGATTTGTATGCGTTGGGAGCCATATGTAGCTCCGTAACCGACTTTGAAGGCTTGAATTTCACATTCTCCGGGCGGGACAAAAAGCCGAGCCAGGCCATTGGCATCTGTGGTCGCCTTTTGACTAAACGTAGTGTATCGAGATGTAGCTTCCTCCTGTGTAACGGTGACATCTGCATCCTCAACAGGATATCCTTTTTCCTGGTCATATACTATCACCTCAAAAGGGACACCATTGCTCAGAGGGATTTTTACGTCACGTATAGTCTGCCCGGCTTCTACGGTTACAGTGATGTTCCCAGTTCCTTCTTTATCAAACATTGTCTGCAACAGGTGTTTTCCCGGCGCTAATCCTGTGATTACGAATTTGCCATTCGAGTCCGAGTATATCTGGTCATGGTAGTTTTGCTGATTAGCGTGACTTATGGGTCTTGCCAGTAATTGAACGCCTGCGAGCGGTTCACCTGTTTCCTTCTTAATCACCCGGCCTTGGATGCAGCCCTCAGGCGGCAATACGATGCGAATATCGGTACGTCCGGCGGTGAACTGTTCGCCCTGGCCCAGACCAGAATCGCATGTTGTCCATATTAAAGCTCTACCCGGGGCCTTAACTCCAAAATCCGCGGTTGCGTCTTCGGGGACATTATTGAAGAGAAACCGACCATTCGCATCTGTCTGCGTGGTGAACCAGCCTTCAGGAACAAGCGGAGTGATCTCCCCACGCGCCATCATTTCGTTTTTCAGGCATATCCTTACTTTGGCGCCCGGCACAGGATTCCCGGCCTGATCCACAACAGTGCCTTTGAACAGGCTCACTCTGCCTAATCGGATGATGGGTTCACTGACATTGTAAGTTTCCCTCCATCCGAGTGCCAGGCCCTGTTTGCCCGCAACTAACAAGGGATAAGAGTTTTCTTTTTCAATCTGAATAGAGAACCGGCCATCGGACATTGTTTGCGCACGCCCCAGCGGTTTATAGGTGTGTTGGTAGTTTTCATACATATCGTCATAGCAAACGACCGTAGCCCCAGCCACTGGCCGGGCGTTGAAATCAATGACCCTGCCGGTTAAGGTGAACGGTTTGGTCTGCTGACCGATTGCAGCAGCCGTCAAGAAAAGACACCATACTAATACATATTTTCTTCTCATCACACATATCCTCCATTAATGCCGCCTGCTATTTTTCAGCGGACTGGATTTTTTCGTCAAGTTCGACAAGTGAAATACCTTCTGCTCGGACGATGTGTTGCTTGTCGGCCAGAATCAGCCAGGGAAGAGAACGCACGCCCCAGGCGAAACGAGTCTTTTCAATATCCGCTGTTATCGCTCCCACCTGAAAAGGGATATTGCGTTTCTTTGTCCACTCGTTAAGTGTATTTTCAGCAACTTGAGAAGTTTCCACTGCCGCAACAGTTACACCCTTTTTTTTCAATCCTGCTGCCCTTTGGGCTAATTGTCTTATACAATGCCTCGATGGCCGCTGATTCATATCAAAGAAGCAAAGCAGAATTGCCTTGGCTTTAATCTGCTCAGCGGAGAGGTTGAGTTTGATACCTTCGAACTGCGGCAACGGCTTACCCACGCCGACAAGTATCGACCAGTCTTTCGGTACATATCGGATTCTGCCGTCCCATTCGTCCACCACGAACTTTTTTCCATTATGCCATTTGTGTTCAGGCCCTCTACCTATACTGACATCCGTGCCATTCTCAATATCCGGGACGAAAGATAGTAACTCAGTATGATTCGGATTAATGTCTATCTGCGTTATCTTGTAGTGGGAACGCCCTGAACTGGTACTATCCACTCGCTCGATGACCGTACGAGTATCGCCTTCTACAGGAATCCAGATGCCTTCTATTTTTTCAAATCGCACATTCTCTATGAAGAAGCTTAGGCCTTTGCGCGAGTCGGAGTTGATGTAACTGCTAGGTGGTCTTCCATGCAGAAGGTCTTCAGGCCCTTTATGGAGAACCGCCTTGGCAACGCCGTAGCCATGTTCAGGGTCAAGCCATACGACGTAGACGCCGTGCTCTGATTTTGCATCGATGACGTAGCAATCCGCCGACCCGACCTGTTCAAGCCCGCTGCGAACAGATATGGTCTCGGATTGTCTCAATATTGAATCGAACCGCTCGACATCACCATATAGGATGCCAAGAATCGGGCATGCCCCGGCATACATTACGCCTATTCCGTGTCTGGCATACTCGTAACCTTTGATGATGTGAACGGTGCTGTAAGCTGAGCCGTTCGCCCTCTTACTGTACTGGTAGTTCAATTTGCCATCCCATAGAAAGCTTTTGTCTCTATCTTCCGGTACCCAAATCCCGTTGTCCCCTAAATCGAATTCTTTCCAGCCGTAATAGACGGCTGGGCCACTGCCGGAATCCTCGTACCGGAACTCAACCATATATCGCCATTTCCTTTCCGGTTGAGTCGAATCGTCCTGTTGGGTCAAGTGGGTGGAAACTGACTCTGTCTTGACAACGAATGACTTCAGCTTGTCCTGATTTGCTGCGTATCTATCGAGCAATTCGGATACGCTGAGTTTTTCGGCAGCAAATGTCGGTACCGCTATACAGCAAGCCGCAATGATTAAGAGCTTACGTATAACTTTCATAATTATCCCTCTCATCCAGAGATAAACGGTGGGGTAAAACTCACCCTGATATGGCTGCTATATAAGTTTAGACAGGTTTGTCAGTAAAATATTACAGATTTTTTACACTTTTGTTAATATTTTTTCTTCGTAAACCCCTGCTGGATTTGCAACGTAAGCTTAGGACAATAAAAGAGAATGCGGACATTTGCGGGTTAATATGCGGTGGCCGGTCTCGGTTACGAGGACGTCATCTTCTATTCGCACGCCGAGTTTTCCGGGCATATATACGCCCGGCTCAATGGTGATAACCTGGCCGGCTTTGAGCGTGCCCCTGCTTTTTAATTTGAGGAAAGGTGATTCGTGAATTTCCAGGCCGAAGCCGTGTCCTGTGCCGTGCCTGTAAACGGGCAAATCGCTTTTGTCGATTACCTCTCTTGCGGCGGCATCCACACGTTTCATTTTGACCCCGGCCTTTATCATTTTTATCGCAGCGGCCTGGGCCTGCTCGACTACATCGAAAACCTTTTTATAAAAAGCGGTCGGCCCACCAACGGCAAAACATCTGGTAATGTCACTGCAATAGCCCTTGTATTTAGCCCCGAAGTCAATCAGGATGGTATCTTTTCGTTTGAGCTTTCTTTGGCTCGGCTGATGATGAGGCCGGGAGGCATTAGGGCCAAAGGCAACGATTGTCGGAAAGCTGTTCGTCGCTCCGAGCTTGCGAATTTGAAAATCGAGCATACCTGCCAGCTCGCTTTCGGTTATGCCCGGCTTAATATGTGGCAGTGTCTGTTTAAGTGCCCGCGTGGCTATTGCGGCGGCAGCCTCGATAGTTTTAATTTCGGTATTGTCTTTATTGCTGCGGACGGGTTCAATAACATCCGCAACCGACCTGAACCGGGCCTTGACCTGTTTTTTCAACGCTTCGAAATCCGCCAGCGAGGTCGTCTTTTCAACGGTTATCGTTCGCACTGATTTTAGTTTTTTTACCAGATTAGCTACCAATTCAGACATAGAATCAGAACGCTCAAGTATGGTGCAGTTGGGACATTCGCCCTGGGCCTGTTCGATGTATCTGTTGTCGGTTAGAAGATAGACGCCGCCTTTGGTAATCGCCGCCCAGCTATCCTCGCCCATAAAGCCGGTCGTATAAGTTACATTGGCCGGCTTCGTTACTATCAGGCACTTTATCTTCTTTTTATTCAGCTCGCGCCGAATCGCCCTGATACGTTTTGTTATTACATCTCTGTTCATAGGAACAATTAATTAACATCAATCCGAGAAAAAATAAAGTCTTTTTTTGCCGGAATGTTTGGCTTTGCGTGGTTTTATTTTTATATTTTTATTAGAGAGCAAGACTTGTCGGCTGGGGGGAAACCGGTTGGCTGTCAAAGTTGCCAGGCGTTGATGTTTTCCGCAGGGTAGGAAAACTGTTCGTAAGGCTCAATTTTCCGGAACAGGACGGTGGTTGCCGTCCTTTTTTTATGTCTTGTCATGTCTGCTTACTGCCGTTACAATAAGCCGCCCTTTGAATGTAATCATTCTACTAAATTAGTGGTTGAACTATGCTATTACCTATCCGGACAAGTATTCGGCCGAGACGAACACCATACGCAAATTACGCGCTGATAGCTGCCAACGCGTTAATTTTTCTTCTGGAATACCAACAAAACCCCAATACAGGCAATCTGGAATTTCGGCCATGGGTACAGCACTTTATGCTCGCTGCCGTTCGGCCGCAACTTTGGCAGTTTGTAAGTTACGCCTTTTTGCACGGCGGTCTTATGCACATTATCGGCAACATGTTCTTTTTGTATCTGTTCGGTAATAATGTCAACGACAAGCTCGGCAATATTGGTTATATGTGTTTTTATTTGGCCGGCGCGGTATACAGCGGTATAGGCCATACATTGGTTAGCGGAGCCGATGTTCTCGGTGCCAGCGGGGCCGTCGCCGCAGTAACAGGCGCATATCTGGTCCTGTTCCCTCAAACCTTGATAACCGTCCTGTATTGGTTCTTCCTCATTGGTACTATAGAAGTTCCGGCGTTGTATTTTATCGTATTTAAGATGATTATAATCGATAATGTAATCATCCGTTACACAGCCTACGTTGCCTATGATGCACATCTGGCGGGATATGCCTTTGGCGTCGCAGCTATGGTAGCTATGCTCGCGACCGGTTTAATCACCACCAGCAGGTTCGACCTGTGGGCAATGATAAGACAATGGAACCGGCGGCGTCGATTTCGTGATGCTGTATCGAGCGGCTATGACCCCTTTGCCGGCCGGGCGGAAACCAGACAGATAAAGGTCAAAGAGGTCAAAAGCCCCGCTCAGCAACAGAAAGATGAAAAATCCCAGGAGCTCCGTAACGAGATTAGCAGACGTATCACCGAACGCAATTTGTCGGCCGCCGCCGCTCTTTATCTGGAGCTGATGAATCACGACAGCGGGCAGATTCTGCCCCGCCAGAATCTGCTGGATATTGCCAACCAGCTCGCCGGCGATAACAAACCTGCCGAATCGGCACGGGCCTATGAGCAGTTTTTAACTCATTACAGAACGTATGAATACTCCGAGCAGGTCGAGCTGATGTTGGGTATATTGTATTGCCGTTATCTAAATCAGCCGAAGCTGGCGGTAAAATATCTCGAGGCCGCAGCCAAAAAGCTCACCGACCCCGGCCAGTTAAAGATGTGCAAGGACGAGCTTGCACGTTTACAAAAATAAAAGCTTATCCGAATAACCGGGTCATTGCGAGGAGGCCAAAGGCCGACGCGGCAATCTCAAATTGTTAGCCCCCGGCACTGTCCGGGATTGTCATTCCCACGTAGGGGCAATCCCATGTGGTTGCCCAAATCTGTAGCGTGATTGCCATAATATTGTTAGCCCCCGGCACCGCAGGGGGTTGTCATTCCCACGTAGGGGCTACCCCACGTGGTTGCCCAAATCTGTAGCGTGATTGCCATAATATTGTTAGCCCCCGGCACTGCCGGGGGTTGTCATTCCCACGTAGGGGCAATCCCATGTGGTTGCCCAAATCTGTCGCGTGATTGCTATAATATTGTTAGCCCCCTGCACCGCAGGGGGTTGTCATTCCTGCGGAAGCAGGAATCCATGCGACATACGCAATACGCGATACGCAATACTAACCCAAAATTTCCCCTTGCCTTTCCCCTCTTTTTCTGTTATTTTCTGTCCTTGCCCCGTTAGATAGCAAGCCGTTATCTAACCGGGGATTAAAGGCGTGAGGCATCCGAGAGCGAAATCAACAACAGTGTACACTGAGCGCAGCTTGCCCTAAGCCTTGTCGAATGGGCCGAAGGGAGATAAGAATTTGTTTGGTGGGAATTGAGGTTTTTGGGGGTTTAAATGCTGATTTTGCATATTTTTTTAGTTTGTGCTTGGAAATACTCTTGCAGCACCCTATTTTATCCGATATTTTATATTGGGTGCAAAATAGAAAATAAAGTCGATATGCGCAAGAACTCTTCGAAATTCGCCTTTATATTACAAGGAAAAACAAATGTTAGTTGAATTTAGAGTAGGCAATTATAGATCTTTTCGCGAAGAACAGACACTTAGTCTTGTTGCAAGCAAAGATACAGAACTGGACGATAATTGTGTAGACCAAGGAAAATT
>Ga0114922_10005900_pt1 | contig 11252 bp, 14 predicted proteins | sample AartaG_FD_100975 | JGI IMG/M metagenome (GOLD analysis project Ga0114922, IMG submission 100975) | Deep subsurface microbial communities from Aarhus Bay to uncover new lineages of life (NeLLi) - Aarhus_00045 metaG | ecosystem: Environmental > Aquatic > Marine > Oceanic > Sediment | place...
CGTCCAGCAAGCTGCACATGGCAAAGGTCAAAGAGATCAAGTCAGTAGCCCTTGAGGTCATCAAAGCCAAGTTCAACGGCAAGGTGCCCAAGGATCTGGACCTTTGTTTCGGATACTCCGACGGCGACCCGATGGTCATAGCCGGCAACGAGTACCGCAACAAGGTGAAGGAATACGACGGCTACCCCGGCATGATCTACATCTCCTCGGCCAACAAGACGAAGCCGAAGGTTGTCAACCGCCAGCGCAACGCTGAGACCGGCAAGTTTGACAACGTCTCGGAAGAGTCGGGCATCGTGTACAACGGATGCTATGTCAACGCAACCATCACCCTCTGGGCACAGGACAACGAGTACGGCAAGCGTGTGAACGCAAACCTCCGTGCCGTCCAGTTCCTCAGGGATGGAGATGCGTTCGGTGTAGCCCCTGTCAATGCCGATGACGAGTTCGACGAGGTCGAAGTCGATGATGACGACGGCGCCGACGGCGACTGGGACAGCTGAGTAACCCCACCTGCCAGGGACGGCGGGTTTCTTTTAACCAAGTAGGAGGCAAGACCATGGCAGCAGCCAAGAAAGTTAAATCTCCGACAGGCAAGCCGAGCAAGAAGAAGGATGCGGTTAAGGACTTCGAGAAGGGCAAGGTGGGTGGCGGCAAGCGCACCTCACCTTACACCAAGAAGACCCCGGCCAAGAAGAAGGCCGCACCCAAACGCAAGTACGGGAACGACGCACCGGCACGCCGTCGCGAGAAGAAAGCAGGGCTTTAACCGGTATTAAGTACGCCGGAAACCGAGACCCCGGGAATCCCCGGGGACTCAACACAGGAGAATGCTTTGAGCAGCAAAGATTGCCACATCGATATCGAATCATTTAGTGAGGCCCCGCTCAAGAAATGTGGGCTTTACCGTTATGCAGAAGACCCCAGCACCGAGATCTGGGAAGTGTGCTACGCCTTTGGAGACGGCGCCGTCAACGTGTGGATACCGTGGGGTGCGTACGACTGGCAGTGGGACGAGTTTGACGAAGACTACTTTGTGGGCGGGCTGAAGCAATGGGCCATCGACAAGAAGGTAGAACTCGGAGACATATACGTTCAGCCTCACTGCCCTGCAGACCTCAAACATCACGCCAAGAAAGGCGGGATCTTCCGCGCGCACAACTCCAACTTCGAAAGAATCATGCTGAACGCGCACGTCGGGCAGGCCATCGAGTTTCCGCACACAGGGATAGAGCAATGGGTATGCACCGCAGCAATGGCGGCAGCGCACTCTCTCCCCCGGGCCCTGGGGAACGTGGCCAAGGAACTGGGATCACACGGCAAAGACCAGGTCGGCAAACAAGACATGCTTGCACTGTGTAAGGTGCGTACGGGAATAGTCAAGCGCTACACACCCCAAAACGCACCGGAAAGGTACTTACGTGCATATTCCTACTGCGTCGATGACGTCCTGGCGGAGCGTGGCATTGACAAAATCATCCCAGATCTGTCCCCGCATGAGCTGAAAGTATTCCACCTGGACCAGCTGATCAACGACCGCGGAGTGCATGTTGACCAGGCTGGCATTGCAAATGTGCAAGACCTTATTGCAAAATACAAGGTTTATCTGAAGCAGCGCTGTCGGGAGATCACCGAAGAGCATGGTGGAGTTGCCATCAACCCCAGCCAGACAACAGTGCTCGCCGATTGGATCAGGTCGAGAGGTTGTCCCATTGAGAACCTCCAGGCAGCCACCATGAAGCTTGTCGTGCAGGACAAGAGCACTCCCCCTGAAGTCAAGAAGGTGGTAAGCATCCGCCTGTTGGACTCGATGAAGGCCATCTCCAAGTACAGCGCAATGGAGCGCGCGGTCACAGAGGATGGCAGGCTGCACGGCATGTTCCTGTACCACGGCGCCAGCACCGGCCGCTGGTCATCGATGATCGTCCAATTGCAGAATCTGTTCCGTCCAATTATAGATGACCCAGAGAACGCTATCAAAGCTTTCAACGAGCGGGACCTGGAATGGATACGAGCACTGTACAGCGAGGACCCCATGAAGGTGTTCGCCAGCTGCGTACGCGGCATGCTGATGTCGGAAGAAGGCTCCGACCTCGTCGCTATGGACTACGCAGCCATTGAGGCCCGTGCAGTTGCCTGGCTGGCAGGGCAGGAAGACATCCTTGATGTGTTCCGGGACCACGGCAAGATCTACGAGTACACCGCGTCCGCCATATATCACACGCCGAAAGAACTGCCGTTGCTGAAAGCAATGAAGAAGGAGTTCCCGGAGCGACGATTCGTAGGTAAAATTGCTGTGCTTGCCCTAGGTTATCAGGGTGGAAAGAAAGCCTTCGCCAAGATGGCCAAGAATTATGGTGTTGTTATCCCTGAAGAAGAGGCGGAGCAGATCAAGGTAGACTGGCGCAAAGCCAACCCGAAAATCGTGCAGCTTTGGTACGACATGGAGTCCACAGCACTGCAGGCCCTTGAAGACCCCGGGCATGCATATGCTTTGCCCAGCAGCAAGAAGATTATCTTCAAGGTGGAAGGTGACTTCCTGTACATGCGCCTGCCGAGTGGTCGCAGACTGGCATACTTCAAGCCAGAGATCAGGGAAGGGAAGATCACCTACATGGGTATCGACACATACTCACGCCGGTGGATGCGCTGCAGCACATATGGTGGTAAGCTGACAGAGAACGCAGTGCAGGCTATCTCCAGGGACCTGTTGGTCCTGGCTATGTTCCGCCTGGAGAAGGAAGGTTATCCGATCATAGGGACTGTGCATGACGAAGTCATCCTGGAGATCCTTGAGTCCTTCGGACTTCAAGCAGAGGTGGCCCGGATTATGTGCATCCTACCCGAGTGGGCAGAGGGGTTGCCTGTAAAAGCGGAAGGGTTCCGCGCAAAGAGGTACCGTAAATGAGCCAACAATACACGCAAAACATGAAGCTGGGCAAGCTGATCAAGCTACTTCAAACTGTCGAGAAGAACTATGGGCCAGACGTGCTCGTATTCCAGAAGAACTTCGCCATCTGCAACACGGAGATCCCGAACCGGGTAGTTATCCAGAAGGGGCACCTCCAAGGGCGCCGGGCGAAGGATAAGCCCGTCAAGACTATCTGCATTGAAAGCGGGCGCTATCGTGACTACGTAGAGAATCCCGATGATTGATAAGAACACAAACCTGGAACTAAAGAAGTATAGAACGCCCTGCAAGAATGAAGCTGCGCTCGAAGTTAGAGTGCGTGACTTCTGCAAGGACAACGGCATCAAGCGGAAGAAAATGTCAAGCCCCGGCACGAAGGGAACCCTTGACGATTACTTCATCGTCGCAGGCCGGCACGTCTGGATCGAACTGAAGCACGGCAAGAACACGCCGTCTGCTTTACAATGGGAAGAGATCTATGACATCCGAGGGCACGGAGGCGAGGCGTACTGGGCCAACGACCTGCAGCAGGTCATCTACATTTTGCTGGGAGAAGTGGAGCCATACGCGGAAGAGCTGCCCCCACAAGAGGACTGGCTGTTATGAGAATGTTGGAAGGCATACTGCAGGCGCAGCTTGACATAATGGAGTCGCTGTATTCCGATGACCCCGACATTGCATTGGAGCAAGTTCGTCGGCGACGTATCGCGCTCGCCAAAGAGCAGCGAGAACTCACCAAGAAAAGCCGCGAGCTTGTCCGCAAGGTGAAGAAGCTGAAGCGCGACGAGAAGTCGTAATGCTGACCCGGGATCTCTTCTACCCGTACCAGGAGCGGGGTGTCCAGCACATTAAGGACACCCCGTTCTGCGCGCTGTGGGAAGACATGGGCCTGGGCAAGACCGTTCAAACTTTGACTGCCATCCAGGAACTAAAAGAGTCCTTTGATGTCCACAAGACCCTGATCACCGGCCCGCTGCGCGTTGTGCGCAAGACCTGGGATGACGAGATCGCCAGCTGGGAGCATCTCGAAGGGCTCACCACTGCGCACATCATAGGCACACGGGAGCAGCGACTGGCTGCCCTGGAGCAGGACGCAGACATTCACCTGATCAATCGAGAGAATCTTGATTGGCTGAAGAGGCAGTACGTCAAGGGTACCGGCAAGAAAATGAGGATGATTAAGCGCTGGCCGTGGGATAACATAGTCCTGGACGAGTCCTCTTCATTTAAATCGCAGACATCTCTTCGCACGAAGGCCGTGGCAGCGCTTCGACAGAACTATGGACGTATGACCCAGCTCACCGGCACGCCCTCTCCTAACGGCTACCAGGACCTCTGGGCGCAGTTCAAGCTTTTGGATAGGGGTGCGCGCCTGGGGTACACGAATAAGGCGTTCCTCTCCCGCTGGTTCACGCCGCCAGACAGGTGGGACCCGGCCAGCAGCAAGTACACCATCAAAGAGTTCGCATCCAAGCAGATCGAAGACGCAGTGCGGGATCTGGTTCTCTCCCTGAAGGCAGAGGACTATCTGGATCTGCCGGACGTGATGTACAATCCGATACCGGTGTACTTGACCGATGCCGAAAAAGAAACATACGACACGATGAAGCGCAACTTCGTCATGGAACTCGCCGGCAAAAAGATCACCGCGGTCAATGCAGGGGTGCTGACCGGCAAGCTGCTGCAGTTATCCAACGGGAACATATACACCGGGCGAGGGAAGGAGCACGAGCACTTCCACTCCCAGAAATACGAGGCCCTGGCGGAGCTGCTCGAGCACTCCTCGGGTCCAGTGATGGTCACTGCCTGGTTCAAACCAGACATGGCGGCAATTGAACAGATCGTTTCCCGGTATTGTGGGACCAAGAAAAAGTGGGAGGTCCTGTCAGACACGGCCTCCGAGGACAGGTGGAACGACGGGGAAACGGATGTTCTGATACTGCACCCAGCGAGTGCCGGCCATGGATTGAACCTGCATAAGAGTGACTGTGAAACGATAATCTGGTTTGGTTTAACCTGGAGCCTTGAGCTATACCAGCAATTAAACGCACGTATCGCTGGAGGTCACCGGCGCATAGGAAAGAACGTCATTATTCACCACATCCTTTCGAAAGGAACTATCGACGAGCGGGTGTTTGAGGTGCTGCAGTACAAGGGCGCCACGCAAGACGCATTGTTAGAGGCCACGAAAGAGATTATCCGGGAGGCAGCGTGAGTCACATAGTCCCATACTTAACCACAGAAGAATTGAAAGTGTTGTTCGATTACAAGTCTGCGAGATGCGTGGTTACCGCACTGCACACCGGTGCGCTACCGCTTCCGTACTACCACATCAAGCGACGCATAGTCGTAGACAAAGAAGTTGTCCGGCTGTTCTTTGCGAAGAACCGCAGAGCCGGAAAAACTAAGATAGGGAACCTAAAATTTTAACATCCGTGATGGCTGACTTGACGATAGTGAAGCTCTTCACGTTGTGATCTCGTTCCGCGTTCTTGTTCACGTAGCACCAGCAGTCCACAGTGATGGCCCGTTTGCGCTTGGCGCCAACCTTCCCGAAGACGTAGAAAGCTAACGGCTCGTTGTCATCCTCAGAATGAGAGTCTTCGCAGTGGTCCAGGAACGTAATGGCTACTACATCCCCGATTGATATCTTTGGTAGCTTGTAAGGTTTCATGCGTTCTTCCTGTCTTGGTGTGCCCAGTACAGCTTGACCAGGTGGAATGCCGCGGCTGCCAAACCGGCAATTATTGCAACCAGCCCTGCGCCTATCTGTACGTATGTGTTGACGTCTGCCAATATAGAAACCCCCGCCCCGCTGAGACTTGCACCTGCAGCGATGTCCGCCACTTTCGTGGTCATCCCGCCGATGTGATGTTGCATTGCCTGCATCATTTCTGTAACCTCCGTATCTCTTTAATTAAGGCTGAGTGCATTTCCTTGCACGTCCGCGCCTTCCCCATGTTTACCGCGTGAGTCGTTAGCAACTCACGCAGCGTGTCGTTATCGGCCAGTCTCAGCTCCGGACACTCCCGCAGCAGTGCCTCCGGTAAAGGGGGCATCACTTCTTGTGTCCGGACGAATGGATTCGTTGAACAGCCTGAGGACATCAGGACCAAGATGGAGACAATCACTACTGCTAGTGACATCTGGAATTTGGTTAGTAACATTGTCGATATCCTCTTGTATGTCGCGTTCCTTTTCAAACAGGGCTGCAGCTGCTTCGGCTGATAGCTCCCAGTTCTTCCTTGCTTCATCGACAGCCTTCTGTGTCTCTATGAACAGCTGCTTCTGATACTCGTGCGTGGCCGACTCATAGCCGGCATTCCAGATCTTGTTGTATACAACCCAGCCACCGACAGCAACAGAGAACGCCATCGCGGCAATGATTACGTAGCGGAGCGACTTGCCCCTGAGCAGATTGATTAAAAATAACGGCATGCTTATACTTCCTTCTTGTCCACCCAGGCTTGGCTGCCCAGGTACGCAACGACAGTCGCCATGGTGACAGTCTCCCACACAGAGGCAGGCACCTTACCTGTGATTAGCAGATAGGAGGTCCATGCCTCTATGACTGTGGCGACTACCAGTTTGCGACTATTCCATTTCATATCGAGTAACAACTTCCTTCATGTCCTTTGAGTTCTTTCTCTCCCTCAATCCTGCCGCCCGCCAGGTAAGGGAGCTTGTGCGTCCTTACGCATTTATACAGGACAACGAGATCCGGCGTCTCTACTTGGACGTTCAACTCAGACAGCAGCGGTGCTTGGTCCGCCTTGCTGGAGACGGACCCTGGCATCATCGATACGAAGATCAGCAGTACAGTCATAGCCATCGTCTTATTGTAGAGAAGTAACATCATGCGCGAATCCCTGCGTAGCCATTCCAATTATCCAGATACTCTTCTTCCGTGCCGGCGCCTTCGAAGGTGTTGTAATACTCCTTCCAATAGGCGGCCTGCCCTTCATAGTCGCCCTGATCCGGCAGCTTCGCCGGTACTCGCAGGTAATGAATGCGGCACATGCCGGCAGCGTACAGCATATCTGTCATCATAGCGTCGGCGTTCACGGCATGCCCCAGCTTGGCGACCTTCAGTGCCAGCTCGTTCCGATACTGCAGATAGTTCTGCCAGATGTCATTGTGCGTGGCAAGCTCCATCTGAAACACGCCGCGCGCAGGACCTTTGCCCAGCTGCCGCAGATACATCAGCCTTGATTCCTGCAGCGCCGTGCCGAGAAGCAACTCTTCCGCGGCGGGGCTGTAGAGATCGAGCGCCTTTAGTGCCGGCTGGATCACGTACGTTTTAAAATCTTTTACTGCGATCATTCCTATCTCCTAATCAGAAGTTATATTTCTCGTGAAGGTAACGTAGATTCTTATTCACCTTTACGCCGCCGATCGCTTCCATGCTGAACCTTGCTCTGGCCTTCGCCGAAGCGATGATTTTCCCGGGTGATATCGGGTAGGCAGGGTTCTTGCTGTTGAAGCGGTTGATCCTCTTCAACGTGTTCGCTACTTCTTTCTTGTCCTCCTGCCTGGTAGCCAGGAACAACCGATTCATCAGCCGCTTCTTGCGATCGAGGATATGGCCTTCCGCCTTCTTGACTGCGCGGTTTATCTCATACTGCTTCGTCACTTTCGCGGGAGTGAACCCAACAGACTGTTGGAACAGATCTTTTGAACTCAACTCTTCCTTAGATATTACCACATCTCCGCGACGAGTTCTTACCCCCTCGTCCACGTACCTTGCAGTTTTCGCGATATCTTTCAACGACTTAGGGGTAACGTACTCTAAAGCTCTTCGGTAGTTTCCTTCCTTAAGTTCTTGAGGCGCCATGTAAAATACATCTTTTGCCAGCGCACCTATCGGGCCCGCGGTTTCCCCGAGTAAATGGAGGTACCTGTCGGCCCCCTCCAGATATGCAGGAGTCTCTCTAAGCCACAGATGGTTGAGGGAAACACGGCTCGAGAAGGTGGCGCCCGACAGGTAATCAGCCGGGCCTTTCACGATGATATCGGCGATTTCAGGGCTGGTCATCTCGGCCAGGTGTGCGCGCGTATCGTCAACAAAATCATACGGTTCGTCTTCGTCTCCGAAGATCGCATTCATCACACCCTCAACCGCCCAGAACATGGGAAGCCCCGTGGTGCCGGCGAAGAGCATTGTCATCCCCATCATACCGGAGAACCGGGTACGTGCCTGTGCCTTGGCCACCGGGTCCGCTTCACGGATGGCGTCGTTGAAATCCCTGCCCATCCGGTACGTCATATTCATGCTGTACTGGCGGAAGAGGAGAAGCACGCGGGCCATGTCGCCCTGCATGTATCTCGGCCGGTTGGCCACGCCGTAGTCAAAGTGCGAGTCCCAAGTCAGCTGGTCACCCATCGCAACGGAGTCGCTGTGGCTCGCACCCTGCCCTCGGCTCAGCCGATACGCCGAAAGGAAGGTCACCTGGCGGTTGAACTCCTCCATCTTGTGGAACATCCAGGAGATAATGGTCATGGTCGTGTGCATTTTGCTGGTGTAATCCATGCCCTGATCAGCCACGCCGGCCAGATCATGAGACTGTGTCTTGTCAAACAGCCCGTTTTTATCGGCTTCTTCGAAGGCCAGGCGCTCGTCACCCCTCAGCCTGTTCTTCAGTGGCCCCCAGGACGACGCATATAGCGCTGCTGACCGCAACAGTTCCGCCGCGGACTTGGTGTAGCCGAACTGTGCAGACAGCACAGGCAGCCCCACAATCGCTGTCTGGGACATGTTAACTGCAGCAGCGGCAGGCGTGGCACCAAGGTACCAGGCGAATCCCAGCGCTGTCAGCTTCGTTGCCCATGGAGAGGACTGAGGATTCATTGCGGTCTGGTGGCGCTGAACCATCTCCCGGTACACACTGGTCCCCCAGAGTGCGTCGGGGTCGTTCGTCTGCTCCATCTTGCGCGCTTCTGCCTTCATGTTCTTGATGTCTGTTTCCATCATATGGACATTCTCCAGCTTCGCAAGCTGGTGAGCCCCGTGGAACATGTTGTGTCCGAACGAACGGACCGCGTCAGCGGTGAATCCGAGACGGTTTTTCCGGTGCATAAACCCTTTACGTATCGAGATGTCAGGCATAGATGTCAGGTATAGCTGCCATATGTCGTCGGCCAAGGAGGTGTCCACGCCCTTGACCAGCTCGGTAACCTTGCTGGCAAACGCCGGATCTACCTGTCCAACGATGGCGATATCGTCCATCTTCTTGCCGCTGTCGACAGCGTAGCCCTCGGCCTTCATGTTCTTCAGCCATTCCTTCTGATCGGACAGCTGCTCGAAGCGGGAGAATGCTACAGTATTACCCTTGGCATCCTTGGCAGAGGCCCACAGCTCGCCGAACCTGGCCAGCGGGAAGTACGGGCCGGCCACACGGCCGGATTCAAACTGCTTGCGCAGCTTGAGCATGAGTGCGCCCTTCGATTTGGGGTCCGCTTCAGTGGATTTGATGCGTTCCATCAGCGCCTTCTCCACACGAGTGCGCTGTTTCAGGTAGGAGTTACGTACTTCTACGTATATCTCCTGGCCTTCCTGGTCCAGCTGGTTCCACCACTTAGCGAGAATGCGGTGGTCACTCATTCGTTTTACTTCTGCAGCGCGCTGCTCCGGGGACATCTTGCCGGTTCTCTTGGCTTTATATGGAAGAGACGGATCAACTCCGGATAAAGTGGCGCCGTGCATAAGCTCGCCCAGGATAGTAGCTTGCGGCTTGTTGTCGCCGACGTACTTGTTCCAGCGCTTCCCGATCTCTTCTTGCGCGGCCATCAGTTCGTTGCGGCGCCCTTCCATTCTGTTGGCGTGCGTGATGTACCGGGAGGCGGAAGGCATCGATGCTTTTGATACGAAGTCAGGCAGGTGCCGGCGCGGGATGGCTCCCAGCCAGGCTTGAATGTTGCCCGCGTTCTTGCCGTGGACCTTGTCCATGAGCGCGGCTTTGAGGGTCCGGCCGTCAGCCGGGCCGTGCCTTGATTGGTCCTCTACTGTGACCGCCAGTTTCTGCAGCTGAGACAACGGGCTAGCGGGGTTTTTGACCGCATTGATGTCCGCTTTAATGTCCTCTCCCAGGCGCAGGAGAATGGAACCATCTGGTGCGTTCCTGGTCATGAGATTCGCAGATTCCGATATGGAAATTTCTCTGGCTTCTGCAACGGAATCAACGAGTTTGCCTTGGCCAGGCTCGTAGCTGTTGTTCGAATTCCGGTCCCATGACATAAACACCAGGTCAGGGCCTGACTCCATCGGGGTACGGGATACCGCTTTGAAGCCCTGCATTGCGTATAGATAAGGGACTGCGGTGTCGTAGACACCAAGGCGGCGACCGCCTTGCTCAATGGCCAGGCGGATCATGGCCTGCGCCACCCCCTTCATGCCTGACTTGGGGTGCTTGAATACAGACACAACCTCTTCGCCGTTCAAGGCGAACCCCGACAACCCGTCGGGGGTGAGGAAGGTGCGCATGTTCTCATACTCTTCTGCCGTGAATATCCGGATCGGCGCTCCGGATCTGCTGGCTACTGCCTTCTGCAGTGCGCTTCGGAACACCTCGGCGCCTTTCGGGTTCTGTTCCAGCTGCAAGAATGTGGGTGCCGGCAGGCCTGCGCGCTCAAGGATGTTCTTCGCCTTCAGATCCGGCTTGTGTGCCTGAGCTGCAAGCGCTCCGTTTACAGCTCGTTCAGTGCCTTTTGGTAGCTTCGCGGCGTAAGCCCCTTTTGCAAGCTCGGCAATCTGTCTTGCCGCTGCTTGGTGGATGAGTTGCTGCCTCGCTTCTTTTGCAAGACCTGGTCCACGTCCTTGCCGTGCGGTAGCGCCGTCGGCGGCTCCCACGTCTGCTGCAGCTCGTCTGTTGACAGCGCGGGATCTTGCTCCCGCAACTCTCTGTTTAGAGAAGCCTTGCTGTTCTGCGAGCTTACCGAACTCGATTGAGTAGTCTGTGGGTTTTGACCTTTCATTGCCGACTCCATTGTTAAGATACAGTTCTTTCTCAGGGTACCATAGAAGTGCCTGCATTGAAGCAGAGTTCAAATCCATGCCGCGGTCTTTCAGTTTCGTGAGTGTGTGGGCTACAACTTCCCTGATCCAGGCGCGCTCGCTACCATTCCTCGGAGCCACGACGGGATCATTCAGTGCGTTGTCATAGTTCTTCGCCGCCTTGTTGATTGGCGTCTTATCTTTGTAGCGACCTGCCTGATACGCCTTATGCGTCTCTGTAGCGAACGCGGCCAGCTTCTTGTCGTTCGTCTGAAGGTCAGATTCACGCGGCAGGAGTTCACGCAGCTTAGCTGCCTGCAGCTCCGCCTTACCTTCCGGCGCCAGGTTGCC
>Ga0114922_10005902_pt1 | contig 11249 bp, 9 predicted proteins | sample AartaG_FD_100975 | JGI IMG/M metagenome (GOLD analysis project Ga0114922, IMG submission 100975) | Deep subsurface microbial communities from Aarhus Bay to uncover new lineages of life (NeLLi) - Aarhus_00045 metaG | ecosystem: Environmental > Aquatic > Marine > Oceanic > Sediment | place: Aarhus...
TAGAAAAACTAAAATTCCCAACCTGATTCACTTTTTCTATGTTCTTGAATTTTTTTTTCATTCTCAAGGAAATTTTACCGGTAAGCATTACTGAGTTTTTAACTTTACTGGAAGCTCTCAATAAGGGGCTCATAAAGAACATGGTCGAATTCTATTACATTTCTCGCTCAATTCTTTGTAAAAATGAACATCATTTCGACATATATGACATTGCTTTCGCTAATTTTTTCAAGGATGCCTCCATCAAGTTTCCTGAAGAGATTCAGCAAGAGATTTGGGATTGGCTAAATAAAAATATAACCGTTCTTCAATTACCTGCAGTTCTTGAAGAATTATTTCCAAATATGAGCTTAGAAAAATTAGAAGAGGAATTCAGAAAATTACTTCGAGAGCAGAATGAGGAAATTAAAATCTTCATTTACTTTTTAAACTATAAAGGAGAGATTTATTAGTTTTAGAATTTCTTTAAGGATTGCACTACTTTATATTAGAAATTATGTCTATTTAAATGATTATTTAAAAAAGAGGTGAGGAATCATAAGCGAAAAAGAAGAGTTTATCTTGTATGTGCAAACTAGCGACGATCCGGAACGTCAATATTCGCCACACATTTTAGCACAGACTGCTAAAGCAATGAATGTTAAAGCACTTATTTACTATTTAGGTCAAAGCTTAAGAATCTTAAAACCTGGTAAAGCAGAGGAAATAAAAGCGGGAAACTTCCCTACGCTCAGAGAAATGATTGATAAAACGATTGCGGAAGGTATCGAAATTTTTGTTTGCGAAGCTTCAAAAAGAATGCTAGGATGGGAAACAGCTGAGTTAATACCAGGATTGAAAATAGTTGGAGCTGCGACATTGAACGATTTAGTGTTAGAAGCCGATGCAACTATGTGGTTTTAATTATTTCATAAATTTAGTACAGGAAAGAAAGATAGATAACCAATCGAATCTTAACTGGTTTTAACGAGCATACAAATAAATGCTCGTTCGAAACCTCATATTATATTCAGTTAGCGAAAAAACTTAAGGTCTCTCCAAAAAGCTAATATTGTTATTTTAATTATTTTCTAGTAACAGAATTGAAGTGAATAAAACTTAGCTAAATGTTTGTTGATTATTTTTATTATCTTAAAGAAAGATTACCCGTCAGTATTACAGAATATATGACCCTTATAGAATCGTTAAATAAAGGGCTCATTCACAATATGGTAGAGTTTTACTATATTTCTCGTTCAATTCTCTGTAAAAACGAGCATCACTTTGATATATACGATATTGCGTTTGCAAACTTTTTCAAGAACGCCATTATTAAATTTCCCGACGATATCAAGCAAGAAATCTGGGATTGGTTAAACAAGGACATAACTATACCCGAATTACTCGAAGGATTGAAAATTCTATTAGGTGAATACCAACAATATTTAAACATAGAAGACCTTCAACAGTTCCTAGAAGAGTTGTTACAGAAGCTCAACGAAGACTTAGAAGGAAAACTATTAATAAACGCACCGCAAGAGGTTAAGGACGAAATCTGGGATTGGTTAAAAAAAAATATGGACCTATCGCAAGTTGATGGTAATTTTCAAGAAATGTTAAGCCAATTTTTTAACCTCGAACAGATGCAGCAGCAATTCGAAGACCTTATGCAAAGACAAGACGAAGAACATAGCGGTGGAGATCATTGGATAGGGGGTGAAGGAACATCCCCGTTTGGACATTCGGGACAAAATCCGATGGGAATGCGGATAGGTGGATCTTCTGGGATGCGCATGGCAGTTCAAATCGCCCAGAAAAGAATATTTGCTGATTATCGAAAAGATGTCGTTTTAGACACTCGACAAATTAAAGTTGCGTTGAAACGTCTCAAAAAATTGGAGGAAATCGGAAAGCTTGACGAGCTAAACATGGATAAAACCATCGACAAGACCGCGAAAAATGGGGGAGACATCGAAATCATTTTCGAAAAACGCCGCAAAAATAATGTAAAACTCGTTCTTTTAATGGATGTTGGTGGCAGTATGAGCCCATACGCTCACTTAGTTAATCTTCTTTTTTCTGCCGCTAATAACATGTCACACTGGAAAGATTTTAAGCATTATTACTTCCATAATTGTGTTTACGATAAGCTTTATTTTAACGCACAACGCAATCCCGAAGAAGCCATAGATTTCGAAGATTTTGCCAAAAAATACGATAGCAAATACAAAATCGTCGTAGTAGGAGACGCTGCTATGGCTTCATGGGAATTAACTGAGCGATACGGCTCAATTTATTACTATCACAGAAATGAAATGCCCGGAATTTACTACATTAGAGAAATTGCTAATCACTTCAAAAATAATGTCGTTTGGTTAAATCCTGAACTAATACGGCTTGAGTGGGTGCCGTGGACTCGAAAAATTATATCGAGCATCATCCCGATGTATAATTTGACAGTGGAAGGAATCGAAGAAGCTATGGACTACTTAAGGACTGGTGGGAAAAACCAATACACTACGGTCCAGATGCTAAAAGGATTGAATTACTAGTCTCTTCTAATTAAAAAGAAAAGAACTAACTCTTAGATATAATTTTAACCGTTCTTTTTCTACTATCTAATAGCTAAAATTTGAACATGGATTTCGGCCCTTTTGAAATATAGCAAATTATCTTGATAAGAAGGCTTAAAAAAACCTTCAGTGGTAAACTTTAAAAACTTCTATCTTAGTAATCTGGAAACTAATTTTTATTTAATTGGTAAAAATTGACAAATCCGAAAACCCTTGCAGAGGGTAAGTTCTCTCCCAACTATGATTTTTTTGAGAGCATCATTCTAATTCGGATTAAATTTTTTAAGGAGTTAAAGGCTTTTGCTCTTTAGTAATAAACTCAACGGTATCAATAAATTCTTCCTTGTATGTAAGCTCCGTGCTACAAATTCCTTTAATTTGTTCAACAAATTGGATGTTTCTATAATATTTGAGGTCAATTGCTCGAGCTGGACAGGACGACACGCAAATTCCGCACCCTTTACATTTTAAATCGTCTACTACAGCGATTGCGTCTTCGTTGACTTTTATAGCCTCGTAATTACAAACTTTCTCGTATCTATGACACCCCATACAGAGATTGTCATCAATTTCAGCTACCATTAGTTCTTGAACAATAGAGTCTTTGGAAAGCAATGTAGCTGCTTTACTTGCGGCAGCTGAAGCTGTTGAGACGGATGAAGGAATGTTTTTTGGGCCAGCAGCGCATCCACATATATAAATGCCCATATTTGTTGTTTCCTGAGGTTTTAAGCATCCATGAACTTCAGTTAAAAATCCATAGCTATCTTTACTTAAACCTAATGTCTCAATCATTTTTACTGAATTTTTAGAAGGCACCATACCAGTTGATAGAACAACCATATCAGCATTCAAATTTATTGGCTGATTAGTAAGAGTATCGAAAGCCGTAAGTTTTAATGTATTTGATTCTAGGTCCTCTTGGATATCTCCAACTTTGCCCCGAATCGTTAAAACGCCCGCTTCTCTGACTTTTCTATAATATTCTTCGTTGCCTTTGTCCCATGTGCGCATATCTATGTAAAATATGACAATTTCCATATCAGGGTATTCTTGTTTTAGTAATTGAGCGTTTTTAAGAGCAACGCTGCAGCACACTACTGAACAGTATGGGTTTCCTTTCAAAGATCTTGAACCAACACACTGAATCATAGCTACCACTTTTGGTTTTTTTCCATCAGAGATCCTGTATACATGACCATCCGTTGGACCAATTGGGCTTAGCATGCGTTCTAGTTCTATTTGAGTAACCACATCAGGATATATACCATATTTATAATCGTTATATTCCATAATTGGATATTCATCATAACCTGTAGCGGCTATTACTGCTCCAACATTAACATCAATATATTCTGGTTGTTGGTCAAACTCAATTGCTTCGGCAGGACAATTTCTTTGGCAATTTCCGCATTCAATGCATATACTTTCGTCTATTGTAGCCAGTTTAGGTACCGATTGTGGGAATGGGATGTAAATTGCGCTCCTTTCACCAATCCCCCTATTAAATTCGTTAGGAACTTTGATAGGACAATTTTCCGTGCATAGTCCACAACCTGTGCATTTTTTTTCGTTCACATAGCGGGGATTTTTTTTGACTTTAACATTGAAATTCCCAGGAATGCCGCTAAATTCGACGATTTCACTGTAGGTAAGCAGAGTTATGTTAGGATGTTTCGAAGTGCTAACCATAATTGGCGCCAGAACTCATATCCCGCAATCGTCAGTGGGATAGATTCTGTCTAATTGTGCCATTTTTCCCCCGATTGTAGCTTCTTTTTCTACTAAATAAACGTGGGTTCCTTGGTTCGCTAAGTCTAAAGCAGCGTTCATTCCAGCTATTCCTGCGCCAATAACTAGCGCATCTTTTTCCACCAAAATTTCCTTGTAAGGGACAACTTCCAATTGTCGAGCTCTATTTATTCCTCCTTTTACCATTCTAATAGCCTTTTCGGTAGCTCTCTTCTTGTCATTTGAGTGCACAAACGAACAATGTTCGCGAATATTAACCATTTCAAAATAATATGGACTCAATCCCGCTTCTATTAACACCGCTCGATAAGTAGTCTCGTGAATTTTTGGAGTACACGCCGCAACAACTATTCGATTTAATCCAAAGTCTAAAATATCGTTCTTAATTAAGTTTTGACCTGGATCGCTACAAGTGAATTTGTTAATCCGAGCAATTTTTACGTCCGAAAGCCCTTCAACAGCATCTCTTACTCTATCGCAGTCCACAGTATTACCAATATTAACTCCTCATTTGCAGATATAAACACCGATTCTAACATTGATCTGTAAATCAGACATTTAATACACCTTTTTACAATATCACCATATAATTTTTTTTTATTTTTTTTTTATTTTTATTTCTTCATTTAATTCAATAATTTCTAAACCATAGATTTAACTTTTTTATAAGATCTTAATTTAGATTTCACAAAATAACCCTTGCGTTCCATTTTCGTAATTGCATAGCGCAATAGAAGATCTTTCATGCGTCTTCCTCTTTCAGAGTCGATTTCTAAGCTTTGGATTTTACCATTTCTTAAGGCCTCTGTTATTAATTGACGCCCCTTTTTAGTTCTTGTAATTACTGTGGTATAATTATCTGGCGAACCTAAACCCCCAAACGACACATCCGCATATACATTCGAAAAATCACTACACGCATTACACGCAGGTCGCATGTAATTTTTTAAATCCTCAAAAGCAATATGGATTAAGGATTCTTTGTTTTTGTCTCCCTTCAATTGTATAATCAGGTCTTCTTTGATCTTAATCTTCTCTATGTCCTCAAATTTAAGATTAAACTCCCGTTCAAACTGTTTGACTTTTTGCTGATCAAATTCGAAATTCTCGAAACAAAATAACCCTAAACAGTATTCTATATTTTGTGAAGGTATAATGCCAAGATTCTGCATACTCCTAATCGTGTAAATTTGACACGGAGTTCCGACGACCGCTAACTTTTTGAACTTGGTAGTCTTTATCTTAGGAAGCGCGCTCGTATACGAATGAAACCTCTGAACTTCCTCTAATTGCTTAGAAAGCCCTAATCCAAGCCCTGAAGCACTTAGTAAGTCTTCCTTGTTCCTGGCAAAAAACGGCTCTCTAGAGAAAGGGGCATTCGTTTTTGCTACTATTGCTCCATCTATTAATTTCTTTTCAAACAAGTAATTCAGCAAGGAGTTTACAACTCCTCCGTCCGTACCGTGGCGCAAAAAATCGTAATCAACTGCTTGACACGAATAGAGATCACATGTATTGCCAAGGGGCATCGACGAAAAATCTAATAGATTAAAAGTTCTATTAAGCTCATCATCGAATACATGAGTTTGCGGACATAAATGATAACAAATTCCACATTTAAGGCAATTTTCTTTATTTATAAATACAGGAGGAGAATTTGGTTCTTTATAACCAATTACATCGTAATCCATCGAGTTGCAGAAACTTACGCATCCACCACATTGCTGACAAATCCCTTTATTATGGACTTCTACTATCAAATCTTCAAAACTTTTCACTTGTGTAATACACCTCTTTTGCTATATTTCGTTATTTTATTTTTGCTTTTAATAATTTGGCTTGCTAAACCAAACATATAACAGTCGATTCCAATAATGCGACCTTTCGATTATCGCATTTTTATCTGAAAACCGACTTTTAATTATCAAACTCCTAATTATGATATAGTGAAATAGTATATAAACTTTCGCCTTCTGATATCTCTAATTTACTATTTCCGACAATTCATGATCATTTTCGCCCATTCCAATGGGATGATCAAGTGTTAAAAAAAAAAAAAGAAAAATAACAAAATTATTTTATTATGATAATTTTAGGCTTTTTTGATTCAACTCCATATGTTAATTGTTTTATGTTGATATTATATTATTATCTATTATCGTCCCAGACGAAGAATTGAGAACTTCCACAATTTCGACATCGGAATCCCCTATAAGTTGGTAATCGGCTATAGAAATAATCATTATTCTCTATTATTCCCCCGCACGCAGGACAATAATCAAATGTGTGTTCTCTTTCTAATATTAACAATAACCTTCACCTCCTTTATATTATATTATTCTGCAAAGGGATTTATTTCTTCAAATTCCCTTTCAAATTCAATTCCAGATGTAAATTGTTCTATTAATAGTTCCTTTAAACTATGGCCAATAGGGCGTCCTTTTTTATGAATAGCGCGGCCCACGACAGCCTCTGCTGTTTCTAACACCATTTCTGAGAGTGTTGGATGGCTATGAATTGTTTCTGTTATTTCTTCAATAATTAATCCGTTTTGCATAGCAAGCGTAATTTCAGCAATTAATTCTGATGCCCCCTCTCCAATACAAGATGCACCGACAATTTGATGCGTAAGTTTATCTACTAAAATAACTAAAAGACCATCTTCTCCCACACATTTAGCTTTTCCAAGAGATCCGTAAGGAAATTGTCCTACTAAAACATCAATCCCTAAGGCTTTTGCTTGCTTTCTTTTTAACCCAACCGATCCTATATTAGGACTCGTAAAGATTGTAGCGGGAATAACTCTATAATTTGTTCTCCTCGGTCTTATTTTAAATTGTTTAAGACTAGATAAAGCATTTTCCACAGCAACATCACCCTCATAACTCGCCACATGAGCAAGCATAAGTCCTCCTGTTACATCTCCAATAGCAAAAATACCATGAACCGAAGTTTCTAACGTAGCTGGATCGACTTCAATTGCTCCCCTTATAGTCTTGATTCCTAACTCTTCTAAACCTAACTCTTTTGATAATTTATTTCTACCAATGGAAACCAAGCAATAATCTGCTTCATATGTTAACTGCTCTGCTTCTTCAATTTCGTTAGCTGAAAAGGAAGTAGAACAGGTTGTAGCTTTCACGTTAGAACCGGTGTTTTCAACGGATAATACATTTTGAGAAGTAACGATTTCAATACCCATTAAATCGAATTTCTTTTTTAGTTCTTTAATTATAATTGGTTCTTCCCCGGCTATAGGTGATGGGAGATACTCTAAAATGGTTACTTGACTTCCAAAAGTTGCAAAAATATCTGCAAACTCACATCCTATTACTCCCGCACCTATGATTAACAAATGTTCTGGAATAATCTTAAAACTAGGATCTAAAATATCATCACTTGTTAATATCCTCTCGTGATCTACGTTGAAATTAGGTATTAAAGCAGGCGTCGAACCTGTAGCAATTATAACCCTTTTAGCACAAATTTTCTCATCATTATTATCTGCTTGAATTAAGACTTCAAAACCATTTTCAGTATCGCCTCCAAGAATTTTACCATACCCAAAGTAAACATCGTTCTTCCAGGCTTTTTGAAGGTTCGCAATTCCAGTACCAAGCTCGTCTACAATTCTATTTTTTCGCTCAACAACCTTAGAAAAATCAATGTTATAGTCACTAATTTCGATACCAAATTCTTCAGCATCTTGCAGTTTTTCAAAAAAATGTGCAGACGCAAGTAACGCTTTAGTTGGAATGCATCCTCTATTTAAACACGTTCCACCTAACTTATTTTTTTCTATTAATGCAACTTTCGCACCATATTGCGCAGCTCTGATCGCAGCATGATAACCGCCTGGGCCTGCGCCTATAATCGCTAAATCATATTCAACCTTTAAACCTTCCTTTTTAAGCATTATTCACCTATTTATTAAAAAAAAAATTATTTTTTTAATTATTAGAAAATAATAGATTTGTTTTTTGAATGAACAAAATGTTGGATTGAACATTATATTGTTTTGCTTGTTTCGCAATCTCAGCAAAAGTATTTTCTTCACCAATATAAATTAATGTCAAATCTTTACTATCCAATTGTTGAATAGTTTGTAAAATTCGCTTAATAATTGAACTTGTTTGAGCTACTTGGTTAATATAATGCTTTAATTCCATAAGTTCCTGTGAATAATGATCAATCAAATAGCTCAACTCTTGCGCACTTGGAGTATTTTTATTGTCTAAGGCTTCATATGTCGCCCTTAATTCTTTATACTTTTTTTGAATTTCAATAAGTTGGCTTAAAAACTGACCCTTTCTATAATGCGGTAATTCTAAAGTAAAATAGGGTATATTATCTTTTTTTAATACTTCTGATAAATAAGTTTGATTGAATTCTTCCAAGTATAATTCTCCTAAATCTATAATTACAGCATGTACTGGCAAATTTTTGATGTTATCCATCAATTCTTTAACATAAGTTTTTTTAACTATGGGATTTATGGATAACTTATGATTTTCTAAGAATTTACCTTGTGGAATTTGAGGATACCATGCATCCAGGATTGTTTTCTTCTTATCAACCCACCATTTTTGTTTTTCATTATCTTCCTTATTACCTATATAAACAGAATAATTATTTTCTTCTATGGTCTCAAACATCATATCACTCATTATTATTCCTCTTCTTGTTTTTTATTTATAATCCAATGAAAAAATTAATTTATTAAAATTTAAATTTAGAAAAAATTTACCTTTCCAATAATATAATGTAACTTTCCATATATAAAGGTATCGATATCGATCACCCATACCTTGGAAATCAATAATCAAATGTAGCAAAAGAGAAGTGACCTGATCAATCTTAAAAATTAATACTGTTTTGTCAATAAGAAACACAATCAAAGTAAGTTTCTATTTAGAGGAGAAATGAATAGGATGATTAATAATTAAATCTAAAGACCGAAGGATGAAAAGGTTTAATATTCTCAATTATTGAAAAAAAATTGAGGAGGGTTTGTTTGAAGAAAGCTTAAAAGATAAAAATAATTAAAATATTAAGTATAGGCTTATCCGCCTTTGATTTTTTGTTTTCTTTTTAAAATCTCATTGTATAATTCCTCTGAGTCTGGGGGAGGAATTATTTCGTCTTCTTTTCTTTTCAGTTGCATAGCCTCTTCAGGACACACGGCAGCACAGTTTCCACATCCTATACAGCGTTTAGTGATTACTCTAGCAATTTCATTTTTTAGTTTAATAGCGTTCATTTGACATCTTTCTTGACACGTACCACAACCTACGCATAGTTCACTGTTTACTTCGGCATAATAATTAGTATGAACGAAGTCTAGAGGTCGTGGCAAAGAGCTTATTCCTCCTAATACGCCACAACAACAACCACAGCAACTACAAATGTAATTTGGCTTGATCGAGTTATTTGCTTGTAGTATTAATCCATCTTCTTGATTCTTTCCAAGTACATCTAAAGCTTCGCTTTTGGTTATTTCTCTACCTCTACCTATATCAATAGAAAGTTGCACATCATGCCCAAATCCCATGCAATTTTATAGTACAGATGTTTGCTATAATGTGAAGGGACTTTGTTGCTTATAACAAAGGGCAAAAAATTTGCGAATATTATTTCTAAACTATCTTTCTTAATCTTTCTTTATTGATAGTTATGGTATAAGAATCGTAGAAATTCGAACCATATTTTTGGAAGAAATCTTCTTTCTTTGCTAAGATTGATTTAGTGTCTTCTTTTTCTGGTTTACCGGCAGCCCAAAAGATTTTACCAGAACTGTTTAGGTTAATTTTTTCATGATCTTTTATTACTTCACCCGCTTTTATTACGTAGTCTATATTGCCGAGAGCAGATTTGAATTTTTCATAATCTTTTGAAATATTAGTATCGTTCAGATTCAAATTTAAAATGTTAAGATCACCATCAGCTCCTATACCTAAGTTCCCTTTGATACTCCCAATACCGAGAGATTTTGCGGGGCTCGTCCGAGTTAAAATAACGAAGTCATTAAATGTTAATGCTTTACTATTACTGGTAAGTGAGTTGTCCTTTAAGAACCCAGCTTCCATATCATTTGTAAATTGTTCGCGGGCATTGTTACTAATTAGCCAACTTGCGATTTCGGGAAGATTTTTTATATCTGCGTAGTTAGGATAATTAACTGAAAACTGTAGTTGCCATGGAGATATATTCAATGCTAAATCAATCGCGTTTGCCCACATTATGCAATCTTCTTTATTTTTTTTATTGAATCTTCGAAGGGTCGCAAACGAGTCTCCTTCAGACTCTACAGAGGATCTAATTAGTTTGTACGGATATGTTGAAGTAATTAGTTTGTTAATAAGATGCCGATCGGAAGTAATCAGAGGATTTATTGCGTTAAACCCTATGAATCCCAAATCCATGTCAAAATCTTGATTCTCGTTATAAAATTTGATCAACTCAGAATTATCCCCATCCATATTATAACTTGAGCCATGTGCAAGATGAAATATTTGAGATCGCTTTATCTCAAAATCGTTTTTTGGATTGGGTTTTAACCCGAGCGATTTTATCTTATTCAAAGTTAAGAGTAAGTTTTCTTTAGAAATATGGGATTCATACCCTTCAATATGAGCATGAATAGAGTGAGGTAATCCTAAATATTCTACAAATCTTGTAAGTTTTTCATACGTGTCCATAGGGGTGAAGTTGAATAATCTTCCTTTTTCTGTGATATTTTTTCTCATTACTTTCCAATTCCAGTATTCTGCTTCGAAAGGATTGTAGGCTTTCAATCCGAAACCTTTAACTTTCTCCAAAAGATCTGATAAAAAGACAGCGCCTTCTTCCACCATCTCTTTCTGATATTCAAGCTCTAGAGCCCATAAATTGCTAGGATTTAACAGGAAAGCTTTATCTAAGACGGGCAATCGTTTTAAATCAAAA
>Ga0114922_10005903_pt1 | contig 11248 bp, 11 predicted proteins | sample AartaG_FD_100975 | JGI IMG/M metagenome (GOLD analysis project Ga0114922, IMG submission 100975) | Deep subsurface microbial communities from Aarhus Bay to uncover new lineages of life (NeLLi) - Aarhus_00045 metaG | ecosystem: Environmental > Aquatic > Marine > Oceanic > Sediment | place...
CCGTAAAGGCCCTTGGCGGCGGACCGACCTGAGCTAGTGGTCCCGTAGCCGCTCGAGCGTCCCGGTTCGACGCCGTCAGGTGATGCCTGCTGATGCCCGAACGAGTCGGAGGAGATGGGGCCGGCATCAGTTCCCCGAGACCAATCGGAGGCGTACCGCTCAGCCCAACCGGGCGGCAGCGGGATGCTGGACTGCGACCGGCGGGGCGACGCGGAGGTCCCCGGCGCGTCCTGATCCGCCAGTATTGATTCCGGAGGGAAGAACTCCTCGTACCGCCCTTCGGTGGGGCGTCGCTCGGTCCGGGACTGGGAGGCAGGCGGGTCACAACCCGGCAGGGTGCACCAACCGGCCGAAAGAGCGCAGAGTGCCACAGCCCGGCATAGTCCGGTTGGCCCTGCCCGTCGGGGCTGTAGCCTGCGGTCCATGAGCTTCTCGACCAGGCCCCCGGGGTTCGGGGCTCCCCGGCGTCTTCGGCAACCCCGGCCCGTGGCCCTATCTCTCTGGCCCGAGGAGCGGCTTACGGAAATACGTTCTATGGGGTATTTCGGCTGTTACGCAGCGGGACTCAATCTATCGGACCCTTCTGGCGGCGGGCACCTGCCGGCCCTGGTGCAGGCGAACCCAGCGCCTGGATCCGGCATCCGCCAACGGTGTCAAGCGGACCCGGTGAAGAAACCCGGCACTCCGGCAGGTCGCGGCTCAGAGTATCCCGGCGCCAAACTCGTTCTCGCCAGGCTTGGCGGGGGAGCCGCCGCCGGGGACCTCTGTTGAACGCCGGTCTGGGTCATCTTCCGGGCGGGCCGGCGGCTTGACCTCGGTGGCTTCCGTCGGCGCCGGTTCGGTCTGGGGCACTTCGGACTTCAATTCCCGGACGACTTCCTGGTAAGGGCTGACTTCCTCGTCGTAGCCCTCGTCGTAGCCGCTCCCCCGATAGTCGGGCGCCTGAGCCCGTTTGACCTCAGCCTGGTACGCCTCGAGGACGCGCGACTGGATGAACTGACGACACTCGGCGTTGATCGGGTGAGCGATGTCCGCGTGGAGCTTGTCCCGCTGGGTCCACCTGGACGATGGGCGCTTGTCGTTCAGCTTCGCCCCGCATTCGCTGCAGTAGCGGGCCCGCAGATGATTCTTGGCTCCGCAGGAGGGGCACTTGGCCGCCAGCTTCCGCGAGGGCATGGCCACGAACAACCCGTTGGTTCCGTCGATGACCTTCAGGTCGCGAATCACGAAACACGCGTCAATGGTGATGCTGCAGTACGCTTTGAGACGGTCTTCCGAATCGCCGACCAGTTTCACTCGAACCTCGGAGATTTCCATCGCTGCCTCCTCAAGGATTGATCGTCACGTTGTCATGCACGCCGGTCGGTTAACGCATCGCGTCCTGCGCCCACCACTGCGGTCCGCAAGCCCGCCTCGGCGAGCTCCTGCTCCACACTCTGAGCCGTCTCCAGGTCGTCAAACGGCGTAAACATCGTGGATCCGGCCCCGCTGACGCAGACGGGTCGGCCCGTGATCCTCTGCACTTGAGTGTACATCCGCTCCACAGCCGGCGCAACGCGGAATACAGCCGCCTGAAGCTCGTTGAGGCATAATCCCGCCAGCGGCTCGGCCTCGGCAACCTCGCTGAGGCGGCGGATCTCATCCGCATGCCCCGCCCGGGAATCGTCGGGGCGCCAGGCCCGGTACACCTCAGCCGTTGACACCGGGTCATCACCCAGCACCAGCAGCATGCAGCCGGACCAGCGCATGCCAACGCGGGTAACGCGCTCGCCACGCCCTTCGATCAGCGCCGTCGGCAGGGCGAAGAACAACGGCACGTCGGAACCGACCCGGGCGCCGATCCGGGCCAAGTCGTTGTTGGGCAGATCGGCCCGCCAAAGCTCGTTAAGTCCGCGCAGAGCAGTAGCGGCGTCGCTGCTCCCTCCGCCAAGTCCCCCGCCGACCGGGATGCACTTCTCCAGCTCGACCCGGGCCCCGGGATGGCTTGCGATCCGCTCAGCCAGCAGCCTGGCGGCCCGCACGACCAGATTGCTCTCGTCGCAGGCCAGCGTCGGGTCGTCACACCGCAGCTCGAAGCATCCCGGCCCGGCAGGACGAAACCGCAGTCCATCGAACAACCCCACCGCAGTTGCCAGCGACCGAAGCTCATGGTAGCCGTCCGGTCGCCGGCCCAACACCTCCAGGCGCAGGTTAACCTTCGCGGGGGCACGGAGGCGGACCTGTGGCGAGACCTGCGACTCCGTTGTCGGCCTGCCCATGTGTCCTCCATGCCCCATAATAGACCAGGCGGTATTGGTGTCAACGCACCCCCAGGCCCCGCAGGACTCCCGATCTGCGCGGTCCCGGCCGCAACCTACCGCCAGAGTGTTGCCGCCGGCCGACACGGCGTGCCTTGTGTAATCACCTTTGAATCAGAGGTTTGCATCTGCCGTTCGCGGCGCGATGCTCTGGACGTTTGGCCCGGCGTGCGCGCCCGCGCAGGTCGTACAACCCTCCCAGTCGGGTGGTCTGCGTAACCATTTTCCCGACAACAGATTATGAATGAACTCGCCATCCGGCTGATCGGCGGCGCGCCCTCTGTCATCCTGGCTGGTGCGGCCCAGTGTGGTCTGGGCCCCAACACGAGGGAGAAGGAGTAATGAACCCCATTCAGCCGGTGGCCGACAACGTTCCCGGAACTTCGCCGTCTCGCCCGACGACGCCAGCCCAACCGTCAGCGGCTAGTCAGACAGCGGCGACCGCCACGAGCACCGCGTTCGTTTCCAGTTCGCTGAACGTCACCATGATCCACACCCACGTCGATGCCATGCTCGCTGCCATCGGCGGTGAGGCGCAGAACAACCAGCTCCTGCGCATGATCATCGCCTTGCTCATCCTGCAAGCCCTGCTAGGCAACGACGGCGGCAATCAGCAAGCGGGGGCCAGCGCCCTGTTGGATCTGCTGGGCCAAACCGGAAACAACCGGCATTCGGAAATGGTCAGCATGCACTCGGCCACCAACGTCGTGCAGATCGAACAGCAATCCACGGTGGTCATGACCGGCCAGGCGCCCCTGGCCCCCACGGCGACCGAGGGCGACCCCGACAACAGCGGGCGAGAGATCGACTTGTCGGCCTGAGCACAAACCGCCCTGGCGATCCCGGCGTTGGGGCAGAACAGGCCTGGACCGCAGCCAGGGCCCTGACACTTGACGGGGGGGTCTTTAGTCTCTACCCTCGCATAGAGTTCAGGCCCTCCGTTGAGGCTTCCTGGCTGACAAAACGAACCGAACGCCCCCATCGTCTAGTGGCCTAGGATATCAGGTTCTCATCCTGAAGACAGGGGTTCGAGTCCCCTTGGGGGTAGGTCAAGACACCCTCTTGGCGCGATCGCCAAGAGGGTTCTTACTTGGCCTACGGGATCAGAAGAGCAGGCGTCCTCGTAGAGGAGAGCCGCGTGAGTGCCCCATCCGTGCGAAGCATGGGTTGGGGACGGAGGTGCGCTGCGAGCTGCGCCCCCGTAGCGGCGGCGGTCAGGGCTTGTTCGACCGGCGTTTCGTCAGCGGGCTGGGCTGGCGGTTGACGCGTCCTCGGCGGGCGGCCTGGCGGCCGGTGGCCACCGAGGCTTGAGCCACATTCGGCGTGATCGGGCGGTTGAACAGGCTCCGTTCCCCGATGGCGACCAGCGGGCCGTTTTGCGTTAGGATAGTCCGCAGGCGCGGCGGGAACGGACTCGGCAGCAACCGGTTACTCCTTCTTTGCCCAGGTAGGTCCGCACGGCTGGCGCATCGCACAGTCCGGTGAGTGAAACCGACGCTGAACCGCGAGAGTTTCGTCAACTGCGTCGGGCGGGTGCCCGGCGGGGGATGAGCCTGACCATCGGCACGAGCTTCGCCCGGCCCCGGGACGCTCCGGCTCTTGGTTCGCTCTGCTGAGCGGACCCTGGCTGGGTTTGCCACCATTAGTCATCTTCGATCGTCAGTCGTCATCGTCGTGCTCGTCGTCGTCTTCGTCATCGTCATCGTGATCGCCATCCGCATCTTCGTGCACATGACCGGTCGGGAAGACAAGCAGCTCCTTTTCCTTTCCGTCGACCTTGGCCTCGACTTCGTAGACCACAATCATCTTTTTCTCGACGACTACCTTAGCATTAGCACCGAAGTGCTTCGCAATAGCGGCGCGTACGGCGGCCGGAGCTTTTTCCGCAGGGACGATTTCCTCGGTCTCGATCAGCGTTCCATCCGCCGTCACGGCCGCCTCGTGCTTGGTGCCGTTCGCCACCCACTGGGCCTCATAGACGAGCACGCCGTGTTCTCTCTCGCGCTCCGCCTTGAGGATCTTCGCGCCACCGGCAAGTTTCAGCAGCGCCGCTCGCGCAGCCTCCGGGACCTGGTCGAGGGTAAGGTCATCTTCGTCGTCACCTTCGTGTTCCACTTCCCGGCCCAATAGCGTGCCGTCGGGCGCTACCTTGATCTCGATTTCGTTGCCGTTGAGCAGGAATTCCGCCTCGTAAACCGTCTTCCCGTCCTTCGTCTCGCGCTCGATCTCCGTGATCTTCCCGCCGGCGGACTCCTTGAGGATGGTGGCTTTGACCGCTGCCGGAACCTGATCCAGCGTCACCTGCTCTTCGTCCTCCTGCGCCGCCCACGCAGCGAATGCGAGGGCGCCGACCACGCCCAGCCCGATCAGCGGCAGTAACCCCTTGGTCCTCTTCATCGCACTCTCCTTGCCTGTTCGGTCCCTGATCGCCCAGTCGGCTCACGGTTGGCCGGCCGGGGCTTCTCCACGCTGAAAGATAGAATCCGACATTTCCCATTTGCCGGACCTTGGAGAGCATCCTACCAAAGCGAACTACTCGATCCAAGCGGGAATCGCGTACCGCCCCCGTCTATCACCTCCGCTGGCGCGCGGTTGAACAGGCTCCGCTCCCCGATAGCGACCAGCGGGCCATTCTGCGTTAGGATAGTCCGCAGGCGCGGCGGGAATGGACTCGGCACCAACCGGTTGGCTCCTCTTTGCGCAGGTTGACCCGCACGGCTGGCGCATCGGACAGTCCGGTGAGTGAAACCGACGCTGAACCGCGAGAGTTTCGTCCACTGCGTCGGGCAGGCGCCCGGCGGGGATTGGGCTTGGCCATCGGCATGAGCTTCGTCCGGACCCGGGACGCTCTGGCCCGCGGGCTGCTCGCTGTCGGGGCAACGCCCAACATGCTCACCGTCGCCGGCTTCGGGGCTACTTGCGTAGCCGGCGTCTGTTTTCTTGTTGGGGCCGGGCACCTGCTGCCCGGCGGAGGCCCGAACGCCCCGGCGCCGATCAGTTGGTGGCCTCTGCTCGCGGCGGTCTTTCTGACCCTGGCTGGGGCGATGGACATGCTCGACGGAGCGTTGGCCCGCACCGGAAGTCTCCAATCCCGCTTCGGAGAGGTGCTCGATTCTTTTCTGGACCGCTGCAGCGACCTGGCCATCTATGTCGGCTGCGCCCTGCATTTCGCCCTCGTGGGCAACCTGACCTACGTCGCCTTGAGCCTCCTGGGGTTGTCCAACGCCCTGTTGACCAGCTACGTCAAGGCCCGGGCGGAGAACGTCGTCGAGAGCTGCGGTGTCGGCTACTGGCAGCGCGGCGAACGGATCGCCGCCTTCATCATCGCCGGCTTTGCGGGCCACGTGCCGGCTGCGCTATGGTTGACGGGCGTTCTGCCGCTGTTCACGGTGGTGCGCCGGGTTCGGCACGTCCGCGGCCTGCTCTCTGAGTCGGGCAAATCGTGGGAACCGACGGGCCTAATGCAGTTCCTGACTCCCTGGCGGCATCCGCGGGGATCGATCGGCTACGACCTGGTCACCGGCGTGAACATCGCCGTCCTGATCGCCGGGCCGTGGGTGTGGCCGTTTCTGTACGCCCGGAGTGATCCTCTGCGAAGTGCTCTTGCCGGATGGGCGGGCTAAGGCAAGTTCGGGCGGTCTCGCGGCTGAGCCGGCCCGCACCTGACGTCAAGCCTCTGGGCCTACCGACTGGGGACCGCTTTGCTGCCCAGCCAGCCCCGGATCAAGACGCCGAGGACGCACGCGTGCGACAGCGCCCCCACCGCCAGCAGGGCCTCGAAAGGCCGATTGACGATTGCGCCCAGGCAGATGACCAGCAATCTCAGATCCCTGCGTTTGAGCCGGTTCAGGACGTCGTTGGGGTACGGCCGCCCGAGGCGCAGGGCGAACTCCTTGGTCACGTAGCTGGCCAGGGTAAACCCGCAGACCGCTATGAAGCCCGCCAGCCAGGGCAGCGGCCCCGGATGGGCTGCGGCGTAAGCGAAGGTGACCGCCAGAGCGATCAGGAGGTCCGAGTAGCGGTCCAAGAGCGTATCGAGCCAGGCCCCCCGGGGCGTGGTCAGGTGCTTGAGGCGGGCGATCTCACCGTCGCATCCGTCCAGAACCGAGGATATCTGCACGAGCAGCCCCCCGAGGACTCCGGCGAGATGTTGACCCCGGGCGAACAGGGCGGCGCCGACCAGGGAGATTGCAAAGCTCAGGAGGGTGATCTGGTTGGGGGTGATGCCGGTCCCCGCCAACCGAGCCGAGAGGCGCGTGGAGACCGGGCGATTGAGCCGCGCCGAGACGTAGCCGTCCTCTCCCCCTTTGGTGAGCGAGGCCAGAAGGCGGCGGCGGGCCTCCTGATGTGCCGCCGGCGTGTCCACGTCGAGCCAGCTTTCGCCGCTGACGTCCACCGCCAGGACGTGCCCGGAGGCAGCCAGCTCGGCGATGCCGTCGGAAAGCGAATGCCGGTTCTTGGCCCGGGCCCGTTTGAGACCCTCGAACAGGGCCGGTGTGCACAGGAACACACCAGTGTCCGCAGCGTCCCACTCGGCCAGCGTTTTGCCGATCCGGCTGACCCGGTCGTTGGAGAGGCCCACTTTGGTGACGTCGTCCAGGTCAAAGATGGCAGCTTTTCGACGATCCACCCCCAGGCAGACCTCGCCCTGTTTGGGCCGGGTCCGCAGCACCCGGTGAATGAGCGCCGGATCGAGAAGGTGATCGACCATGGTGAGCAAGAAGGTGGCGGCTCCGACCTTCTTCGAGGCCACCAGGGCGCTGGCTCCGTTGCCGAGCTGCCAATCCGGCGCGGTGACAAACTCCACATCACAGCCCCGCTTGGCGGCGATCTTCTCAAAGTGGGCTCGGACCTCGTCCGCCAGATGCCCGAGGACGACCACAAAGCGCTGGATGCCCGCAGCCATGCACGAGGAGAGCGTCCGTTCGGCCAGGGACAGGCCCAGAAGGGACCGCGCCGGCTTGGGGGTCTTGTCCTCCCGCCGGGCCAAACGCCAACCCTGCCCGGCGGCCAGGATCACCGCTGGCGGAGAGATCCCCGCGTCGAAGTCCTGGGCCGTCTCGGCAGACATCGACGATCTCCTGCGGCTACTCACCCGCGATCCAGCGAGCCAGCATGGTCCGGGCTTCTGAGTCCCGGAACTGCTTGGGCGGATGCTTCATGGCACAGGCCGAGATCGCCTCCAGGGGTCCGCCGATCCTGCGATCCAGGGCCAGCTTGGCGCAGCGGATGGCGTCGATGGCCACGCCGGCACTGTTCGGCGAGTCCTCCACGCTCAGCCTCAGCTCGAGACTCATCGGCACGTCGCCGAACCCACGGTACTCCATACGCAGGAAGCAGACCTTGTTGTCCTTCTGCCAAGGGACGTAGTCGGACGGGCCGATGTGGATGTTCTCGGGCTCCAGCGGGGTATCGAGCTGGGACTGGACGGACTCGGTCTTGGAAATCCGTTTCGAACTGAGGCGCGACTGCTCGAGCATGTTGAGGAAGTCGGTGTTGCCGCCGGTGTTGAGCTGGTAGGTACGCTCGAGCTTGACGCCGCGGTCACCCATCAGACGGGCAAGGTTCCGGTGAACGATGGTCGCTCCGAATTGGCTCTTGATGTCGTCTCCGATGATAGGCAGGTTCTTCTGGGTGAACTCAGCCGCCCACTCGGGGTGCGAGGCGATGAAGACGGGCATGCAGTTGACCATGGCCACGCCGGCCTCCAGGCAGGCTTGGGCGTAATGGTGCACCGCGTCTTCGGAACCGACCGGCATGTAGCAGAGTAGCACCTCCGCGCCGGAGTCGCCGAGCACACGGGCCACGTCGCAGGGCGACTCGTCGGCCACGCGAAAGGCGCGCTCTTCTGGGTAATTGGCCATGTGCCCCGCCACGCCGTCGAGCGGTGGTCCCATGCGAACGGTCACCCCCGAGGCAGGCAGTTCCCGCTGGAAGACCGTGGTGCAGTTCGGCGGAGCGAAGACGGCCTCTTCCAGGGGCTTGCCGACTTTGCGGCGGTCCACATCGAAGGCAGCCACGACCTTGATGTGCTCCAGGCGGTACCCGCCGATTGTCTCATGGAGCAGGCCAGCGGATTTCTTCACCGGCTTCGTGCGGTAGTACTCGATGCCCTGGACGAGCGAGCTGGCACAGTTGCCAACGCCCGCGATGGCAATTCTAATGCTGCTCATTGGCGACTTCCCTTTTTGACTGGGTCAGGGGGCCCGCACGCCTGTCTACCGAGCGGCGCAAGTCATGCTTGTACCCTCAAACGCCCCTCTCCCGCCGTTACGCCGCGACAGCGGACCGCGCCACCTCTTGCGGATATGTACCCGCAGCGCCGGGGCTGCCCAAGTCCGGCTCTGTGAGCAGAAACCAAGCGGATTGTCCCTGCCGCGCCTGATCAAGGACAGCCGCCCGCACCAGACGCTATTAACGTATGACCTCCGACGGCTCTGTCAACCGCCCGCTGAACGGCAGAGGGGCTCGGGGCCGGCTCGGGCAGACACCCCGGTGGCCCGCTCGCCTTCCCGCTGGAGGACTCCGGGCTGGGGTACGTCTGGATTCCTGGGGGGCGCCGCCGCCATCGTTCGTTGCCCCAGTGTCTTCGGATTATAGCGGCTTGTAACTTCTTTGGCATCACGCAGATGCGGGATTCTCCGAAAAACGGACCTTGGCGTTTGCCTTGCAACTACCGTGGTAGTATTACAGTGGTAGTTGTGGCGGGGCGGCACCGGTCTTCGGGGGAGGTGCTACGCGGTGGGTGGGCGCTACCGGCTCGGTGATCTACAGTTGGCCATCATGAGAGAGCTCTGGGAGCGTGGTGAAGCGACCGTGGCTGAGGTCCACGCCGCGCTGCGCCCCCAGCGGGGCTTGGCACTGACCACCATCGCGACCATGTTGCGCAAGTTGGAAGGCAAGGGGCTCCTGAATCACCGCGTCCGGGGGCGCCGGTTCATCTTTCGACCGAAAGTGAGCCAACAGGCGGTGCACCGGTCGATGGTGGCCGACCTGCTCGATCGATTGTTCGAGGGCGATGCGGCCGCGCTGGTCAGCCACCTTTTGACCGAGCGGCTGATCGACCCGGAAGAGGTCGCCCGAGTCAAGGCCATGATCGAGTCCCGGCAGCGCGAGGAAAGGCTCCGGCATGACAGGTGAGATTTTCCTGAGCAACCAGAGCGGGTCAGCACTGCTGCCGGTCGCCTGGCCGCTCACTTAGTATGACAGCGCTAAACTGCCCAGAACGAAGCGAGCCGCGGGCTTCAGCCCGCGCGGTGCCCTCGTTTTTGAGGCACCAGGGCTATCCGAGACCGCGCAGGCTGAAGCCTGCGGCTCGCTAAGGGAGATTCTAGCGCTGTCATATTAGGCCGTGCACAGTGCCCTGCTGTCAGGCTGAATTACGGCGAGGGCAATCGAGCATACTGGCGGCCGACGGGCTGGCGGATGAAGAACCCGCGTCGCCGTCGGGCAAGCGGCCAAGAGCAGTTTATAGGCTAGAAAGGAGCCTATCATGATCAAGCGAGCACTCATCACCCTGGCGTTGGTTGTCGGGCTTGCGGGCGTCTACGGCGTCAGCAGCGGACAGAACGAGCCGGACCCCGACCGCTTTGCCCGTGAGGAGGCTGAGCGGCGCGAAGCCGAGGCGCACGCCGACCGCGTGCGGGCCAAGCTGGCCGAGCTCCATGCAGCCGGAGACCACCGGCAGGCGAAACGGGTGGAACGCGAACTCGATGAGTTGGAGGAGCGTCTCCATCGGGAGCAGGCAGAGGCCGAACGCCACCAAATCGAGGAGCAGCTTCACCACATGAGGCGTGAGGTCGAAGAACTGCACCGCGCCGGCCACCACGACGAAGCCGAACGCCTGGAGATGGAAACAGAGAAGTTGGAGCGCGAACTCGAAGAGCGCGCCGACCGGCACCACGGCCCGCCAGGCGAGCTCAAGGAAGTCGAGCGACGCATCCACCATCTGGTCCAGGCCGCTGAGAACCTGCACGCCGCCGGGATGCACGGGCAGGCTGAGGAGCTCATGGGCCAGGCCGAGGAGCTGCACCGCCGGCGCGAAGCAATGGAGAGAAGCTGCCACGGTCCCGGTAGCCTGGAGGATCGACTGGCCGAACTGACCGAGGCGGTGCACGACCTGCGGGCCGAGGTACACGGGCTGCGGGAGGTGATTGAGGAGCTGCGTCACCGCCTCGACGAATTGCCGCGTGGGGACCGGCAGCGGTAGCGCCGTTTCCGGTCAGTGAGTTTCCCGACGTTGTAGCGGCCGGCGTCTCGCCGGCCGTTGAGGCCGCTACGAAGCTGTGTCAGCGAACACGGCGCTAACGCCGTTTCAGGCTCTTTAGCTTTGCGGTATTCGCCGTCGGCGGCACAGCGGCCAGGCGGAGGTGAATCAGCGTGTCCGTCCCGAGGCGCGAGGTGCGCACGCCCCGAATTTGCGGCCCGTCATCAACCCGCTCTGCACCCCGGCCCGGATAGGCGGCGACGGCACCCTGGCCCCCGATGAGTCTGGGCGCGATGAAGACGTAGGTTTCGTCCGCCAGGCGCCGATCGAGTAATTCAGCCAGCACCCGCCCGCCGCCTTCGACCAGCAGGTTGGTCATGCGGCGCTGGCCCAAGCGACGCAGGACGTCGGCCACGTCGAGCCGTCCTCGCCGGACGCGACAAGCCTCCAACACGACGCCGCGGCGACGCAGCTCATCGGCATGGCGCCGCCGGTCCCGCAACGCCCGGCGGGAGGTCATAACCAACAGGGCGGCCTGCTCCGCAGTGGCCACCAGTTGGCACTGTTTCGGCAGACGCAGGTGCGTATCCAGCACGACCCGGGTGGCTGTGCGCCGCAGAGTTACCCCGCGGGCGGTCAGCAGCGGGTCGTCGGCCAAGACCGTCCCGATGCCGACCATCACTGCGTCTACCCGGGCCCGCAGCCGATGCACGAGTCGCCGCGAAGCCGGACCGGAGATCCATCG
>Ga0114922_10005904_pt1 | contig 11247 bp, 22 predicted proteins | sample AartaG_FD_100975 | JGI IMG/M metagenome (GOLD analysis project Ga0114922, IMG submission 100975) | Deep subsurface microbial communities from Aarhus Bay to uncover new lineages of life (NeLLi) - Aarhus_00045 metaG | ecosystem: Environmental > Aquatic > Marine > Oceanic > Sediment | place...
ATTTTTGAGTTTTATTCCTGTAATGCAGTATATAATCGGTATAGGTGTAATGGGTTTTGCAGGATGGCTTTTAAATGGTATTCTTGAGGCTTTTACTAATGCAGGTGTACATGAAACAGGGAGTATATGGAATCTTCTTAATTATATCTGGATAGGGGGTTTTGTTATTTATCTTATATTTGGCGGGATCTGGCTAGTTCGTAAATATAACGAGGCGGAATATCAGGAGCGACGGAGGCTATAATGGGGAATATTATTAAAGATGGCGTTATAATGATGGTTTTTCTATTGATTATCATTAGTATGTATATTTTTCTTAGTAATCCATTTGATGAAATGATGACAAGTTTTGAAAATATTAATGGTTCTACTGATAGTCAGGTTGAGGCGGGTACAAGTAATAACCGCCTTGTTTTTGATATGATGTTTGGCGGTTTCGCTATTGTTATTATTATATGGTTTATTTTCCGTATGTTTATGCGGGAGCCGGATAGGGGGGATTTTTAACGTATGACTAAACCCTCGAAGAGTACGTTTTTTCAGATTGCGGTAACTGTTACTCTTATTATGCTTGTTTTTACTTTGGTTGCTAATTTTGTTGCATCGCTTGGTGTTTTTGATGAGGTTACAGGGATGGGAACTGAAACAGGTGATACGGGTGATGTTCTTCAAAGTCTTACAGGGCTTGATGATCCAGATATGAATAATATCTGGCTTGGTGTTACTGGTCTTACTTTTCTTGGCGCGGTTGGTCTTTGTTATCTTACTAAGAGCGTTGTCCCTATTGGTCTGCATCTTTTTGGTACGATATTTTGGACGAGTTGGTTAAGACTTGGCGTTATTCTTAGTTATGGTGGTTATGTCCCTGCTGAGTTTATAACTATTTTTACTATTGGTATTATGTTCGTATTTATCGGGGCTATTATTGGCATGCTTACGGGGAGTGGTTAACGTATGGCTCTTAATGGTAGTAGTCTTTTGGATGATCCGATTAATACACTTATGGGTACGTTTACGGATATTCTTACAAGTGCGTTTTGGCTTATCCCTATTGGTTTTATTGCGGTTGCGATTTATATAAAGACTCGTGAGGTTACGGCGGTGAGTATTTGGTTGCTCGCTAGTTGTTTACTTGTTGGTAGTGCTAATTTGTTTGGGGAGTATCCTCAGATGGCTTTTGTTTACTATATTTTTGCGGTTATTGGTTTGGTTGGTACTATTCTTAGTATTTGGCTTATGAAAGATTAAAAAAAAATGGAGATAGAATTATGAAAAAAGAAGAAAATAAAATAAGGAAAGCTGGTTACAAAGTCGGATTGGTATTGGGAATATTTTTTATGCTTGTATGGGCAAGTGTAGGACCATACCCTCATGTTGTTCCTACAGATGATGGTAAGAGTTGGCATGTGATATGGAAGGGTAGTCTCGCACAAGCTGCTGAGGCTACTCCTGCTGCTGGTGCTAGTGGTATACTTGAAATCTTTATTATTAATCATACAGCAGATCATTTCTATGCAGAGGAAAATACATCTGCAACTCTTGAAGGTCATTGTACTGCGAATGGACTTGGTTTTGTTAATGCTGATAACCAAGAGCTTGATATTGCACATACTACTGATTTTGATATTGTTGTACGTGTTCGCGGTAATGCTACAAATTGTCAACGTGGCGCAGCATGGTTTGATACTGATCTTAATGTTACTCTTACATATAGTGATGGTAGTGAAAGCGATGCACAACCAGATGGACGTACAACATTTCCAAATGCAGCATTTAACACAAGTAGTTATACATATCTTTATGTGAACTTCTATTGGGATGATAGTGGCGGTAGTGGTTACAGCATTAGTAAAGGTGCAACATCTGAGATTGAAAGTATCGAGTTCGCTGCATATTACTGATTGGTTTTATGAAAGACGTTGATACTGTTCACAAGTTCATTGATGAACTTGGAAAAGAACCATCTAAAAAGATTATTCGACCATTGTATTTAGCATTAGGCAGTATAACCATTATTTTCCTATTGGTTACTACTCTTGTTATACCATTTGTTATGCGTAACACTGATGGTTTTGATAGTGATATTGGTTTACAGAGTAACATGGTAGCAGATGGTGTTGGTGTTGATCTGGATAATACAAGTTTTTTTATATATCCAGAGCCAGAACCATATACTATCTTTCAGGCACCACAGCTTAACTGGACTAAATTCTGGCAGGTTTTTAAAAACCATGCACTATGGAAACTTGAAGCAAAACACCCAGTATCTGGTGAATGGATTGATTCAACAGACCTTTTGACGATTAAGCGTAATTATACATCTGATAATAATTGTAAAATAGGACTTCAGTTTACAACTCCTGATAATGGTTATAGTCTTGATTGGCGTTTTACTCTTGGTATTGATTATAAGGTTAAACAATATGTTAACAAAAGTGGGGAACATGAGTATACTCTTACCTATGAGTCTTTTAATAATTCTTTTAGTGTAGTTTTTAACTGGAGTGATATGCTACAATACTCTGGGTTGATTTTTAGTCATGGTGTTAAGAATATTGATGGAAGTGATTATTTCTGGTTTCATGTACGTCGTAATAATGTCCCGCCTGATTTTTTTGTAGATATTGATCCTAATTATACTGTTTATAGTGGTGCATTTGTTCAAGCAGATATGCCAAGCCAAAGGAAGATGGCTCGTCAGAGTAATGGTACACTTTGGGTTGGTATTGAAAATTCATGGAACGTTTATATAGCACATAGTGAGGATGAAGGTATAAGTTGGAGTACGCAAGAAATTCAGTGTATAGGTACTACAGGCAATCCAAGTATAGCAGTTGATAGTAACGATGTAGTTCATTATGTTTTTACTAATGCTTCAACTGGTCAGAATATATATTATTCAAATAGTAGTGATTGGTCAATTATTACTGAAATAATTGATTATGTTGATCAAGATTTGTTTTATCCTGCTATTGCTGTTGATAGTCAGGATAATCTTCATGTTGTATGTGAATGGGACGATACTGATAGTGAGGTAATTTATACTCGTAGTATGGATAATGGTGGAAGTTGGGAACCTGATGTTAACCTTACAAATGAAGTCAGTGCATTTGATGATACATGGGTTCCGAGTATAGCTGTTGATAGTAACGATGTTATCCATGTTGTTTTTATGTGCGAAGACCATAATGGTGGATTTGATGATATTCTACATATTGAAAGCGATGATTATGGTGCCACTTGGACAGATTGGGAAGCTGACCCAGTAGTACAAAAAGCATCTGTCAACTTGCAGTTTCCATGTCTTGCGATTGATGATAATGATGTTTTGCATGTTGTTTATAATGATGGGACAAATTTGAAGCTTAGACATACCTTTAATGATAGCACAGGCTGGATGTCATATGATGGTGATGACCTCAATAATCATATTGGAGGATATTATGGTACAATTTCTATAATAGATGATGACCGACTTTATGCTTTTAGTGATAGTGGCAACGAAATAGGTATGGCTTATAATGATACTGAATGGGTAGGAGAGTTTACTCTTACTCCTGCTTGGAGTGTTGCATATCCTAATAGCCTTATGGCTCAATGGCCAGTAATTGATGGTGCTAAAACTAACCGTCCTAAAACTGGTTATGCAATAACCTTTGCATGTGGAACCAGTAATATTACTTTTAACGCATCTGATGACCTCACATGGGAGACAGCAGTGGAGGAAGGAGAAGAATGGCAACAAATACAGGATTGGAATATTACACTTGTTAATGATACATTTAGTTGGAATAGTATTCAGGATTGGAATATCACTTTAAGCAATGGAACATTTAGTTGGCAACAAATAAGTGATTGGAATATTACACTTGTTAATGATACATTTAGTTGGAATAGTATCCAGGATTGGAATATTACACTAAGCAACACAAGTATTGATGAATGGCAATCAATTAGTGATTGGAATATTACACTTGTTAATGATACATTTAGTTGGAATAGTATTCAGGATTGGAATATCACATTAAGCAATAGCAGTGTTGATGAATGGACACAAATACAAGACTGGAATATTACACTTAGCAATACAAGTCTAAATTTTAATAGTATCAATGATTGGAATATCACGCTTAGCAATACTACACTCGATTGGGAATCTATAAATGATTGGAACCTAACACTTACAAACACAAGTGTTATAGGTTGGACCGAAATAAACAACTGGAATCTTACTCTTAGTAACACTACCAACTTTCAACAGATAAACAATTGGAACATAACTCTAAGTAACAGTAGCACACCAGACGCAGTTATAACAATAACCAATGTTTATCCTGCTGATAATAGCCATAGTATTCCACTTCAACCAACATTGTATTTAACAATCAACAATAGTGATGGAGATACAATGAACATCACATGGTATTATGGGACGCTTGGTAACGAAAACACTGAGTTTGGAACAAATAACAATATTGGCAACAGCACAAATGATAAATTTAATTATAATTTTTCAAGCCGAGGAACGATTTATTATTGGCGTGTCATGGCTAATGATGGAACCAGTTGGATCAATGAAACATATAGTTTTACAACAGAGGGATATGATGCTAATATCCAAAGCGATAACAACCGTAATATCGGTATTATCGGAGCATTTGGTATTTTAGGCTTAATATTTGTTTTAATAAAAAGACGGAGAGATAAAAATGTTAGATAGTATATTTATAATACTCTTGATAGTAGGTATTATCATGCTGGTTCTTATGGTCGAATGGGAGTCGATGGCGCTTGCTGGTCTTAGCATCGCGATTTTTATGACTCTTGCGATAAGTATTCACCAGATAGAGATACCATATCAATATACAGATCCACTCACAGGAACAATTGTTGAAAGCACTCAATCTATTGAGAGTATGTTCCCCCTTAGTCTGTTGTTTTATGGTATTGCTTTTATTATTTTTATTTATCTCTTGGTTAATTTGGTTCTGCCTTATGTTAGCGAGTCAATAAAAAATAAACGTATGCTTTAAGGATTATGTATAAACTTAAAACATTCAATAAAGAGTTTATCCAGTTATTTGATGAACTCATAAAGGATAATACGACTTTTGTAGAGCCCATTATCGCTCGAGATATAGGTAAAAATAGTATTATTAAAGAACTAAGGGATAACGATCTTTTTTTTATTGCACATGATCGTAAATTAAACCGGACTATTATACATATAGATAAAAATGTTCGGGTTACAAAGGAGAGAAATAACTTTTTTTTCGAGTTATAATTTTTTTAATATCTTTATAATTTTTGTCATGCGTTTAATCTATATAAATTCTAAGTGGATATATTATTTTTATAAATGAAAAGGAGGTCAAGAAATGAACTTACTTAGCCGTTTCGTTGCTTGGTGTTATGCTACTCTCGCGTGGGCTGATTTTAAGAAGGCCCAAGGCGGGTACGCCAAAGTAGTCGGTGGGCTTGTTGCTCTATTGATTACGATAATAGTAGGAATCTTAATATATTGGCAGATTTCTGGCGGAATAACACTTACAACTGATGCGGCAAATACGTCAAGGGATGGCGTCAATACGATGGCGACAACCGTATTTGGTCTATTACCTATCGTTGCAATTGTGGTTGTAGGCGGAATACTAATCAGCCTTGTCATTGGATTTGGCGGATCTGGACGCGGACGCAGATAAACACGTCTCAAAAGGTGGCTATTATGAAAGCAAATCTAAAAAGTAGAGGCGTTATGGATGATTCAGCATATGCCAAAGTAGTCGGTGGTCTTGTTGCACTTCTCATAACTATAGTTGTTGCAATTATGATTTTTTGGAGTGCATCGCCAAATATTGTATCATCTGATACTCAGAGTCAAACATTTACAGGTTATACTCTACCAGTTGGCCCAGCGAGTCAAGGATCTAACTCTAGCGCTTGGGCGGTAACAATTACACAGCTCCCTGCAAGTTCTGGTGCAACTAATGTAACCTGTTATAATGCAACAGGAGTAACAGAATCATGGCCGACGTTTACACTTACACATACAAGGATTGATGTCGCTGCTGGTGCTGCTGATGGGTTTAGCCAAGTGAACGTATCGTATACAACTAAAGCCTCGGCGGATGCTGGAGGGGCGAATACGATGGCGACAACCGTATTTGGCCTCTTGCCTATAATTGCAATTGTGGTTCTAGGTGGTATCCTGATAGGTTTAGTCATGGTATTTGGCACATCTGGAAAAAGACGGGGTTAAATAAAAAGCGGGTATTATATCCCGCATCTTATTTTTTTTAAACGTTTAAAGTATTTAAGCAATATAATTATTATAATTTCCTTGTATGTCTAATAACATCCCTTTTCAAAAGACTTTTACTATTAAGCAAGAGCATCTTGATTATTTACAATCAAAGGATAATAATGTTAGTAATGCACTCCGTAATGTGTTGGATGAATCTATCAATCATTATTGGCGTAAGGATAGAACTATTATAAATGACCGCATGATTAGTTTTATTTCCTATGGATGTATCCTTTGGCTTATTAGTTACCTTATAACTAATCTGATTTTATCTATTGTTACGATTGCTATTGGTTCTTTTCTTTTTGGTTATGGTGTTATAGGGGGTATTAAAAATATATTACAAAGAAAACAAAAACCTTGAAAAAGAAAAACAAATACGGGATATGTATCTTAGTCAAGAAAACGCTTTTATTAAATATATCACTCAGGTGGATCAGATACCTGATATTGTTCCCACAAGTTTTTTACAGAAATATGGCCGGCGTGTATTGTTTAGTGGTAAAATAAAAGGTCTTAGTTTCATCAAGAATCCTAAAACTATACAGCTTAATAGTTGTATGCGTAATAACATTGGTCTTTGTGAGGATGCGGGACTGTTTGATCTGGCGGATGAAACGGTTTTTGATAATATAGATATTTGTCAGGTAACTCGTGGGAGTTTTGGTAATTTACAGAACGCGCTTATCACCCAGCGTAAAGAGTTTAAGGATACAAGTGAACAGGCTAAAAAAGGTTTTCTAGGTAATGTTTTACATCGTAAAAAACCTGAGGATGAGCCACAAATGGAGGGGAGTTATTAGATTATGATGCTTATTGTTATGGGAATTGTTTTCATTATGATGGGTTATATGCTCCTTGCAGTTACGGAAATGTTCCCTATTCTTAAAATGATATATCTTGGCTGGATTGCTAGTATTCTTTTTATTGCTCCTTGGATTTATTCGCTTTATCGTATGTGGATCGCGGATACTTTCATTAATACAGATGTTATCCCTATTTGGAAAACACTTACGCATTATCTACGTCGTGATAATGAGATAATACCATTGGTGGGTGAACGGGCTTTTACTGGTGAAAGTTTTATTGATATACCTCAGTTGGGACTTGTTGAAACTCTCGGGCGTGATACGGTTTATACTTGGGGGGATAAAAAAACAGTATTTGCTCTTGAGAATGTTCCTTTTACACCAGATCCACGTTATTTTAATTATACTTATACATTGTGGGAGCTTGGTTTTAGTAACAGTGATGATCTTAAAAAGGTATTACTCGGTGAGGATTTGTATCTTATGGGTGTTGTTTATCAGAATATGGAAAAATGGGATTCATCACATGGTGGCGAACGGCTTATGAATGATATGGTTGGTTATGATGGTAAAACAAAAAGTTTTAAACCAAGTTTTTGGCAGGATATGAGGCGTAAATATGGTAGAAATAAAAAGCGTAAACGAAGATAGTAAAACTGTTACTTTTGATGATGGTGAAACAGTTACTTATGATGGTTTCATTCAAAAGTTTTATGAGTTTTGGAATAAACGTATAGCTGGTGAAACTGTTACTCATGTTGATTTCGAGCGTTTCATTAATAGGAGTAGTGCTCGGAATCTTAAACTTTTGATGAAGGGTAAAAAAATGGAGGGATATTTGGAGGGTTCTATGGATAAATTCCTAACCAAAGGGCAAAAGATCGCGGTTACTACTTTTGCTGTTATTGGTATGATGGCTATTATCGCTTTTGTTGTTTTAAAAAATCAGGGGATAATATAAATGAGTATAAGTGAGAAATATATGTTATGGAAGGAAGGCCGGCGTTATCCTAAATGGTATGATAAATACATGGTTGAACTTTTTGAAACAGAGTTAACAGATAAACAGATTGCTATATTGGATATGCAGGATAAACTTGAGAATAAAATAATGGTATTTGTGTTAATACTTTATTTTGCTATGGGTTTTGCTATGGGTATTGTTGTTGGAGCATTATGGTAGAGAATGATAACAGTATGGGCTATACTCTTGGCCATTTGCGTATGAAATATCTTAACGAGGCTGATAATTGTTATACTAGGGGTGGGATTAAGAATTATCTTGCCTGTAAACGTATCTTGCAAAACTTTTTACAAACTATTAAAGAGGAGTCTGATGTGAGTAAACTCATTAAATTGGAACTTGATAAAATGAATAACAGCAAGAAACAGCTTTTGATGGATCTCGATTTATCTTTTAAAAACGCTGGTATTTTGGAAGTCAAAGGGATGGATGAGGAAAAAGAAATAATTGAGGTTAATTATATACACGATATGAAATGTTTACTTTGGAATATCAGTTTAGAGCATGGGTTGTTTTATGAACGAGCCTAAGACGGATAGTCGTAAAGTATTCCGTCAGCCTCTTAATTATGAGAGCGGGGTAATACTTCCTAAGATACGGGATATTAGTCTTTGGCGGGATACTGATATTAAACTTTATGAGAGTGGTGTTATTACTCTAGCTTTATTGTTACCTAAAGAGCTGCGATCTTTGGCTCTTGATTTTGTAAAGGATAATACGATCAAGGAGGACTTAACTGGTGATGGTAAAAAAGATTTCGATAATATGTTTGTTTATATTATGATATTATTAGAAGATAATAACCTAGTATTGCCTAGTATTACATTTGATCTAGGGCATGATTGATTTTTTTTTTACAAAAAAATAGCGATAATATGAATAATAATAAGTAAAGAGTGTATATACATGGAAAATTGGGATTTACAGTTAGCTAATAGGATAATATACAAAATTAAACATAATGGGTTCCTTAGTGCGATTACCAAAGCGGAGAGGGGTTACGGTAAGAGTATGTATAATCTTAAGATAATGTCTTATGTTTATTATAATATATTGGGTTGCTCGGAGGATGAGGCTTGGGAGCTTGCACTTAATAATATGATATTTACACCTCAGCAACTCCTAAATCTCATACAAAAGAATATAGAACGTGATGAATTATCGCCTGTTATATGTATAGATGATGCAGGGGTTCATTTCTCTAGTTATTTATATTTTATTAACCTCTATGAAACAAGTCTTTTAAATGCCACGTTTGATACTATTAGAACCGCCGTACATTCTATTCTTGTTAATTGTCCAGATAAACAACGGTTACTTAGTGGACTCCGTCATTATGATGATTACGAGGTTACTATTTATATGGGGCCGAATGGAGGATATAATCGTAAAGCGGTTGGTATTAAATGGTATAGCCTTCCAGATGGTAAGCGTAAGTTTAGGAAAACCTTTGAGGATCATTTCTCTTGTTATGTTCCTGATGATATTTATAATAAGTATTTGGTTCAGCGTAAAAGGTATTTGAAGGATATTAGTGATGAACTAAAGAAACGTATGGATAAACTGGAAAAGAAAAAGGTTAAGGAGTTAAATAAATAATACTTTCACCTATCTCTTACCCGTGGTAACATTTATATAACCATAGTATATTACTATATTTATGTTACCGAGAAACACATGTAAACGATGTTTACATCGTTGGATACCACGAACCGATCAACAACCAACAGTATGTCCAAAGTGTAAAAGTCCTTATTGGAACAAGGAGAAAAAAGATGTCAACTAAACAATGTACAATGGGTGGAATACTGAATCATACAGATGGATATGGTTTCAAAATGGTATTCCAAACCAGTGAAGAAGCACAACACTACAAAGAAATGTTCACATGGATAATTAAGAGTGATAAATATAAGATAACCAACAAGAAGGGTTACTATGACGTGTTATGAACATATGAGACTCAACCAGTATTTGTTGAGAGATAGGAAAAGATGGGATATACACTGCGATAAATGTTTCCATAGTATCTTCTCCCTATTTTTTCTCTCCTCACCTCCAACTTGGTGTATATCCCACTATTTATTTAAAAAGAGGTAAAAAATGACAGAAGAACCAGATTTGAAATATCTTGCAGTTCGTTATATCGAAATGATATGTATCGGTATATTTGTATTTGGATTCCTATGGGAAGGAACAATAGTAATGAATTTAACAACACCACAATTCCTAATGATGTATGGAGGATGTGGTGCAGTAATAAGTGAGATTCTTTCTCATTTATTTAAAAAAAAACCAAAAGTAAAAAAATAGATACAGGGCCTTGGATTGCTATAACAATCGCACTTGCGATCCTTATGGCACTGATAGGTGGTATAGTAGTAATGTATCAGACAGAAGCATTTTGGGGACTTGAGGATAATCCTAATGCCAATACAATGAATAATACTATGAATACTTTTACAAGTCTCCCTCTTGTATTGGTTGTAGTAGCTGTTCTTATTGCAGTTGTATTATGTATGACAACAAGGAGAGCGTTTTGAATGGAGGTAAAAAAATATGTTTGAAAAATATATAATGATAAAAGATACAAAAATTGTTTGTGGACAAAACGCAGGTGGAACATGGTACTGTAAAGAACTACCAGCAGAAAACACACAAGAACTAGACTTGTTGATTGGTGATGTTAATGGTATCCTGAATAAATATAATGCTGATATGAAACAGACTAAAACCAAAGAAACAAAGGTGAGAATGTGAAATTTAATGTATTTCCTAATTATCGAGTACCTATTGATAATGTTTATACTGATGAAAATGGGAATACGCATGTAGATCATATTGGTTGGATAATGACACCTGATATACAAATATTGAAAAAAGATCACTATGAACATAAAGAATTGATAACAAGGTGAAAAATATGGAATTAAAAAGGATTATCTTTTAGGTGATGGTAGTGATTCAACCAACTAGTCTTGAAGCATACCAAGTATTAGAACCAAATCTTGGTTTACATCAACAAACAGTATACAATAGGATACAACAACACCCTGATTGCTGCAAGAATGATCTTGCACATATACTGGGATGGGAAATCAACAGACTTA
>Ga0114922_10005905_pt1 | contig 11247 bp, 10 predicted proteins | sample AartaG_FD_100975 | JGI IMG/M metagenome (GOLD analysis project Ga0114922, IMG submission 100975) | Deep subsurface microbial communities from Aarhus Bay to uncover new lineages of life (NeLLi) - Aarhus_00045 metaG | ecosystem: Environmental > Aquatic > Marine > Oceanic > Sediment | place...
TGTGCCCGGCCTGCTGGAACATCAAGGAACGCCGGCGGGATCTCCTCATCCAGTTGAAGAAGATGGACCTCGAGGTGGTCCATAAAGACGATCTGTTGGAGGGCGTGTATAGACCGGGCAAGAAGCATGCCCCCGGCTGTCGCCATGCCTCCCTGCAACCGGACCCCTGGAAGCGCTTCGAATCCCAGATTAAAAAATACAAGAGATAATTTGCTGTCTTAGGCGATTGGATCCTCACCGAGCAGAAAATCGATGATCCTTCGGTGTCTGATCCCATTCAGATCCCGTGGCTGTATCCGGTCCATGGGCAGGAGGATCCGGGTAATTCAGCGCGGCTGCGTAGGATTTTATTGGCCCCGGGAGGAGTGTGCCGCCGTCTTTAGCTCCCGTTGCGATCGATTCTTGATATACTCGAAGAGCTTGTGATGCCCGCCGGTTTCGAAAGATTTGAACTGCAGACCTATGTCGTCGCCGTTCCGCGAGATCCTGGCCATTATCGCTATCTGCTCATCCTCCACTCTCAATGTGCAGTGAAGAAGCTGGTCGTCCCGGCGTAGATCCGCGGTCAGGGAGGAATCGTGGGGCCGGAAACTCGCTCCCTTGATCGATATCTCAGCCAGGGAACCGGTCACGACTGCCAGGGTCCGGGGATGGCTGAAAATGAACTTCAGCTTATCCGCCTCGGTGGGGATCAGACGATGAAATCTGCGTTTGTCTTTGAGCGACCCGTAGCGTCTGTACAGCTCTTCCAATCGCTGCACCTGCTGCTTCTCCGTCAGATTGGCGTCGATGATCCCGTTGGCGCCCAAGAATGTGGCTTTGGCAGCCTCTTCGAAGGGGGGATCTTTGGCGAGTATGACGAATACAGCCTGGTCTTTGGCGAGTTTTTCCCGCAGGAGCTTCAGGGTCGGCTTCCAATGCCGTGGGAAATCGATGGCGTTGAACACGAGCAAATCCGGTTCCAGTTCATCGATGTTGTCGATGACCTTTACCGGATCACTGAAATAGACGATTTCAAAACCGATGGGGCCGAGGTGATAGGCGATTAAATCTTTAAGATCTTCCCGCTGGGCGACGACCAGCAGTTTCATTCATTCCGTTCCCAGATTGACGATTTCGTAGTCCGTGACCACCCATATTGTATCACGTCTCTCCAGGGTATAGGTATACCTTTTTACTTCGACGTAGTCCCGGTATTGGAATTTTTCGATCACCGTGACCCGGCCTTCGAAGGGGGTATAGCTGGTTTGAACGATTTCATAGGTCGCCGGGATCACGAGGATATCGACATCCACGGTCTCCGATCGCAGCTGTTCTTTGTATCGACCGAGCACGGCCCGACGGTTTTCCTCTGACATCCGTCGATAGGCCTGAGCGCGTCCCGGATTCTTAAGGTAAAGACTTTCCAGATCGAGATAGAGAAAGAACTTTTCCCACTGACTCTTCTGACGGGCGCTGAGCATGTAATCCACAACCTCATCCGGTGGCAAGGGCTGCCTCTGGATAAGTTTCCCCGTCTCCGCCTCTATCATGGCCCGCTCTTCTTCAAAGACGATTGCCGGACGGATATTCAGCGTTAGGGTGTTGGAGTGGATCGTTGAGTCGGGGCCGCCGAGATTGAGCTCCGGATGGAATACGGCTTGAACCGTGTACAAGCCGGCCTTCGGGATTTCGATAAACTTATCCAGAGTGACCACGACACCGTACTTTTCCCCCGGTTCGAGACTGATCTCCCTGTAGAGTACGGGCTGATTGGCGCTGCGGGACCGGGTGAACTCTTGTGAGTGGTCCAGCAGGATGTTTGTCGGTGTGGCCACCTCAAAATCAAAATTGAACATGCGATTCTCTGCCATTTTGAAACGATAGGTCTGGCTGGAGTTGTTTGTCAAAATAGCTTCCAGGGTAACGGGGTGCTCCCTGTCACCTAAATAGTAGATGCGCGTATCGTAGAAGCGGATATTAAAATCCACTCCCTCCGCATCGGCGGAAAAACTCTCCCGAGCAATCAAAACAAGCACCAGGAGGAATACAACTCGTTTCATTGGTACCACTGATAATACTCCCTCGTTCCCTTATTATCTTCGGTAAATCCCATGATATATTTATTAATCTTAAACCTCACCCGAAGCGAGGCATCCAGGGTTGACAAAGGTCGGTCAGAGAACTAGACAAGAAAGAGTGCGAACGAACATGGAAGGTGTACGCCTGAACATCGATTCCTTCACAGCCCGTCTTTCCGAAAGCCTAGGCTCCTACACGCCCTTCAACGAACTGCGCCGGCGGGTTCGGGAAGAACGGTTCCCGGTCGAAGTGGAAGGCGTGCAGGGTGGGTTTCTCGCCTTCCTTGCGGCTACACTGGCCCAAGAGGTGCAGGGCTGTACCCTCCTGGTAGTGCCGACGGAACAGGAAGCCGGAGAAATCTACACAGATTTGGGATTGTTCGCCCGGGAGGTCCTGTCCTTCCCCTGGTGGGGAAACCTTCCCTACGGGCAGGGGCACCCGTTGCCGGCTGTGCACGGACAGCGAACCTATGTGCTCAACCGGCTCCAGGGCGGGGATCGGGCCCTGGTCGTGACCTCCCTGCGAGGCCTGCTCAATCCTGTTCCCGATCCCAAGGAGTTCCAGGGCAGTGCCGTCGCGCTGGCCGTCGGGGACAGCATCGATACCCTCTTGTTGGCTGAAAAGCTCTCCGCCTTGGGGTATCTGCGGGTTCCCCGGGTCAGCCTGCGGGGGGAGTTCGCCATCCGCGGCGAGGTTGTAGATGTTTATGCCTATGGCGGCGACGAGGCGTTGCGGATTATCTTCGAATTCGACAGGATTACCCAAATCCGTCACTTCGAACCCTTCACCCAGGCATCTGTATCGGAGAAAATGAGGGCTTTGATACCCCCGACCCGGGAAGTGATCTTCGATGAAAAAGCCCTGAGGCGGCTCCGGACAAACCTCAAGGCTGTCTGCCCCGGGTCAGCCGTGGCGGACATCGAACAGCTCCTGGAGCAACTTCGCCTGAATCCCGATACAGCCGGCAGCGAGTACCTCTTTCCCCTCTGCTCCGGGGAGCGGTATTCCCTTCTGGACTATTTGCCCGCGGGATCGCTCCTTCTCGCGGTCGATTCGGAAAGCCTCTATGGGAGCTCGGCAGTGCTGCGCCGGGAGTATCTCGAGTTGTACAGAAAAAGCGGCGCCGCCGAGGGCGGGGGGAAGCGGGACGGCTGCCGCCCGCCGCCCCGGCAGGTTCTGCTCGATTATTCCACCCTTGAAACTTCCTTCAGCCGAATCGTGAACCTGCACTCGCTCAAAGGGGGCGGATACGGGGAGGACCGGGTGCAGATCGGTTGCGATCCTCCCCGCTCGTTCTTCGGCAACCTGGGCTTCTTCAAAGAGGAGCTGCAGAACTTACTCGATATCGGTTACTCGGTGTTTGTGTTCGCAGATTACGCGCATCAGGCGGAACGACTGGGGCACCTCCTTAGAGATCTGGAGATAACCGTACTGCCCCAGGGTATCTCACAGGGCTTCTCTCTGCCGGGCCTGAAGATCCTGGTTATAGAGGAGAATGAAATTTTCGGCCGCAAACGGCGTATTCCCCGCTCTGTGGCCACGGCAAAGAGCCGGGCCATCGACTCTTTTGTTGATTTGAGCCCGGGAGATTACGTTGTTCATCTCCAGTACGGAATCGGGCTGTTCAACGGGATCGAACGGATCAAGGCGGCGGGCCATGAACGTGACTATATCTGTCTGGAGTATGACGCCGCCGAGAAGGTATTTCTGCCGATCGAGCAGGTCAACCTGATTCAAGCCTACATCGGCCATGAAGGCAAGCGTCCCAAGCTCGATAAACTGGGCGGCAAGAGCTGGCAGAGCAAGAAGGAGCGGGTCCGGCGTTCAGTCGAAGAGATGGCAAAACGGCTGGTATCGCTGTACTCGACGCGCAGTACGATCAAGGGATTCGTATTTCCCCCGGACACGGATTGGCAGAGCGAGTTCGAAGCCCGCTTTCCCTACCAGGAAACGGATGATCAACTCCGGGCCATCGAGGAGGTCAAGACCGATATGGAAGGTCCACGACCGATGGATCGACTGATCTGCGGAGACGTGGGCTATGGAAAGACCGAAGTAGCCCTGCGGGCGGCCTTTAAAGCGGTGATGGGGGGCAAGCAGGTCGCTTTTCTGGCCCCAACGACGATTCTGGCCGAACAGCATTACGAGACCTTCAGGGAGCGTTTTTCGGGATATCCCGTTTCGATTGAAATGCTCTCCCGTTTCATCAAGCCGGCCCGGCAGAAGCGCATCCTCGGTTCCTTGACCGAAGGAGCTACGGATATACTGATCGGGACGCATCGGCTTCTGCAGCGGGATGTTCGGTTGAAGAATCTCGGCTTGATGATCGTAGACGAGGAACAACGCTTCGGCGTCAAGGACAAAGAGCGGCTGAAGGAACTGAAGACCTCTGTGGATTGTCTCACCCTTACCGCAACTCCCATTCCCAGAACATTGCATATGGCCTTGATGAAGATACGGGACATGTCGATCATAAACACGCCGCCTCAAAACCGCTATCCGATCGAAACCTTCATCCAGGAGTTCGACGAGGAGGTCATCACCCGGGCCGTTCGGCAGGAGATCGACCGCGGCGGGCAGGTATACTACCTCCACAATCGGGTACAGACCATCCCCCGGGTGGAAAGCTTCCTGACCCGTCTGATTCCGGAGGTCCGTATCGCCACTGCTCACGGGCAGATGCGGGGAGAGGAGCTGGAAGATGTCATGCACAGCTTCATCCGCCAGGATGTCCAGGTGCTTCTGTCCACGACGATCATTGAAAACGGACTGGACATCCCGAACGTCAATACCATCATCATCGACAGGGCTGACATGTTCGGTATCTCCCAGTTGTACCAGCTGCGGGGCAGGGTGGGGCGCTCCGACACGCCCGCCTATGCCTATCTGTTCTATCCCCAGGGACGGATCGTGAGCGAGCTGGCCATGAAGCGCCTGCGGATCATCAGCGATTTTACGGAGCTCGGTTCCGGATTCAAGATCGCCCTGAAGGATCTGGAGATACGCGGTGCGGGAAACCTCCTCGGCCGGGAGCAGCATGGGGATATCCTGGCTGTCGGATTGGATATGTACCTGCGTTTGCTCGACGAGGCGATCGACGAGCTCAAAGTCGACGAGGTTGCCAAGAAAGAAGAGCCGCCGGAGGTATATCTGGAGCTGCAATACTCAGGCTACATTCCCGACACCTACATGCCGGAGCCGATGGAAAAGATGGAGATGTACAAGAGAATCTCCTCGGTGATCGGCTACGAGGAGCTGGATACCCTGCAGAGGGAGGTGGAGGACCGCTTTGGTCCTATGCCGGATGACGTACGAAGCCTGTTCGCCATCGCCGAAATTCGGATCTTATGCCGACGTTTGTACATCTCTTCGTTGAAGGAGGGCAACGGACGGGCAGTCGTGGAGTTTTCAAAACTGGCACAGATTTCCGTGGACCGGGTGATGACCCTGATCAAGGAGAGCGGCGGAAGCGTCTCGGTGGACCCAAAGAGCCCGAACTGCCTGATCATCAAGACAGGCCGGGTCGGTCTCAAGGAGAAATCCGAGTTCATCAGCGACCGGTTATCCCGGCTGCTGTAGCGCCCCGAAGTCTCTATCGTTCGTGCACGGGGACGTACTCCTTGTTGCGGAGCACGTTGCGGTAGGCGGGGCGGATGATCCGACCGCCGGAAATCATCTCCTCGATACGATGAGCGCACCATCCGGCGATGCGGGCGATACAGAAGATGGGAGTGTAGAGCTCTTTCGGGATATCTAGCATGTCGTAGACGAAGCCGGAATAGAAATCAACGTTCGCCGCAACCACCTTGTCGGAGTTTTTCTCCTTCTTGAACACAACTGGAGAGAGGCGGGCGACCCGGTCGTACAATTCGAATTCCTCAGCCCGGCCTTTGGCAGCGGCAAGTTCTTTCGCCTTGCCCTTCAACAGAACCGCCCTGGGATCCGACAGCGTATAAACGGCGTGGCCGATTCCATAGATGAGACCTTTACCATCGAAGCTTTCCTTGCGTAGGATCTTGGCAAGATATCCGGACACCTCCTCCTCATCCTGCCAATCCCTGACGTGGTCCTTGATATCCGCCATCATCTCCATCACTTTGAGGTTTGCCCCTCCGTGGAGGGGACCCTTGAGGGAGCCCACCGCCGCGGCGATGGCCGAGTAGGTATCGGTGCCGGTGGAGCTGACCACGTGGGTGGTAAAGGTGGAGTTGTTCCCTCCGCCGTGTTCGGCATGAAGGACCAGGGCAAGATCCAGGGTCTCCGCTTCCAGGCTGCTGTACTTGCTATCCGGACGAATCAGGTGCAGCAGATTTTCTGCTGTGCAGAGGTCTTTCCGGGGACGATGGATGAACAAGCTTTTGCCGTCGAAGTAGTGGCTCTTGGCCTGATACCCGTAGGCGACCATGGTGGGAAAGCGGGCGATCAGCTCGATGCTCTGGCGCAGCACGTTCTGTAGATCGAGGTCGTCCGGATTGGGATCGTAGGAGTAGCAAACCAAGACACTACGGGCCAGCTTGTTCACGATTTCCCTGCTCGGAGCTTTGAGAATCATGTTTTCCGTGAATCCGTTCGGCAGCGCCCTGTTTTCACCAAGGAGAGTCCTGAACTGATCGAGTTGCACTTGAGTCGGCAGGGTGCCGATTAGAAGGAGATAGCACACCTCTTCAAAGCCGTACCGCTTCTCCGCCTGGAATCCATTTGTGATGTCCTGAACGTTGATGCCTCGGTACTCGAGTCTGCCGTCTACCGGTACGATTTCTCCCTCGTCGATGATGTAACCGTGTACATCCCCAATCTCTGTCAGGCCGACAAGAACTCCGGTGCCGTCGTCATTGCGCAGACCCCGCTTCACCGAGTATTTCTGGTACAGGTCGAAGGGGATGCGGTTCATCTTCTCCGCGTTGCGGGTAAGCTCATCGAGCAGCGCGGTATCGATTTTGAGATCGAGTTTTTCATCGTGATTCATGTGGTGATCCTTGATGCAACGTACTTGTGTATATAAAAAGACCAGGTTGTATTTTTATGCGACTAGCGGAAAGTATAGCGAAAAGGCAGAAATGATACAATACCGATCTACCTCGGCTGCCTCGACGGTGCTCATGGGATTCCGAGGTTCTGGAGCAGCAGAACAACGGCGATAGCCAGGACGACGATCACGGTGATATTGCGGATGAACAGGGCGCAGATCGCCGCAAGCACTCCGGCGCCGGCGGCCAGACCGGGTCTGCCCGGGACAGCCGTCAAAATTCCCGGAAAAATCAAAGCGCCCAGCGCGGCGTACGGGAAAAACTTCAGCCATTTTTGAACCCAGGCCGGAAGCCTGATTTCCCGGGCAAAGAGGAAGGGTGCCAGTCTGGGAAGATAGGTCACTAGAAACATCCCGGCTAGGAGCAACCAGATCACGATCTGTCCTCCACGCCCGGAAGCACTATGCCGAGTGCGGAAACTCCCAGCGTTGCCGCGATCAGGGTCCACCCCTCCGACAGATTGGGCAGCAGCTTCGAGAGAGTCCAAGCGACTAAGGCGCTGATTACCGCAACTATCGCAAACTGCCAGGTTTTCCGCGCCGATGGCACCAGCAGAGCGATGAAAAGGGCGTACAGGCCGATTCCCATGCCGTTCACGATTGCGACCGGTATATAATCGGCAAACACGCCGCCTGCAAAGGATCCGCTCAGCCAAGCCAGATAGGCCATCAGAGCCATCGTGAAAAAGCCAAGTGCCGTAAGTCCCTCCGGATTGGCGTGAATACTGGCGACAACAAAGGTCTCGTCCGTCACCCCATAGCTGAGCACCGCTGCGCTCGGCTTGGATATTTCGAGCTTCCTGGCCAGGGCTGTGCTCATGAGGAAATGGCGGAAGTTCAGGATAAAGGTAGCCAGAACGATTTCGCTGAAAGTAACGCCGGAGGCGATCATCTTGACGGCCAGGAATTGGCTGGCTCCGGCGTACACCCAGGCGGACATTCCCGTCACTGCAGCGACGGATAGACCCGACTGTCGAGCCAGAATGCCAAAGGTAACGGCAACGGGAAGGTAGCCGAGCGCGATGGGCAGCCCATTGCTCAACCCCCAACGTATCCTTTCGCTGCGCTTCATCAAAGATACTCGTTCTGCGGATTGGCGCTATTCTTCCTGCCCGGGATCACCCGGGTTGATAGTATCGCCCGGTCCTTTGTCGGCGTCCCCTGCGCCTGGTGCGCTCCCTGCGCAGGCGTCACAGGTGTTGTCATCGAAAAACAGTACGCGTTTACTCGACATCCTCCGCCCACATTGCCGGCAGTTCAAACGGAAGGGCAGGACATGCTCCCTTTTCACATACCCGAGCAGGATTACACCCGCGGCCAGAGGGAGTATCAGTGCCTCCGGAAGTTTGAAGTTCACGATCAGGATCGTCCCCACCATGAAGACCAAGATCAGGATTCCAAGATACAGGGTTGCCATCCGCTTTTTTTGAGCGTACTGCTGATATCGCCGCTGAAACATGTTCAATGCCATGACAGCCAGCAGGAGGTAAAAGATGTTTTTTGAAAAGAACAGGGTGATCGAGTGAAGAAAATCGCCGGCTTGTATCATGCTGGTGAAAACTTTGCTACGTATTCGGGGATATCAATCATTGGCGGACGTTCCTCCTCTACGATGTTCAAAGGAATCTCTTCGAACAGATTGTTGTTTACCTGGAATTGGCGAAGGGTTGTGCTCAGTTCCGGCAGGTTGCCCAGAATTCCTAAAGCTTCTACCCGCCTGAGAAAGGTCTGCAAGATCCCGAAAGCCATCTTTCCCAGCTCTCGGGTGTGCTGATTTCGGTGCACCCTCCTGTCGAGGTCTGTTTGGGCGATCGCCTGCAGACCCCAGCGATGATACACGTCGATCAAATGGGAGGTCTCCACCCCGTACCCGATCGGGAAGGGGATCTTGTCCAGCACCTGGCGGCGAACCGCATATTCTCCCGACAGAGGCTGGATCAGGGCGGTGAGCTCCGGGAAGAACAGAGAGAACAGCGGCCTGATCAGGATCTCCGTGACCCTTCCTCCACCCGAGGGCCTCGATCCATTCGAGGAGGCCAGAGGTCTGTCGTAGAAAGCTTTAACGTAGTGAATCTCCGGTCTGTAGATCAGCGGCGCGACCAGGCCGTAGACGAAACGGGGGTGGATGTTCTTGATATCCGCATCGATATACACGAGGATATCTCCCTGGAGCTGATAGATCGCCTTCCAGAGATTCTCCCCCTTGCCCCGTTTCTCGCCATATTTTTCGAGTATGTCCTTCGAAAGAAAAACTTGGGCTCCGAAAGCGGAGGCCACGTCGCGGGTCTGGTCGGTGGAATCCGAGTCAATCACGGCGATCTCATCCAGAAGGGGATATCGCTGCATGAGCTCGCTTTTGAAGATGACGATCTCCTTGCCGATCGTCTTCTCCTCGTTCAGAGTCGGGATGCACAGAGAGATCTTGAGGTTTTGTTTTTGCTTCTCCTCAACCAGGGCGTTCAAATCCGAAAAGGTGGAATGGTGAAATGTGTTGGATTTCAACCACGATTCAATTCTCACTGCAAAAACCTCTGTCGATTGCCAGCAAAACTCCGGTTAGCTGGGCGAGGCCGGTGAAAATGGGCTCAATAGCTATCTCTTCTTCCGGCGTGTTCTGATGTTCCCCGGAGGTGATTCCGATCGTGATGGCGGGAATATCGTAGCCGATGAAGGCGGACAGCTCGGAGGTGCTCGGAGACTTGCGGGGTTGGATATCCAGCGCACTCATGATCCGCCGGGTAGCCCCGGCCAGGGGATGCTGGTAGGTGATGCCGCCGGGTCTTCGGCGGGCAAACACATCCAGGCTGATGTCGGCGCCGGTCTGCGAGGAAACATCGGAGGTGATGGCTTCCATCTGGTGGAAGATCTCCTCGCCGATCTGTTCGCTCTCGGTGCGGATCTCGAAACGGAGCACTGCGTTCGTGGCGATCGTATTGTAGGCCTGGCCGCCCATAATCGAGCCGAGAACGATCGTGCTTCGAGGACGGCGGGGCAAACGGATCTCCTGGATATGATTGATCACTTCGTTGATCGTTACGATCGCCCCGGTAGCGCCGAAGCGTGTCCAATCGTACTCCTCCGGCACCGAGCAAACGATCTCTCCGCGATACATGCCGATGGAATCGTAGCTCAACCGGCCCAGAGGGAAACCCTCGATGCCGATTCCGACGGAGACGGGGATCTCGGTGTTGGAGAGAAAGAAGCGTAAGCCCTCCAGGTCACCTCTACCCAGACTTCGGGAGGCCCCCATCAGCACCAGATTGGACTGCAGTTCGATGTTGAGAAGCTCGAGCAAAGTGGGCAGGGTTACCACGACCGCCACACCCAGAGCGTTGTCTCCCACACCGGGTCCGATGGCTGACTGGGGACGAAGAGTGATCGTATGATCCACACTGATGGGATGCACCGTGTCGACATGAGCGACCACGAGGATATTCTGTTCCCCGGTTGTACCGGAAAGGATGCCTAAAGCGTTGCCCATCTCATCGGCCGAGGCGTTGTGCAGCCCCGCCTCTACGAAACGGTTCTGGATGAACTCTACCCGCCTGTCCTCCTCGAAGGTGGGTGACGGGATCTCGCCGATCATTACCAAATTGGCCAGAAGAATTTCCTGTAAGGCCCGGCTGGCTTCCTCGATGAAGGGAAGCATGGTCAGGATCTCCTCGAAGCTGTCCGCGACTCTGTTTTCTTGCTCGCTGATTATCTCGGCCATTATCAATGCTATTGTATTTCTGAATCCTCCTGAGGTTCAAGGGCTTGGAAATACCGCCGTAAGAGCCTGTGTGCTGGTTGTCTTGCAGGAATCGTTCCCAAAGGAGGAGCTGTTCTCCTGGAAATCTAAACAGAATAGGGATATCTATTAATATAGGTATTCATATGAAAGACGCTCGGGGTTTCACCTCCTTTCCCCTGGGCGTCTTTTTTGTTGAAAACGGCCGGTATCGTTTCAATATCATTGTGTTTCTAGGGGAATTCTGCCAATATACTACTCGCAGAAATGCTGCATACGAGGATGCATATTCGTCGTTTGTGAAGCATAACACCCCGACCTGGGGGGCTATACTGCAAATCTGCTACTTGCTTGGGTGATATGCTTCATATTTGCCGCATACTCATTAGTTAGAAATCAAGAAAAGAGGAGAAATATATGAATAGCGAAA
>Ga0114922_10005906_pt1 | contig 11245 bp, 7 predicted proteins | sample AartaG_FD_100975 | JGI IMG/M metagenome (GOLD analysis project Ga0114922, IMG submission 100975) | Deep subsurface microbial communities from Aarhus Bay to uncover new lineages of life (NeLLi) - Aarhus_00045 metaG | ecosystem: Environmental > Aquatic > Marine > Oceanic > Sediment | place: Aarhus...
ATTCGTGGATTTTGATTTGACATCATCAACGCGACATGATAGAATTAAAGTTAAACCATTTTGCTCATGATTGCAGAATTGGGGGCGATAAGTAATGCCTGCTAATCTTCCACCGCAGTATTACGCGGCCAAGAAGAGATTTGAGCATGCCAAAGACATTGACGAGAAGATCGAGATACTGAAAGAGATGCTGGCCATCATGCCCAAGCATAAGGGCACTGATAAGCTTAGGGGAGATGTCAGATCCAGGTTGGCCACTCTCAGGAAAGAAGCTCAGAAAAGGCCGGCCAAGCGCAGGAGGCAGGGCTATCACATAAGCAGGCAGGGCGCTGCCCAGATCGCTCTCGTAGGCGCTCCCAACGTGGGAAAATCCAGGATCGTCGCCAGTCTGACTAACGCGGATAGTGAGGTGGCATCCTACCCGTTTACAACCGCGAAGCCAGTCGTGGGTATGATGCCCTACGAAGACATTAATATGCAGTTGATCGATACTCCGCCCATTACAGGCGATTATATGGATACATTCCTGCCAGACGTGCTCAGACGGGTCGATCTCATGCTGCTGGTCGTAGATATTGGCAGCGATGCCGCGCTGGAGCAGATAGACAGCGTAATAGCGAAACTGGCTGAATTCAAGATCAAGCTTACTGCAGATGAAGTGCAGAACGGAGACGAATACATCTGTAAGAAAACCATGGTAGTGGCAAATAAGGAGGATTTGGAAGGAAGTCAGGAACGGCTGGATATACTGAAAGAGTTCTACGAACAACGCTTCCCCATAATAGCCATCTCCGCAGAAGAGCAAAGCGGGTTGGATCAGTTGAAGAAAAGAATCTTCGATGTTCTGTATATTATGCGTATATACACCAAATCCGTGGGGAAGAAAGTCGACCTCACCGATCCCATAATCCTCAGCCGCGGAAGTACAGTTCTGGAAGCGGCAGCGGAGATCCATAAGGAGTTCTTCCAGAATCTGAAGTTCGCGAGGATATGGGGCGATGGAGAGAACGTATATGATGGCCAACGGGTAAGCCGGGACCATACACTGGAAGACAGAAACATTGTGGAATTCCACATCTCAGAGTGATAACAGGAGGAATCTATATGGAAAAGCTATCAGCAGCTTTGCTAGGACCAACGGGCATGGCTGGTCAACAGTTTATGCCATTTCTATCAGGCCACCCATACTTTGAGCTGAAAATACTGGCAGCATCGGAGAGATCAGCAGGCAAGACGTATAAAGAGGCAGCCAAGTGGTATCAGGAGACCCCAATTCCGTCAGAGTTCGTAGATATGCCTGTTGTGACCATTGAAGAGACCCTCAAAAGCGCGGAAGTTGACATAGTTTTCTGCGCGCTGCCTTCGAGTGTCGCTGAAGTATGGGAGCCAGAGTTTGCGGAAAAAGGCATGACAGTATTCAGCGACGCGGGATGCTTCCGCAGTGAACCGGATGTGCCAGTAATGATCCCGGAGATCAATCATCCGCACATGAAGCTGCTGTCAATACAGAAAAAGAAAAAAAGCTGGAAAGGCGGCATCGTCAAGAACCCAAACTGCACCACTGTAGCCGCTGCTATGGCTCTGGGTCCATTGCGGAAGTATGGCATCAAACGCGTTAATCTGGCTTCCATGCAGGCCGTATCAGGCGCAGGATACGACGGTGTGCCATCTATGGCTATTATAGATAGCGTCGTTCCCTACATCGAAGGTGAAGAGGAAAAAGTCGAGTTCGAGAATCTGAAAATACTGGGAGAGCTGGACGAGGAAAAGGGCGAGGTCAGACTATATCCGGCGGTTTTCTCAGCCAGTTGTCATCGAGTGCCCACGCTGTACGGCCACCTCGAGGCACTCTTCGTTGAGTTTGAAAACGACGTGGAGATCGAGGAGCTAAAGCGCAGCCTCCGGGAATTCACCAGCAAGCCGCAGGAACTGGAGCTTCCCACAGCGCCCAGGAGACCTATTGTCGTCTTTGAAGACCCTTACAGACCCCAGACCAGGCTTGACAGAAACGTGGGTGAGCCTGAAAGATGCAAGGGTATGGCCACTGCCGTTGGGCGGGTCAGGCACGATAAAGATAAGAATCGAATAAAGCTGATCGCTCTCTCCCACAACACAGTCCGCGGAGCCGCCGGCAACCTGGTTCTGGCAGCCGAAATGGCGCTGAAGGAGGGACTGATCTAAGGTCGCTTCTGAAACTGGAAAACAGCACACGGATGAACGCGGATCATAACGGATTCCCACGGATTATGGAGTTTCATAGATTAATCGGGTAATAGATAAGCCAGAATCACTGTTGCCCATGTCATTCTGAGCGAAGCGAAGAATCTCCACGAGGACGCTATCTTCTTAAGAGATTCTTCGCTTCGCTCAGAATGACAAACGTTACCCGGGTAATTTATGAATCTTCATGGCATGGTTCACAATCAGGGTAACACTTCTGATACTCGAAACTTCCCCATACAAGCAAGAAACGGAACTCCCCCTTGTAAAGGGGGCTGGGGGGATTTTTCACCGGCGTTCATAGAGTGTTACCTTAACTCAAATGGAAAATGAACCATCTCATCTTCATTATCCGTGTTGATCTGTTTAAATCCGTGAAAATCCGTGTACTATTGTTTCAACAGAATTCAAAAAATGAAGCATCCCGAAAAATCTTGTCTTAATCCACCATCGCCATCTTCTTCGTAGCCGTGAATTCACCAGCCTGGATAGTGTAGAAATACACGCCGCTTGATAACTTTTCGCCTGCCTCGTTTCTCCCATCCCAGTGCGCCGCTTTCCCTTTGCTCAGATATGCTCCAGAAGGCTTCTTTCCCAGGTCAAGCGTTCTGACCAGTTGGCCGGCTGAAGTATAAATCCTGATTACCACGCGTTCGGCTTCTGAAAGGCTGAATGGGATCCAGGTTTCAGGGTTGAATGGGTTTGGGAAGTTCTGGTGCAGTTTGCTGACTTTTACCTTGCCCCACGTATTGGATAGCTTCCCCTGCGGCTGCACAGCCCTGGCGGTTTTTATTTCCACAATCTTGCCTGAACCTTCTTCTATCATAATAAACTGATCCGCTGGAACGTTCTCAAACACCTCTATCCTTCCGGGAACTACTTTTCCGTCCTGTCCAATTACCGGCCCGGAAGGCCAGCGAATCTCCACACTGTCAGCCCGGGTATTTCCCCCCAGACCAAAGTGGGCTGTGAGGCTATTCCTTGCTCCACCGCAGCCCGGGTTTATCTCCCGCGTCATTGACAGTTCCCCTGCTTTGACCACCACCCTGGCCCCAACACCGTCCCTGTTTGTCTTTGTCCCAACAAGCTTGATATGCAGCCAGTGGTTGTCGTTGCCATCGTTGCGATAGAGGTAGTCATACGCATTGCGATGTGACACGTATAAGTCCAGATCACCATCGCTATCGTAGTCAACAAAGGTAAATCCACCGGGACTTCCGCTCATAAAGCTTACACCAGCTTCTAATGCCATATTGGTAAATGTGCCGTCGCCATTGTTATGGTAGAGCTTTCTCGGATGGTCAGCCCAACTCATTGTGAGAATATCCATGTAGCCGTCGTTGTCGTAGTCGCCCACGGTAAGTCTTTCAGATCCGCCAGGAAAGAAACCTGATTCCCTGGACACATCTGTGAAGGTTCCATCCCCATTGTTGCGATAGAGACAAGTTGCCATGGTGAGAACTGCCCCTACACAAAGATCCAGATCACCATCATTATCGTAGTCGAGGAATTCCACAGAGCGCCCGTTTCTTTCCTCACTCAAACCCGCTTCTTCGGCCACGTCCGTAAATGTGCCATCTCCATTATTACGGTAGAACGCAGGCGGTTCTTTATCTAAGCCTGTACCATTTGATACATAAATATCAATATCGCCATCATTATCATAGTCGCCAGAAGCCATATTCAGACCGCCACCCTCGTCTCCCAAGCCCGACTTTATGGTTGCATCAATGAACTTTCCATTCCCCCTATTTTCGTAGAATATGTTGCTAACCCACCCAACTGCAGCGTATATGTCCAGATCGCCGTCATTATCAAAGTCGGCAAAGGTGCCGCTCCAGCTATAGCTGGGAATCACATCCTCTATTCCGGCATCCCTGGTTTCATCTGTGAACGTGCCGTCGCCGTTGTTATGATAGAATATGATACGACCGCCATTGTTTGCTTCCCAGTTCCAATCGCTCACATAGAGATCCAGGTATCCATCGTTATCATAATCCAGAAACCCGGCGTGTCTCCCATCCCCATTGTTCTTATCCAGACCTGCTTCGGCAGTTGCATCTGTGAATGTACCATCACCATTGTTGCGGTAAAAGACATCGCCTTCCATTTCCACATTTTGCCAGCCACCATGGGTTACATACAGATCCAGATCGCCGTCGCTATCATAATCCCCCCATACCGGAGTCAGGCTTTTGAGGCGCTTAACTTCCCACAAGCCGGCTTTCCTGGCGACATTTGTGAAGGTATTTTCTCCGGCGCGAGGGGCCATGAGGGGGACGTTTTCCGGTTCTGGCAGCACAGACTCATTGCCATAGGCATATCCCTGATGATGCTGTCCGTCGGCGGCAATGGGTATCTGGGAAATCTTCAGCGCATCCACAGGGATCTCTCCTGTCTCCAGCACCCTCATCTCGGCGGGAAGCGGCGAACCAGCGAGCATGGACGTGGGATTTTGCAGGCTAATGTGCGGACTGAGGCTCATGACTGTGATGATGATCCCCGCTGCCAGCGATAATCCCCAGGGAAGAGCCGTCGCCCGGGGCGTTGAATCTATCTTTATCCGCTTAACAGCCTCAACAATCCGGAACGTGAAACTGGCCTGCAGTTTTTGTCTCTCTAAAGCTGTGCCCATCATAGCCGCCATTTCCTCCCTCAATTGTGCCCGCGCCCTGCTGAGGCGCTTCCTGATAGCCGTAGGGGACATACCAAGCGCCCTGGCTATATCCTCGCTGTTCATGCCGGCGAAATAATAGAGTGTTAGTACTTCCCGGTAAGCCTCGGGCAACGAATACAACGCTTCGTGAAGGGATTCATCCACCTGTTTCCGGCGATAGGAGTCGATGGAACGGTCTTCCAGCGTCCCGGGAGCCTGATCTTCGATAAATTCCTGATCAGGTCGCCTTGATCTTGCCCGGAGCCATTTCCCGCAGTGCGAGGAGGCTATGCGATAGAGCCAGAAGACAAAGCTCTCCCATTGTCTGAGGCTGCGCAGATCCCGGTATGCCTTTATAAAGACCTCCTGCGTCACGTCCTGAGCGTCATGGAAGTCGCGGAGCTTGGCATAGACGAAGGCATAGATACCAGCCTTATATTTGTCCACAAGCAGCCCAAAGGCCTCCGGCTCTCCGTTGAGACATCTCTGGATTATACGCCCATCTTCTGTACGCATCTCAATACTCCTGGCAATTCACTCACCTACTCGCTCCCTCACATACCCGCTTCCCTTTCACTATATATGCTCCCGCGAACGGAGAAAGTGTGACGGCGGCGATACAGCCTATGGAATATTAACATTCACATTCCATGTACAGTTCTCATAAGCCTTTATCCAGTAACCATACCCGGGCTTCATAAATATCAGATCGCTTGGGCCTCCCGGAACGTATTCAGACCAGCCTGTAGTCAGGTTATACCCCCAGACCGATTCAATGGAGTATGCAACGCCGATCATACAGTCCTCGGCTCTTCTGAGAATCGGGGAGTTATATCCCACCAGGTTCCACTTCTCTCCCCACAGAGGGATAGAAGCTGACTGTGGCTGTGTTCCCTCAAAAGTCAACGTTCCCGACAGATCCATCTTGACCCAGTATCCCCTGTCCGGCTCCATGCTCAGCAGATCGCTGGAGAATCCAGGCGCATACACAGACCACCCGGCATACGAGTCATAGGCCCAGACTGAGCTATACTTTGTGTCAATGGAAGCCAGCACCGCGCCGGGATGGGGGTCTGGCGGTTGCAGAGGGAGCGATATTAGATACCAGCCCGGTTCCATCTGCATCTCGTATGATGGCTCCATAGCCCACATCAGTATTGTGCCGTCCCAGCTCCCGCTAGTCAGCAGGCTGCCATCCGGGCTGAAAGCCACGGAGAGAACACCCTCCGTGTGCCCTGTAAGTGTGTCATCCAACTGAAGGCTGGGTATATCCCATAGCTTCACTGTAGCATCAGCACTCCCACTGGCCAGCAGACTGCCACTCGGACTGAAGGCAACGGAATAAACCCAATCCAAATGCCCGGTAAGTGTACCTAACGACTGACGGCTGAATATATCCCATAGCTTCACCGTTCCGTAACACCCACTGGCCAGCAGACTGCCATCTGGACTGAAGGCAACGGAAGCAACACCTCCCGGGTGTCCTGTGAATGTGTCAATCAACTCACGGCTGGATACATCCCATAGCTTCACTGTAGCATCGATACTCCCACTGGCCAGCAGACTGCCACCCGGACTGAAGGCGACGGAAATAACGTACAACGTGTGTCCTGTGAGTGTGTCCACCAACTGCCGGCTGGATACATCCCACAGCTTCACCGTTTCATCCCAACTCCCGCTAGCCAGCAGACTGCCATCTGGACTGAATGCCACGGAAGTAACACCCCACTCGTGCCCCGTGAACGTATGTATCAACTGCCGGCTGGATACATTCCATAGCTTCACCGTTTCATCGTAACTCCCGCTAGCCAGCAAGCTCCCATCCGGACTGAAGGCAACGGAAGAGACACCTCCCGTGTGTCCGATGAGTGTGTCCACCAACTGCCGGCTGGACACATCCCATAGTTTTACCGTCTTATCGTAACTCCCGCCAGCCAGCCAGTTGCCATCCGGGCTGAAGGCGACTGACCTGACATCCCACGTATGCCCGGTGAGGGTGTTCACCAACTGCCGGCTGGATACATCCCATAGCTTCACTGTGCCGTCGCTGCTCCCACTGCCCAACAGACTGCCATCCGGACTGAAGGCGACAGATTCCACGTCACCCAAATGCCCTGTAAGTGTGTCATCCAACTGACGGGTGGGCACATCCCATAGATTCACTGTGGCATCCATGCTCCCACTGGCTAACAAGCTGCCATCCGGACTGAACGCCACGGAGTATACATCAGATGAATGCTCTGTGAGTGTCTCATCCAACTGACGGCTGGACACATCCCATAGCTTCACTGTGGCATCGGCACTCCCACTGGCCAGTAGACTGCCATCCGGGCTGAAGACCACGGAATAAACCCACCCTGTGTGTCCTGTGAAGGTATCTACCAACTGCCGGGTGGATACATCCCACAGCTTCACTGTTCTGTCATCGCTCCCGCTGGCCAGCATTGCACCATCTGGACTGAATGCCACGGAGTAAACCCATCCTGTGTGCCCTGTGAGAGTATCCACCAACTGCCAGGTGGATACATCCCACAGCTTCACTGTTCTGTCATTGCTCCCGCTGGCCAGCATGCTCCCATCCGGATTGAATGCGACGGAAGAAACAACATCTGCGTGCCCTGTGAGTGTGCCTACCAACTGCCGGCTGGATACATCCCATAGCTTCACTGTTGCATCGTAACTACCGCTTGCCAGCAAACTACCATCCGGGCTGAATGTGACAGAGTACATCCAGAAATCTGTCTCAAGGAAGTCCATCTCCTCCCCGGTGAGAGGATCATACAGGTAGATGCCAATAGACGTAGCCACCGCCAGCATTGCGCCATCAGGAGAGAAAGCGACTGCCCTATCACCCCAGCCAATTGCTCCTTTCCCCAGCCTGGCCACCGCTCCCTCAGGCAGACCATACACGGATAAAGAGCACAACCATAAAGACACCACGACCGCCAATGCAAGCACAGTTGCTCGTTTCATCTTTGCCCCTCCTTGATTTACCTGGGCACTGTAGAAAATTTCACCGCAGAGGCGCGGAGAACGCAGAGAAGACAAGGAGAAGGAAGATTTTATGTTCCCCTGCTCCCTTTCCCCTCCATGTCTCTGCGGTTATTTTCCATTGCCTTCCCTGTCTCGGTACAGCAAATACCTCTCTCTGCTCTCCAGGAATTTCAGCAACTCACCTCCCCACAAACTGATGATGCTATCCACCGATTCACCGCTGGATAACAGCTCCCGCACCTTATCCGTTCCCATAAGCAGATCGAAAAACGGCCTGTCGCCGCCGCGCCACTCGAATTCCTGTGGATAGAGACGCTTCACCGTGCTTATCATGTTCAGACCAACCCTGACCGGCGAAAATATCTCCCTATCCATCACGTGCACCTGCACCCCGCCGCAGCTTTTATCTTTATGTTTAGCAAAAGTGGGGATGAAATAGGCAGGTCGAAACTTCACGCCAGCCAGGGATAAGCCATTAAGCTCATCCGCCAGACGCCGCGCATCGATCCACGGCGCTCCGATAATCTCAAAAGGCCTGGTAGTGCCGCGGCCTTCTGAAACATTCGTCCCTTCAAACAGGCAAGTGCCCGGGTAGACTGCCGCAGTATCCAGCGTCGGCATATTAGGCGAAGGCATCACCCACGGAAGCCCTGTATCATCGAACCACATATCCCTCTGCCAGCCGGTCATACTCACAACGCTGAGCCGGGCGCCGATCCGAAACTGATCGTTAAAAAGCAGCGCCAGTTCCCCTGCCGTCATACCGTGCCTAACAGAGATCGGAAGATACCCCACAAAGGATCTGAAATCAATATCCAGTATATTCCCTTCCACCGCCACGCCGCCGATAGGATTTGGCCGATCCAGTACCACAAATCTCAGATCATGCTCCGCGCAAGCCTCCATAGCCATCGCCATAGTAGAGATATACGTATAGAACCGCGCGCCTATGTCCTGGATGTCGAAGATCAGGGCATCAATGCCCTCCAGCATCTCCCCGGTCGGCTTTCTGACAGCGCCGTATAGACTGTAAACCGGGATACGCTCCCCTTCATATTGAAAAGATGAAACCCGGACAGCATCCTGAGCGGTTCCCCAGAGGCCGTGTTCAGGCGAGAATATGGCTCTCAAGTCTATTTCCGGATTTTTGCAGAAGAGAGATATGTTATCCTCTAATTTCTCGTTGACCCCGGTGGCGTTAGTGATCAGTCCGACGGATCTGCTTTCAATCAGTTCCAGCTTTTGCTCCAGAAGTACGCTCAGTCCCGGTTTAACCATTAACGTTTCTCCGAAATGTGATGGTTCATTCTCTGAGTTAAGGTAACAATTTATGAATGCCGCTTTCCCTTTGGAGCTACTGAATCTCTTTGATCTGTCCCCAGGCGATAGGGAGCTTGCCCAATGGCAAGACAGCGGGTAAGGCAAGGGATCTCTCCAGTCCATCTTCCATGATCCTCTGAATATCGCCTTGGTCTAAGACAGTTCTGAAGAGGGCAAGCTCATCAATGAGGCCTTTGTAGAATCCACCGTGTTGATCATGTCTGCCTATCCTGAATTTGTGGTCGTTGTCCTCGTTCTCGTTGGACTGACCAGCAATACTCATTTGAGATTCGACCTCACCATCTCTATACAGTATCATAGATCCATCTCTATCAACTGTCACCGCAAGATGATGCCAAACGTCGTCATTGATAGGACTTGTGCCAAACATATGAACGCTGACATCTGTTGCCAAACCAAATCGAAAGACTGGTTTAGTCTGCTGTGCAGCATCCAAGGCTCCGCGTACCCCAAGCAAATATCCATGCCGTGGCGCGGTCTCATGCAATTTGCTTACTATCTGACCCTCCCACTGATCTGGGATATAGTCAGCGCATTTGATCCATACCACAATTGAGAAGTTGTCCGTTCCTACATCCAGGCTGTCCCTATCATCACAATCCACATAATCATCTATGCCATCAAATTCCAGCGCGCTTCCGAACTTGCCCTCCGTCCAATCTGGATCACCAAGTATCTCCCCATCATTTCCGTTACCAGACACATCCTCCTCTGTACCCGCTCCCTCTTGGTCAAAAAGCCATAAAGCAAAAACGGTACGGGGATCTATCCTGCCATAGCTTGGCCTAATCAATGCGCCAGCGACAAACAGAACGATCAGGCATATCAGCAAATGATTTGTTTTCATCTCGCTCATCCCTCCTTTGCTACATGGGAGATTGCCAATCGAGATAACGTTCTTCCAAATGTTCCCTGAACGCGGCATAAAAACGCTCCCGGACCTCTCCAATGCCCTCCTTCGTAGCATCCGGGTGGACTCTGTTGGTCAAAAGGATAGCAGTAGAGCGGCTTTTCAGGTCTATCCATATAGCAGTGCCGGTGAAGCCGGTATGATACAGCGTGCCTTCTCGCAATACTATCCATCCTATGGAGCGCGAGCCGTCCAACCCCAGGGTGTGACATACAGACATCATCCGCACCGACTCAGGCGATAGTATATCTTCGCCGCCATTTATTATCATACGGCAGAACCTGGCCAAATCGGCAGCTTTGGAGAACAGCCCGGCGTTACCTGCCACGCCGCCCAGGGAGTGGGAGTTCTCGTCGTGAACCTCGCCTATCACTACGCCTTCCCGCCATTTATACTGCCTGTAATTAGTCATCCTTTTCTCGAAGCTGTTGGAGTCCTCCGTAGCGGCACATTCCATGCGACGCTCCTCCGGAGGGTTAAAAAACGTGTCCCTCATGCCCAGCGGCTTGAAGATATGCTCATGAGCGAATCTGTCCAGCCCCATCCCGGTCACGGCCCGAACCATCTCGCCCAGAAGGATGTATCCCAGGCAGCTATAGACAACCTTGGTTCCGGTTTCATAATCCAGCGGGACCTGGCCCAGATACCTCGCAACAGACTGGAGACCCACGTCTAAATACAGCGGCTTCCAGGCTGGCAGCCCAGAAGTGTGAGTAAGGAGATGGAAGATGGATATTCCCAGCTTTGCGAACTCCGGCAGGTAAGTGGCTACATCTTCGTCCAGGCGGACTTGCCCTTGCTGGTTCAGGATCATTACCGACGGCGCTGTGGCTACTGCTTTGGTCAGGGAAGCCAGGTCGAACAGTGTGTCTTTGTGCATGGGAAGACGCTGCGGGACTATCATCCTGTGGCCGTAGGCTTCCAGAAGGAGCGGCTCACCTTCCCGGTATAAGCACAACACAGCTCCGGGAAATACGCCGCGGTCTATGGCATCCAATATAATTTGTCTCATGATTAACATTCAGCAGTCAGCTATCAGCAGTCAGCGGGAGAGGTAAGCTATAGAGATTTTGTGAAAGATTTGCGGTTTCGATAGAGATTGCTTCGTCGCTTCGCTCCTCGCA
>Ga0114922_10005909_pt1 | contig 11243 bp, 5 predicted proteins | sample AartaG_FD_100975 | JGI IMG/M metagenome (GOLD analysis project Ga0114922, IMG submission 100975) | Deep subsurface microbial communities from Aarhus Bay to uncover new lineages of life (NeLLi) - Aarhus_00045 metaG | ecosystem: Environmental > Aquatic > Marine > Oceanic > Sediment | place: Aarhus...
AACTTTTTAGAAATCTTGCTGTGAAACATACGCCTTTCAACGCCTATTTTCTTAAACTGTCGGCCTTTTTCAGGCGTGATTCAATCAAATCTATCACTGCCTCATAAACTGCTTCACGCTCACCCCTGGTTAAACCAAGTACATCAAACACAATATCGTCCAAGTTTTTTCTGTCGGCAAGTGGCTTCAACGAAGGCTTTATCCCCGCACCCTCCTCAGCGCTGTCGCACATAGTGCGCAGCACTCTGGAGACTGCTCGAACTCAAAACGAAAAACCACAACCCTGCCTCCGTTCGATGCCTTGGCTCCCTCCAAAAGCCAATATAGATTGTACTACTTTGCTGTAGGGAAATCAAGAGAAAAATAGAGCCAAATTTGGCTGAAAATTACATAAGAGAGCACGCTTAATCCCTCAGACGTACACGATAAGCCCCATAACTCTCGCTTTGAACGCTTCAGGGTGAGGGATGTGGCTGCCGGGCCTGTTTATAGAAAAAGCGGCCCGACTAAAAACCCCGTAGTTACCACAGTTGACATATATCGGGTTATTTTTGTATAATTGATGTGTTGCAAGTGCAATCGGGCGGTTTCGCTGCTAAAGTGACCAGATATATGGTATGAGGGAGTTATTGAGAGATATCCCCTCTGGTGATATAATCCCTCCTGGAAGTAGAAATCAAATTTCCTATCAGTAAGAAATAAGAGGTGAACATGCATTTGAAACTGCTTTGTGTGTTTTCTTTCATCCTGCCGATAGCGGCGTCCGGATCGGTTCAGGAGTTCGTCTTTCCGGGAGCGAGGGGTTTCGGGGTTCACACGCCCGCTGGACGCGGTGGAAAGGTAATTAGGGTCACGAATCTAAAATCGGAAGGCTCCGGCTCATTCAGAGCGGCTCTTGCGCAAGAAGGGGCACGAATCGTTGTTTTCGAGGTGGGGGGCGTCATCAATCTGGCAAAGAATGATTTGCTCGTCACAGAGCCTTTCCTGACCGTAGCCGGGCAAACGGCCCCCTCTCCCGGAATTACCCTTATCCAGGGCGGTCTGGACATTGAAACCCATGACGTGCTCATACAGCACATCCGCGTCCGTCCCGGTGATGCCGGACAGCCAAAAAAAAGCGGATGGGAACCAGACGGTATCGCCACAAGCGGACCATCGGCTTACAACATCGTGATTGACCATTGCTCAATAAGCTGGGCCGTGGACGAGAATTTGTCTGCTTCGGGCCCAAGACTCAAAGGCCCCGCCGCCACTTCCCACGACATCACCTTCAGCCATTGCATCATCGCCGAGGGTTTGAGCGATTCTTCACACGCGAAAGGACCCCATTCAAAGGGATCGCTGATCCATGACAACTGCACGAACATCGCCGTCATCGGGAACCTCTATGCCCACAACGTCGAACGCAATCCCTGGTTCAAGGCGTGCACCACGGGCGTGATCGTGAACAATCTCATCTACAATCCCGGACGTCGCGCCATTCAGGTTCGATACAGCGACGGGGAGTGGAGAGAATCGAAAACACGCCGACCCACCAACGCCCGGCTGAGCATCGTCGGTAATGTCCTGGTCCACGGTGTGAATACCGACAAGACCACGCCCCTCGTGGGAAGGGCAAAGGGCGAAGGGAAGGGAGACCTGTACCTCGAGGATAACATCGCAAAACTGCGTTCAGGAGAAGATGCGGACATCTTTGCCGAGCCCTATCGTATTCTCAACGAAAAGTCCCTCTGGCCCGAGGGACTAACGGCGCTGCCGGCGTCGAAGACGGCCGAATACGTGCTGCGGTACGCTGGCGCACGACCGAGAGACCGGGACGCCTCCGACCGGCGCATCGTTCGCAACTTCCGGGAGAGAGCGGGAAAGATTATTGACAGCCAAGCCGAGGTTGGAGGATATCCCAGGATGACAGGGACGACGCGAAAGTTGAAGATTCCCGAAAAGAACCTCGACGAATGGCTCGCCGCGCTCGCCTCCGACCTCGAGTAGACGCCCTCTGCGATTGACCCTACCTTGGATAGCCTGAGTTTGGCCATTTTACCGCGTCAAACCCCCTCTGAGAGCGGTCTTACAGAAAACTCTGAGCTGGTCTGACCCATACTGGCGAAAGTAGCCGGAGAGCTTGCATTTTTACAGGAGATTTGGTATTATGTGGCTTGTAGTGTGCAGGAGTGCTTCAAGAATAGCGCCAAAGCGTACGGGAGCACCGTTTATGAAGTTAAATGGGAAATCCCGATTGAGAAGTTGCACTTGTCAGGCCTTTTACGCTGTTCGCACCCTGCTGATTCGACACTCTCATACCGCTGACAATTTTTTTGGAATTGTATTATGTATTCAGATTACATTCGTAATGTCGCGATAATTGCCCACGTTGATCACGGCAAGACGACGATGGTTGACCAGCTTTTGTATCAGTCGGGGATGTTTCGACAGGAGGACCTTGACAAGCTGGCCGGGGGCGAGCATGGGCTGATTATGGATTCGAATCCACTTGAACGCGAGCGCGGCATAACAATCTTGAGTAAAAACTGTGCGATTCACTACACGGATTCTAAAGGCGATGAATATAAAATCAATGTTATCGACACACCGGGCCATGCCGACTTTGGCGGAGAGGTAGAACGCGTTTTGAAAATGGCGGATGGCGTACTGCTACTGGTTGATGCATTCGAAGGACCTATGCCCCAGACAAGGTTTGTTTTGAGCAAGGCCCTGAAGTACAAGCTTCGTCCCATCGTCGTGATCAACAAGATGGACCGAGCGAACAGCAGGCCGGATGATGTCGTCAACGAAGTATTCGATTTGCTCGTTCAGCTTGGTGCCGATTCTGAGGCGCTCGACTTCCCTCTTATTTATGCGTCGGCAAGAGACGGCTGGGCAACAACGGAGCTTGAGGACAAAACAGACAACGTGGATGTCATATTCGACGCCATCATAAGGATTGTTCCCTCGCCGAAGGTCAGCCGGAATGAGCCGCTGCAGATGCTCGTCACCAACCAGGAGTATTCGGATTATGTCGGTAGAATAGCGATAGGAAAAGTCTTTGCCGGGGAGATATCGCAAGGTCAGAAGGTTGCTGTGATTGACAAAGAGGGTCTGCATACACAACAGAAGGTCATGCAGATTCATCTGTTCTACGGCCTTGGTCGAAAACAGGTTACAAGTGTCCGAGCTGGCGATATATGTGCGATATCTGGGCTTAATCCGGTTGAGATTGGCGATACGATTGCTTGTGCGGATAAGCCATCCAGACTTGCCGTTATCTCTGTTGACGAGCCAACTATGACGATGATGTTCAGGATCAACGACGGACCTTTCGCGGGTAAGGACGGGAAATACCTGACCAGTAGGCAGATCGGCCAAAGACTTGAAAAAGAGCTTAAGCAGAATGTCGCCTTGAGAGTCGAGCCCGGGCAGACGCCAGAAGAATTCAGTGTATCGGGCAGGGGGCTGATGCATCTTGGTGTCTTACTGGAGAATATGCGGCGCGAAGGTTATGAGATTTGCGTGGGAAAGCCGAGTGTAATTTTGAGAATAGTGGAGGGCCGGCGGCATGAGCCGATAGAACTGCTGGCAGTTGATTGCCCGCTGGATTGTCAGAATTCGATAATAAGCCTTCTTGGTGACCGGCGAAGCGAGATAGTCAAGATGGATGCCAAGAGCGGGGCAAGCGATTTTATTCATATGGAGTTCCTGGCTCCATCACGTGGACTCTTCGGTCTTCATGCAAGGGCAATGAATGCCACCGGCGGCAGAGCGATTTTGCATCATACCTTTGAAAGATATGAGCCGATGCGCGGTACCATACCCCAGCGCAAGGCCGGGGTAATGATTGCGACAACTACAGGGCAAGTGACTGCTTATGCGCTCGATGCGTTGTACGACCGAGGTGTTTTCTTTGTCGAGCCCGGGGAAAACGTGTATGAAGGACAGGTGGTTGGGGAGCACTGCAAGGAAAATGATATGCCTGTCAACGTCGTGAAAAGCAAGCAGCTTACCAACATTCGCGCCGCAGGAAAGGACGACGCGGCCAAAGTCAGAAGCGCGAGAAAGATGAGCCTCGAAGCTGCCTTGGAGTACATTCAGGATGACGAATTTGTTGAAATCTGCCCAAATTCAATTCGAATCCGCAAGAGGTTGTTGAGAGAAGCCGACAGACGCCGTCATGTCCGCAAGACAGCTAAGTAACGTAATTTATCCCTTAATATCCTTTTCTTTAGGGGGGCAGTTCGGGTCAGAATCTGCCTTAATCCTCAAAAAAGCATTGTTTCTTTGCAAAAAGCAAGCCGAAACGATGCCAGTTAACTCTCAGACTTTTCCCCAACCCTGGACTTGTTCGGATTGCCGCCTTGATATGCTCTGGCAGGTCCGGCCACACAGCTACAATTTCGGCAAGGTCTGAGGGTAGTTTTTCGGGTTGATTTTTGGTTGTTTTTGGATTTTCTTTGTAAGCTGGTTTGTAAGCGCTCGTTTCGGCTTTTTGTAAGTCTTTGTTTTGGCTGTCTTTAGAGTTTTCGTGCTGCTGACTCTTAATCAGCGGGTCACAGGTTCGAGTCCTGTATCGCCCATTCGACACACGGTTTTTTTACCCACATAGTGACCTGCCCTGAGCCGTGAACCATATTGGGCTGGACCAGGCGAGTTCGTCGTCCTCTGTGTACATACGCGTGTAGTACCACGCCAACTTCGCGTCGGGAGGATGCTCGTCCGTCCATTCCAATTCAAGCTCTTTTGCATTTGGCTGGACGCGGTATACAATCCGGTTATTGCGGAAGATGACCAGCTCCTTTATGGTACGCATCGCAAGGGCTCTGACTTGAAATTTAACCGGACCCGGCTTTCGTTCGACCTTATCGCCCATCATCGCCGACCCTGTGGTAAAGAAAAGCGCCATCTTGGCGCCGGAAGTGCCGAACGTATGGCGGGCACGCACCGCGCCAAAGATGTTATTGCGAGTCAGCTCCTTTGCCCAAATGCCGACCTTGCCGCTGCCGCCGCCATGGTCGGGACTGGCAATTACGCCGATGATAACACCCTTGGCCCAGGCATCCTGCAGGTAATTTCCTTTGAAAGGAGCACCCTCTCTTGCCTGGCGTGGACAGCCCAAATACTCATAAGATTGGCGGGCCTGAAATATCTCGGCAACCGGCTGGAGCTTTTCATCCACAAAACTCCAGTCCGTTGGCGGATTGCCTTTGCCCTTGCCCTTCCAGTCGGCCAATTGGTGCGGTATGCAGATAAACTCGTGGCCCTCAAGCTCTCTCCAAAGCTCAGCCGGTGAGATGTCGCCATCGAAGGAGTCGTAGAACTTCTCGTGGTATGGGTCCAGGAAAATCAGATTGCGATGCCCGTAGCGATTCATAATGCCGCCTTCGGCCGGGGGGTTCTTGCTGGATGTCCACTCCTGACCCAGGAACGTGACAAACCTGCCGGGGTCGTGGTTATTTCTGGTCTGCTCCCCGTTGAATGCCCACTGGGGCGGGTCAAAGTTGTATCCGTGGTCTGTCAGGGCACAAAAATCCAGCTTTTCGATATCACGGACGTTGGCGAAAAGGTCGTGGCCGGGCGGATTCATTCGGCGATTGCAGACGGATATGTCGGTGTGGTCGTGGAAATCGCCCCAGAACAATGTCAGTTCCCCGCCGTTGTGCCTTACTCGCTGTCGCGGTAGTTCGGCGCCACACAACTCTATCTTCTCGGCCAGTGAGAAATCCGTCCCGGGCATCGTAAGCGGCTCGGTCTCGATATCACCGCGGGACATCTCCTTTTCCTGCAAATTTCTCAACAATGTGCCTGACATCCAGTCACGATATTTTCCCCTCGTTTTGTCCCAGCCCTGGGGTAAATCATCGTACTGACAGGCCGCTGTAGCCCCGGCCGAAGAGCTTGCCAGACTAACGGGTCGCCAGCGTCCTTGCTGGTCCATCACAATATGCTTCTGTGACCACCGGCTGCCTCTGTACGACCAGACCACCGGGCGCCATCCGCTGTTTTGACCGAGACTTTCCCTTGCGGCAAGCCAAAGCCGCCCGGATGAATCAAAGAGTATTCTCGGCCGCATCAGAATTCTTTGTGGTGTCGAAATTTTTTCGAACAATCCGAGCGGAGCAAGCAGACCACCTTCGCTGAGCCGAGCCACCGAGATACGCTGTTCTGTGAGGCGATTTAGCTTAATCCCGTCGTAGCTTTGCGCCTGCCAGGCCATCCACACTTGATTGCCCCGGACGGCCAGCGACGGATGTCTCTCGACCCTCGCATCGGACGTGATGCGCCGCTCTTTTTCCCACCGTTCATTGCGAAACCACGCGCCATAAATATCGGCGTTTTTGTCTCGCACCGAATCCCATGCCGCGAAAAGTGACCCGTCCTCCAGCCTAACAACCGCTGGGTTGTAGCTGTTCGCAGCTTCAGATGAGATACGCAGGACCTTGCCGGGGCCGTTGCGGTTTACCCAGCAGGCATATATCCCGCGCGCCATGCCCGCATTGGACTCCCACAGAATACACGCCCGCTCGCCTACAACCGCCACCGCCGGCGATATGTTGGACGAGCCGTCACAGTCGATACGTTTATACGGCGGACCGCCCCGGCCTGCGTCATTAACAAAGCTGTATGCTATCCTCCATTTGTCACCCTGCTCGATTGCAAAGGCCACTACACATCCCTTTTGCAAACCGGCAATCGCCGGTGCACCAATGCCGCCCATGTTCGGCAGCTCCAACGTACGGACCTTTCGCAGCTTTTTGCCCTCGATATTGTACACGCCGACAAATCGCCGGGGCGCCGTTCGCTCCAGGACCGCCATCCACAAATCGCCGCTCTTGTCATACGCCAAGACCGGGAAATCCTGTACATTAGCCGGCCAGTCACACTCATTGACCGTTTCATACACCGCCACATCATCCACCCAGGCCTTTCCCACTGGTGCATTATGCGAAGACGGCGCAACAATTTGGATAATCCCGCGTGTATCCTCCCGGACCTCATAGCGGGCCTCCACGTGCCTCCACTTTCGGACCGGTAAATTATCAATCCTTCGAGATATGCTGGTTCTCTTGCTGCCGATTCGCACAAAAACCGCGCATGCCGACCCTTTATCGCTGCGGGCCCAAAACGAAACGTGCACTATCCTGTCCTTCTTCGACTCGAACGGAATCTCAAGAAAGCACGCCTGGTTGGGCCTGGCGACCCGCCCCATCATAGAACAACTGCCCGTCCGGGCCATGTCTTCAACGATTTGGTGCTGAGCAGCCTTGACAGTGGGCTGGCCCTTTTCAAAGCTGGTTTGCAGAATTACTCGACCCTGCCCCCCGGCATATTGGCCTTGGCTTATCATAGCCGCTGCAAGCCGCCCGTTTAGCCCGCTTGCCAGACCTGATACAACCATAGAGGCCAGAAAATCACGCCTGTTTATTCGTTCAATTCCACCGTTGTTCGCCATTTACACTCCTTGTTACCAACTTGATACAAGCTAATCATACAGTCCTGTCAACAGATGTTCAACAGGAGATTACAAAGGCAGCATTTCCCACGTTTTGCCTGGTGGTGACAAATTTCTTGGTATAGCTTATCGGATGATTTGGGAATGTTATAAAGCACACTATCTCTGTGGCGAATTGCTTCAAATCATCTACGTCGGCTACTCTGTCCGCGCTCGAGATGATAAGGCTCACGGCAGAAGCCAATCCTGGGAAAAGAACAACACATCACCAAAATCGACAAATTTGCTGTGGTCCAGGTCGATTCCATTACACCAGTCCGGCTCTGAACACGGCTTGTTCCATTTGCCCGCCAGTTGCACCCAGTCCAGGAAGTCGATTTGTGAATCGCTATTGAAGTTAGACCTGCAGACGGCCAGCGCTTCGTCAAGCTCGCACGCTGAGGCCCCGCCGCAATCCGACGACGTCACAATCACTTTATACATACTGCGCTCGGCGCCGGTCAGGTTGACCTGGCAGGTGATGGTGTTCTCGTCCACGACCACAACATTGGTCGCGTCAATTGTCGTTACGTTGTCCCGGTACACGACAAGCTCGGCATCGACGTTGATTAAATTAATAGTCGTGGTGTAGAAATCGGTCTGGAAGAACTCTATTTCCTCTCCCGAGTCGTTCTCGAAGTAGTCCAGGACCAGGTGGTATCTCCCCGCGGCCGGGAAGTCGAAGGTCATCGTGCCCATGGTTCGGTTTTTCAGGTGATTAGACGTTGCCGGAGTACGAACATACGCATATTCCCCGACGAGCTGGCCGTCGATTGAGAGCTTGAATCCTTCATCGCTGTTCACGCTAAAGTAGCGCACTCCGGGCGAGGGGGCGTAGATGTCCCCTGTGAACCGCACCGCGAAGTTGTCGCCGCCCGCGTCGAACGGCGCCGCGAATGGGGTCTCGTTGGCGGCGAACTCGCCGTGACTACTACCGCTATTATACAGATTTATCCACGGGTGAGCCGCGTAGGTGGGGTCCCCAACGCCGCTATCCGGGTAGTTCAACTGCAGTGTCGCCGCTTCGATCCGGTCGAACGACTGATTGCTCTGGACGTAGAGTGCCTCAAAGCCTAACTCTTCCGAGACACTGGCCAGCGCAACCGTGGCCGGAGAGCCCGGCTCAAAGCCGCTTCCATAAATCGTAAGCGGTGTTGTGCCGTTACTGCACACCGTGCTTGGCGTTACCGAGGTAACCGCACAAGGCAGTGCGCGGCTTACCGTGATGGAATCCGTCGCCCCGGGCACGGGGTCGCCCACACCGTTGAGCCCCTGAAGGATAAGCAGATTCGAACCCGCCTCGATATCGACATTCACTGTGAAAACGTTTTCGCTCGTGAAGTCCGCGGGTACGGGCGTGCCGTTGACCGAGATCCCCGACACCTCCAACGGGGCGACACCCATAATCGTTACCGTCGAATCTGATGTACAGAAGTTTTGGCCGCTATTGGTCGTTATCTCGAAGACCTCCGACCCCGGAAGCTGCGTCAGGATGTAGGCCCGCCGGTCTCGGACGTACGCCTTGATTCCGTCCCGCCGGCAGCTGCCTTGACCGTCGGCGATGAGGGCGTTAGCTGCATCGTCCAGAAACTTATCGAAGTCCGTCGGCGGGTCGGCTGTTCCGTACGACGTCTGCCACGGACCGTGCACCAGCTCCGCGAACGCCTGCAGGTACATCCGCCGGTATTTGGAATAGTTCAGAAACCGATACACCTCCGGGAACTTGCCGGATTGCGTGGGGAACAGGGGCTTGTCATACGGATCGCCCGAACCGAGCGTAAAGTCTATATCCCAGGGCAGCAGATACCACTTGCCCTCGGGCAGCGCGTAGTAGAAGTAGTTGTTCTTGCTGCGTCTGTGCCCGTAGCTGTCCCAGTCGCCGACGGCGTGACGAAGCGCAAGCATTCGCGCGAATTGCTCCGGATGGATGAACGATTCGATAGCTGCCTCATACGCCGCGCCGTTGCTCGACGAGGTGTTCATCGCAACGGCAAAATCGAAAAGATGGTCCCAGTCGTCGGCCTCGCGGTGCGACCGCTTCTCGAAGCTCCACCGATGTGTCTCCTTGAGCAGTGGATGGCTCGAGTCGTACTTGAGCCCTTCGTCGAGGTTTGACTTATTCGTGCCTTCGACGTTGTACTCGAAGTAGTCGTCGATTTTGTGAATGTAGCCTTCGTCATCGTCAGGGAACCACCCGTCAATGTAGTCGCCGTCGATTTTCTGGACATCCTCATACTTATGATGGCTGTTACCATTCATAATTGGGACTATGAACTCCTGCATCGAGTACTGCAGCCCCATCTTTCGATAGAACCAGTACGATGCGCGTTCCTGGAGGGGGCCGCGGCTGGTCGTCTCGGTTCTGTCGAGATTGATTTCCTCGCGGTCGCGGTATTTCTGGTCCGAATTGAAATCAATTCGCCACGGGTGGCGGTCGCAGGGATTCCAATCCTCACCGCCCCGGATAAACGGGCTGCCGCGGAAGCGGATCCTGGTATTGTAGAATACCTCTGTGTCGTTGTAAACGAACGTGCAGTCCAGCAGCTCGTTCGAGAGGTTCGCGCGCGACGTAAATGTGCTGATAACATCGTTCGACATCCAGACGCGGTAGATGGCAAACTGCGTTGCCTCCATCGTGTCGCCGACCCGAACCAGGCAGGTTCGGTTGGGCACGTCGGCAGTGGGTCCCAGCATCGTGGGGAAACGGTTCGACGCCGAGCCGTCCGACGCTTCGATGTAGAACGCTCTCATCGTGCCGCTGCTTGCGCCGGGGATGGCGGCCGTGTAGATGCCGTCCCCTTCGACCAGGTCATTGCCCGAGCCGTCGTCGAGCATAGGCATGCTGGAGAAACTGCCGCTGCCCTCGGAACGATAGCGCAGCGTAACCGTCCCGACGCCGTCGTTGTCTGCCACGATGGCGGTTACGACAATCGGCTCACCGCTGGCGGGCAGTACGGGTGCGTGCTGCACGTTGAGGATGTCCGGCCCGCGGTTGGACACAAACGCCGTATTTTGCCGACCGGGTGTGCCCTGGTCGAGCGGCATGTCGAGTTCAAAGGAATACGCCGGTCGCGGCGGCTGCCTGGGTGATAGGTCATTCGAAGCGCGCATGAGCAGGTATTGGCATCCCCGCAGCCGCTTGGCCCAGAAACGGAACGTTACAGTGGTTGCTGTTGCACTAATCGACTGGTTGATGCGATTATTACCGGGGTCGCCATGGCCGGTTGCAATCAGGTGCAAGGACCGGGACCCATTTTTACTGTCCGCCGTGGTAACGAACGACTGGACGTGATTTCCGAGAATTCGCCAGCTTGTCTCGCCACTCTCGAAGCCGCCGTTGATCAGGCAGTTCGAGCCGATAATCAGTTCGAGGTCGTCGAGGAGCACCTCACCCCGGTTGAGCAGCATGAGACCGAAGACATTAACTGCATCGTGGGTGTATCTGGAATCGCTGCTGCTGATGGTATGCGAGTACTGCTCCCACGTGGCTTTGCTGCTCTCGTCACTATCGGCCCAGCCATCGGGTGTGTTGTTGTTGCTGCGTGGGTCGCGCAGCTCAAGGCTGGCCCCCTGGCCGTCGGCCCACATCGGCCATCGGCCCCCGTCGTAATACGTAACCTCATCGACGGTAACCATATTCACATCGTGCGTTTCCGGGTCCTCGAACGGATACGACAGGCGGATACGCTCGGTGTGGTCATCCATCTCCTTCGAGTACGGCCCGACCAGGTTCGCACCGGGACCGGATTGTGCCAGATTACCG
>Ga0114922_10005910_pt1 | contig 11242 bp, 6 predicted proteins | sample AartaG_FD_100975 | JGI IMG/M metagenome (GOLD analysis project Ga0114922, IMG submission 100975) | Deep subsurface microbial communities from Aarhus Bay to uncover new lineages of life (NeLLi) - Aarhus_00045 metaG | ecosystem: Environmental > Aquatic > Marine > Oceanic > Sediment | place: Aarhus...
CCCGGTGGTAAGAAAAACCTTACGTCCTATGCCTGCGGTCACCTGCCCGAAATCATATTCATCCGTAACATTATCCGGCCTGGCAACAACTCCTATCCCCACGAAGCCGGCCAACTGTTCTGTATCACCGGCAACCATAAAAGTCGGCGGTTCTGTCTCGTCTTTGTGTTTGACAAGTAAATCTGCAAAAGGGGTTACCCTTTCTCTGCTTTCAGGTTCAATCCCCCAGATTCGTACCGCCCGGACGTCTCCTGTGCCTTTACCCAAATGCAAAAGTCCCTGGCCGGAGAGGACTGCCGTTGCGGCTTCTATCTGACCACTTGCCTCAAGGCTGCTTATGAGCCGGTAGTACCCCGAGATTGTCATAGTGGCAGGTGCAGCTATGACGATATCACCCAGATGCTCGTCGGCACTGTTTTCAATGGCATCAATAAAACCCGTAAACAGGCTTGCCACACTTATCAGCAGCGCACACGACATCGCCACAGCGGCAATGCTCAAAAGCAAAATCTTTTTTCCAGCCAGATACTTGAAGCAAAGGAAAAGGCTCAATTGTTTCATAAGTCTTCCTGCGCAGACGCCAAACCCGGTATTTAGCCCCGGGTTTTAGCTGGGTTTTTTACCCGGGATTTCACATCAAAAATTGAAACGACGCTTAAGATTTCGGCGGTATCGGTTTTAGTAAAGGGAAGAGTACCACGTCCCGGATGCTCGTTGCCCCCGTCAGCAGCATAATAAGCCTGTCGATACCGATACCAAGACCACCGGCCGGCGGCATGCCGTATTTAAGCGCGGTGATAAAATCGGCGTCCATGGTCGCCATCGTCTCCGTCTGGCCGCGCAACTGCATCCTGAAATTGGCCTCCTGGACAGCCGGGTCGTTAAGCTCTGTATAGGCATTGGCCACTTCCATCGTTGCGATATATAATTCAAAACGCTCGGCAAACTTCGGATTTTCACTGCTCGGTTTTGTCAGTGGACAAAGCTGTGCCGGATAATCAATCACAAACGTCGGGTTGACAAGATGGTCCTCCACTACAGCTTCAAAAACCTTATCAACAACCACCACGTCGTCCATTGACGCGGCGTCAATTTCAAGGGTCCGGGCCTTCTTGCGAACGGCGTCGACATCGTCAATATCACAACCCGCGTATTCGGCCAACAACTCGCTATATTTGGCACGACGCCACGGACGGGTGCAGTCAATTGTCATCTCGCCGAAATTCAGTTGCTCCCTTTCACAGTGCCTTTGGACCAATGTGCCGATTAGCTCTTCGGTAATATCCATCATGACATTATAATCGGCGTAAGCCTGGTACAATTCGAGCATTGTGAATTCCGGGTTGTGCCTGGTGCTAAGGCCCTCGTTACGGAAGTTGCGGTTAATCTCGAAGACCTTTTCCATCCCCCCGACCAGTAACCTTTTTAGAAACAGCTCCGGTGCAATTCGCAGGTACAGGTCCATGTCAAGGCTGTTATGATGAGTGATAAAAGGCTTGGCGGCGGCTCCACCTGCAATGCTCTGCATCATAGGGGTCTCGACCTCTACAAAGCCCTCCTGCTGCAGGAAGCTGCGCACGTCAGCCACAATTGCACTTCTGGTATTGAACCGCTGCATCACTTCGGGATTGGCCCACAGGTCAACATACCTTTGCCGGTAGCGAAGGTCCGGGTCGGCTAAACCGTGAAATTTTTCCGGCGGGGGTAAAAGCGCCTTGCCGAGCATTGTTACAGTCTCGGTCCAAATGGTGAGCTCGCCTGTCTTTGTTTTGCCCAATTCGCCTTCTGCGCCGATGATATCGCCGAGCTCCAGAAGTTTTGCCACGTCCCAATACCGCGAGAGCAACTTCTTGGACAGACCTAATTGGATGGTGCCGGACGAATCGCGAAGGGTTATAAAAATCAGCTTGCCGATATCACGCAACAGAACGACCCGGCCGGCACAACGGGCCCGCCGGCCGGTTGTGTCAGCGGCAAATCTTTCCCGGATACTTGCCGCCGATTCAGTGCCGTCAAATCTGGCGCCGTATGGTTCGGCGCCCAACTGTCGCAAACGGGATAGCTTCTGCCCTCTGGCCTGTTCGAATTTGCTTGGACCTCTTTGCTGTGCCAAGCGGGGTTTCCTTTATATTGACGATTTCTGATATTCGTTTTATTAACTGAACTTTTGCAAAAATCTTATTACGAACTGCCGGCCGGCAGTCGGGTTTTTGCGCTGGTGCCGGTTGCCGCTCCAAAGTCAAGGTCACGTCCGGCCTGAATCATCTTGGCCTTCAGAACTAAAAGCCCTATTGCCAACTGCGCATCAGCATCAAGGGTTTCAGCCAGCGAGTAGCGCTTCAGCGACTTGGACACGCCGTTACGGCCCGTTTTGGCCAGAACTTCATTGACACCATGGACTTCATTGGCCTTGCGCTGTTCATTGATGCGAAGCTTCACTTTCACGTCCGGGGCGATACCCCAATCCTTTCTGCCCTTTTTTTCCATGACATAACGGTTCTTAACTCGCTGGTCGCTCGGCAGGTGATAATAGGCCATGGTGTACTTAAACTGAGAGCCGTTGCCGGGAAATTGAGTTATCGTCTGGACGCTGCCCTTGCCGTAAGTTCTCTCGCCGACCAGTGTGGCGCGCTTGTACTTGGCGTCCTGAAGGGCACCTGCAACAATTTCAGAGGCGCTTGCAGAATGTTGGTTTATCAGAACCACCAGAGGATATTCCGGATGCGTTCCCCTTGCGTGAGCGGCCTCGTAGGTCGAGATGCCCCACCGGGGCTGGCTCTTGACTATCAGTCCTTTTACGATGAACATATCGGCTACCGCAGCGGCGGAGGAGAGAAAGCCACCTGTGTTGTCGCGCAAATCGACGACCAGACCCTTTAGACCTCTGCTTTCCAGGCCGTTTAGTATATTCTCCATGTCGGGTGCGGTCGTTTCGGTGAAATTGGTGATGCGCACATATCCGATTCTGTTTGCCCGGTCGATCATATATTGCCATTGGCCGCCACCGGTACGTTGCCAGCCCCTGATAGTGGGAACTACAATGCTGTCTCTTACGATGACGACATCTTCGGTTTTTTCGGAGTCGGCGTGCTTTACCGTCAGGGTCACCTTCGTGCCCCGCGGCCCCGTAATCTTGCTGACTGCACATTGGATGCTCATGTCGTCGGTCGGCTCTCCGTCAACCGCCAAAATGACGTCGTCGGCATCGAGACCGGATAAATAAGCGGGGGTGTTGGGTATCAGGCTGACAACCTTCAAAATACCGGTGGCTTTGGATATCTGTATGCCGATGCCGGGGAACTTCTGCGTCATATTCTTGTCAAAATCCCTGACCTGCCAGGGCCAGACCAGAGTTGTGTACGGGTCCAGGGCGCCGAAAGAGGCCTCCGAAAACTGAACGATAACGACTTCATCGGGTATCTGAATGGTTATGGAATTCAAGGCGAGGACCTCGTCGAATATCTTCAGGAACCTGTCCCTGGTAACCATCGCAAGCGAGTCTGTCAAATCTCTTTGGATTACATCAAGACCGGCCGACCATTTGTCAACATCTTGGGAATCGGCTCGGTAAGCCAGTTCCTCGTCCGATTTTGAAAGTACCTCGCCAAGAAGTTGACACTGTTTAAGCGCTTTGGCGGCCATTTCACCATAGTCAACGATGCTGACATAGTTGAAGTCCAACGCCTTAACGGCGCGAAGAAACATCTTGGGTTTGATACCCTCGTGCCGCTCAGTACTTGTGTCGCAACTGTTATCTTTCAGCGACACTTCTATCCTGATCTTCTCGATAAGCTCCTCGGCATGGTCTTTATACCCGGTGTTATCCTCGTCCAGGGCGGTTAGCCAATAATAGCAGGTCGTATAGGCATTAATCCAATCGCCCCGGGCCTCGTACCGGCGACCCTGCCGCAGGGCTTTTTCAATCATTTGTTTTACGAAAGGCTCTTCGAGCAGAGCCTTTTTCTCCCCTTCCTCGATATTGTCAACTGCCTTCAAGATTGTCAGAAAGACCTGGCCGATATCATTAACGTCTTCCGGCCAGCTCTTCTGTTGAAGGGTTTCGAGTTCATTTATTTGCTCGGTGTACGTATCGCTGCTGGATGCTTTTCGCCCGTCTTCTATAGCACCATATTCAGATACAATGATTCCCAACTGCAAAATACCCTTGCTTTGGGGTGTGTCTGAGGCTTCAAGGACCTCGCGAGCGCCTTTGAAGTTGCCGCTGGTGATTTTCTCACAGGCAGCGGCAATCACCCCGGCGGCTTCAGACGCCGGCCTCGCGGCTTTAGCGGGCAACTGACGTTGTGGGATCGACTTGGGAGCCGGTATGCCTTTAGAAACCGCGCCGGCTTGCGGACAACTGCCCGCTAACAGTACCACCGCCGGTAGCAGGATAACCCAAAACCTGTGTTTAATGTCATATATTCGCAATTAACAACCTCGCACCATTCAAAAAACCACCAACATCATTAAGAACTCAAAACCTGCAAGCCCAATACAATTATCGGACAGAATGTACCTTCGGTTTAATAAGGTTCTTATCAGACAACAACCGCTCCCCGCGCATCCGCAGTCCAAATCACGACAATACACTAAGCTATGTGCACTCGGCGGCTTTTCCCGCACAACCGACCACGTGCAGCTTCCGCTTGACCATTCCTTTTATGGCTTCTCTGCCCGGGCCGAGATACTTACGCGGGTCAAACTCGCCTGGTTTTTCCGCGAAGACCTGCCTGATCTTCGCCGTCAGGGCCATTCGCAGGTCCGTATCGATGTTCACCTTGCAAATCGCCATCTTTGCCGCCTTGCTGATTGCCTCCTCGGGCACTCCCATGGCGTCGGGCATGTCCCCGCCGTACTTGTTAATCAGGTCCTTGAATTCCTTCAGAACGCTGCTTGAGCCGTGCATGACCAGCGGAAAACCAGGTAATTTCTCACCGACTTCCTCAATCACGTCAAACGCAAGCTTCGGCTCGGTCTTGAACTTGAAGGCGCCGTGGCTTGTACCGCAAGCTACCGCAAGAGAATCGCATCCGGTTTTTTCGACAAAATCCACCACTTGGTCCGGGTCGGTCAGCTGTTTGGATACATCGTCAGCCGAAACGCCGACAACATCCTCCTCGATCCCGCCCAATTGGCCTAATTCCGCCTCTACCACCACATCATGGTCATGAGCATACTCAACAACCTTTTTAGTAATGGCAATATTCTCTTCATAAGGGTGCGTTGATGCGTCAATCATCACCGAGGTGAAACCGTCATCGACACACTGCTTGCACGTCTCAAAAGTATCTCCATGGTCTAAGTGCATGGCGATAGGGATACCGGGGTTCTCCTGGACAGCTACGTCAATAATCGCCCTTAAGTAACTCATGCTGGCGTATGACCTCGCCCCCCGGGAAATCTGGAGAATCAGGGGGGCCTTTTCCTCGGCAATCGCAGCTATAATGCCCTGGGTGATTTCCATATTATTGACATTGAATGCACCGATTGCATAGCCGTTTTTATAGGCCATTTCAAACATCTTTTTTGTGTCAACTAAAGCCATAACAAGCTCCTCTAATACTTTTGCTGAACTTTATCCTTAACTTGACAGTGTTTTACACGAGTATAGTCTTGTTAATAATATACGCAAACTGTTTTTCTCTGTTTGCCTTAAATAATATCACAGAACACAACGACTAAAGCCTTATCTAAGGTGCTCCTATTTTTGCCGGTTCCATTTGTTGTACAGGCCAATAAATAGTATCTAAATTGGCTGCTCCGCCATCATCCTTAAAGTTGTCTCCAATGCTGTAAAGCTTAAACCTATCTTCGGTAAGTTTATAGACTAATGGCTTGCTGCTATAAGGGTCTTTGGGGATAGTTTGCAGGTAACCGCTTGAAACAAGGTTATTAAGCGTTTTGGGAAAGTGGCCGGTCTCTATTTTGAATCGTAAGGTTGCTAAAACCGTAACCAAAGCTTCTGTCTGTATTTTTGTTTGGTTGTACAAGCTAATAATACTTTCAGGATTTGTACCCAGGGTTTCAAGGAAAAAGTTGCTTTTGTTAATATTCCTTATTTCTATAAGGCAATCATTGTCTTCATTTTTAATCTGCCAGGGTGTCTTAGTCATCGCTTTATCTGAAAGGGCAATTACTTTTACAATTTGCTCTTCTATCTCATTTCTGGTTGGCCCTTTGATACAATAATACAATTTTTGTTTAAGGTTGGGCCATGTGCGACCGAGAGTAATATATTTGAGATTTACATTAAATGCTAATCGTCCAGTACCTTTGCTATTGTCTATAAAATATCTTTGCAATGCGTCGTACATAAAGAATTTTTCTGTTTGTATGCTTGGAATATAAACATCATTATCGATTTCTACCTGCAAATTATCCTGAAGGAATTTAAGAGTTGTTTTGTCAACCTTTGATCTATCCAAAATGATAAAAGCATTTTGGGCAGTGTCTTGTTTAATACGAAGCCCAACATGCTGTTCCATTAAAAGTAGATTTGGATAGCATTTATGCTTTCCCGCCTTATAGCAATCAAGAATATTTTCAAAACCAGCCTGAAATTGACCTTTGGAGGCGTTTAGTTTTGCATCCCAGTTAAGTGCCTCGGTTAATTCCCGAAGGTAAAATAAATCAGGAGTTGTCATACTGTCTATATAGTTGTCTTTATTTGCCTTCCTTTCTAACCAATAATAAGGTTTACTCGAGGCATCTCGGAAATATTCAAAGGCCAGTGTATTTGAAGTGAGCCATTTTTCGAGTAGAGCCTGCTCAATATCATTAAAATCTGTAGGCCAGTTTAAGCGCGGCCTTTTCAACTTCAGCTCATCAGCCATATCGACAAATTCGTCAAAAGCTCTTTGGTAATATGGCGCAGCATCGTCATTCGGATTATAATTTTGCGGCCGAGATGTTCGGTTATATTCTACTATATAATTAACTGTAACTTTGGGTTTTGCCGTCAGAAACAATGCAATCTTCATAATTAACAGAGCCAGCAAAAGCCCAATAGCTGCTATCGCTATAAGAATTAAAACTTTATTTTTCTTCATTGTCGCTTAAAAGCCGTATTTTTCAAGAAGTTCCGTTATGATGGGGGCTAACTCATTACAAGGAATTTTGGCTAACCAAGCCTTTCCTTTATCTGGAGGATCCTCGGGACGCAAAATAAGCTCCAGAAGAAACACTTTGCTATCCTTTGTAAAGAAAGCTAACCCTGCGTCACGACCACCACTAATCATATCCCCATGACCTTCGTAATCCTTAGGCGCTGTATTTAGAACTTTATATATTTTCTCAATATAGCTTCTATCCTTCTCTACAGGAACATCCTTCATATCATACTGTTTAACTACTTTTTTATCTCCTATAACAAGAATCGGCTTTATAATCCTTACAATTTCATACTCACCAGGAACGCTACGATAATTCATGATGGCTATAGCGTTGATATCTTCTGCCTCGTACTCAAGAACCGAGTGAAATCTTGAGAGGAGAATACGGTCATCACGATTAAACACTATCCAAGCTACTGCAAGGATAGCTACCACAAGAATTAAATAAAATGTTGTTCTTTTCTTCTTCATATTACATCTGCTTTTCTTAATGCTCCTGATCAATACGCGGCCAATTCCACCATGCGACACGCCTTAAGATCAGTCAATGATGTACACCTTGTACTTATCAAAGAGGGCCATGAAAACATTCCTTAGTTCTCTGTTCTTGGATGCAACTTTAGCTACCCATACCGTACCATTAGATGGAGGCCCTTCTGACCCCAAAATGAGTTCCACAAGAATCATCTTTCCTTCATTTGTAAAAAAAACCAATCCTGTTTCATTCATGCTGATGATCCCATCTTCGGGATATTCATGTCCTTTAATGTCGGGAAGGGCGTTATATATTTTATCAATAAAGATGCGGCTCTCCTCTATAGCCACATCTGAAATATCAAAGCGTTTCTTCACAAGTTTTGTGTTTCCGACCACCAGCTTTACTTCTAAGTTATCGACAAACTCAGGCTCACCATGAATAACATCATAGAACACAAAAGCCATGGCACCTATATCTTTTGCCTCATACTCAAGAACTGAATGGAGTCTTGAGAACGGAACGCGCTTATTATATGTGCTTAATATCATCGCTATTACACCAATAGCCACAATCCCTATAGTAACTATAACTTTACTTTTCTTTTTCATAATACACCTTTTTTTCTTAGTGCCCCTGATCAATATACGGCCAGTTCCACCACGCATATTGATCTGGATTGCCATAATGAACATACTCAGCATTTATCTCTGATTGTGTAATACCAGTATCATCTGGACTCTCTAATGCATTAGACTTGGCAGAATCCAGGTTATTGCCTTGTCCGAGGAATTCCCACTTTTGTCTGTCCCATAGATTATACTGATTCCCACTTGGAGGGTCCGTTTGATGAAAGCTGATCTTCCATCCGCAAAAGATAGATCCGCCTTCAGGGTAGGGAGGGTCAAGCATACCTAATTGCTCTGGAAATTCATCGGTATAACCTGATAGACATGCTTTAAATTCTACCCAGATTAGTTTATGCCAACCTTCCTGCCAGAAGCCTAATTCCCTTAATGAATGGCATTTCTCAAGGTTGCCTGGGAGCTTTATCAATCCAAGTGGTCTATCTTCATCAGAATAATCCGTATATAGATGACTGTAAGCATGTTTATTGCCTATATCTATAGACTGCCTCCGATAAATTTTGTTATCTTCTTTGGATCTAAATTCATAACCACCATGGGAAAAGTGTACCCATCTTGAGACCTTATCTATATGCAGGCAATAATTGATTATATCAAAATTGTCCATAGATGGTCCAAATTCCCACCATGAGATACTCTCTCTCGGACCGATGAAGATACAAGTATGGCCATCCTGTTCTGATTCACGAATCACGGTTTTATAGATATGTTCCTGAGAACCCATAAACATGTTATTTCCTACTGAAACAAGTGTTGTATAGAAGGCATCCAGAGGGAAGTCTTTTTTATTAAATCCCTTCTTGATAATCCTCTCTATATCTGCCTCGGTTACGCCGCCTCCTGATTTATCTCCACCATCGTCCCAGTCTATGGTAACATTGTAAGGCAAATCAGTCCGCTGGATATACGAGTCTGGAATTCGAGCCGCAATCCTGCCGGTAAATACTTCCTCAAAAACCACCTCTTCAGCACCTGATTCATAACGGGGGTCGATAATTTTAACAGTAGCGGTGCTGTTCGCATCGCCCGATGCAAAAATATATGTGTAGTTATCGTCCCTTCTTATCTTCACATTCGTATATTCATTGTTGAAGGTTACCGGCATAACCGAACTGCACACAGCAGGCGCACCCGGCCTTATGCCAATAAATTTAAGTTCATACTGCCCGTTTTCATACTCTCGTGTGTCAAAGTCTATTGTTGGAGAATACACCCCATAAGGCAGGAACTCAGTAGAACACTCGCCATCTTCAACAGGCAGACCATCAATCAGAGTTATTATATCTATGACAGGTGGATCCGCACCGTAGGTGTTAAATGTAACGGTTACTATATTGCTTAAGTTACACGGGTCCTGGTCAAACTCAGCATCGATCCTTCCTATGCCCGGCATACCTTCCCAGAGCCATTGTTTTGAAAACAGAGCAAAGTCAACATAGTCAACAATCATATCCTCGTTGATGTCGGCCCTTTTGTTCGGAAAAAGATAAAAGAAATTAGGGTCAGTTGGCAGAACACCGCCCGGATAGTCATTCGGATCAGGCAAAACGTTCGGATCTTCAAGCCAGCTTAACGAAAGATAATAAAGATCGTTGCTATCAACAATATAATCCTCATTGACATCCGCATCAAGGATAAGGCCATCGTTAGACCAATCCCAAGCAGTCCAGTGATACCCTATATCCAGCATCCCTGTGTCGGTTGTCCCATCAACAGAAGTGCTCATATACACTAAAGGCGTTTCATCAACCTCAAACAGCCCGCCGTCAACTGCGGGGGACGGTTGCCATAGGAAAGTTGTCCCGCTGTCATAGAAGTATTCGAAGGGATCATACAAAAGATCAATTCCGTTTACATCAGGAAAGGGATTGCCCAAATTAACATTAAAGTTATTGTTCCAGTAGGCATTGTTCTTTCGTCCCTGGCAAAGCATATATCCATTTACTTGTACTATTGCAATATTGTAGCTTGCAACGACAAGGTTGTTTGCTATCTCAACAATGCCCGCATCTTCGAATTCACTAACACCATGGACAATGATCCCAAAATCCTGGCCCATCCCTTGATAGTATGAACCAACAATCGTATTGTTCGTTATGATTACCTCGGTATCGTTCGAAGCTTCGGACAGATAATTCGGTTCTAAGGCCCTTTCCATGAAAACCTCGATCCCGGCATACCACATTTCCTGAAAAGCATTGTTTGCTATCTCAATCTTACCCGGACCGTTTTTCACAATACCTGTTACGCAAGCCAAAAAACGATTATTCTGGATTTTCAGATCTCCGGTTCCGAATTGATATATACCATTAACTGCAAACTGAACATCGCAATAGTTCATCTCGAAGCCAGCTGGCTCACCCTCGATGACTATTCCATGCCAGTTGTTCCAGTCCGGCACTTCAGGAACGAAACTGAACGTTATCCGGTTATCCGGCAAGCCGTTCCACTTTATATTGTGCCCCGGTGAAAGCCATATACCAATATCATACACGCATGGATCACCATGGATATATGTCCCCGGCTTGATGGTAAAGGAAACAAGCTCTTCGTTAGGATCATACACAAGCTGGTCATTAGGATCAGTAACAAGTGGATCATTTGGGTCGTAAGCGCCTGGCAGAAAGCACCATCCTTCCAGGATGACTTCACCTTCCCATATTACGTCACCAGTGAGCACAGTATTTGCAGGAATCCTCAGTGGTCCCGACATTGCTTCCATCACCAAAGGTTCCCCTTCGGGAATTTCGGTGCTACTTTCAATCGATTCAGCGGCTGTCGCCTCGCTTGGCTCGTTTTCTCCTGTAGTCGTGGTTGTTGTATCATTATATATGGAAAGAATCTGTTTTATCATGTCCAGGATAGCATTGACAGTTTCATCTGAACCGTTATTACAGCCATCGGGATTTGCTGTACATACTGATTCCAGCATTTCCAGTAGTATAGTCAATGTTTCAGTAACAATTGATTCATCTGATGAAAGGATTACTTCATTTGGCCCCGCG
>Ga0114922_10005911_pt1 | contig 11242 bp, 13 predicted proteins | sample AartaG_FD_100975 | JGI IMG/M metagenome (GOLD analysis project Ga0114922, IMG submission 100975) | Deep subsurface microbial communities from Aarhus Bay to uncover new lineages of life (NeLLi) - Aarhus_00045 metaG | ecosystem: Environmental > Aquatic > Marine > Oceanic > Sediment | place...
CCGACTCCAAATATGGATTTGGAATGGGCGGACTCTTCCCATTCTTCATAGATTTCCTCGTGGCATTCCTTACAGGAACTCACGTCATATCTTGCTGCCAGTTCGTCAATGGTCTTTGCCTTGTTTTTTCCTGGATCTGCATTTGCGTCTTGACATAGCATCATGAACGGCAATCCAAAACAGGCGAACACCAAAACTGATTTTAAGAATCTCATAAATCCTCCCTTTTACAATGGAGCATCTTGATTTTTCCTAGCAGGCGCGACCCCTTTCTATTTTGGCAAGATTCGTTCTAAACGCTTTTTTACGTAGGTTATGGCTGTTTCTAATTCTCCTTGAGAAATCTTTTTTACTCCTGCTATCGATCTTTCCACTGCTCCCTCATCCAAATGAAGTATCTTGGCGACATAAAATGTATCTATCTCGCCATCTTCTGCCAAAACGCCGCAGCCTCCAGCTGTGCCTAAGAACTCTTTTTTGCAAAAAATTGGCACAACAAACTTTGTAAGACCAACATCACATTCTGCTACAGCCGGTTCTTTCTTCTCTTGAGAAAGCTTGGCTAAATACTGCTGCACAGACACACAGATTGCCCGACTTTCCTCCCCTCCCCTGACCTTCGCGCAAATTTCATTGGCGCAGTGAGAACTCGCCGCGACCAGAAAGCTTTCCTTATCATTGACCCCTCCATTTATGCCAAACCGCTTATGAATATCTTCTGCCAACTTTTTCCAAGCTTCTACAGGCAAAACATCTACCAGTTCCATCTATACACCTCCTCAAGTCAAGACCCTCAGACAGCCCCTCCCCCTTCGACGCGTAGTGCGTCACAGGGGGACTATACCACAATCACAAACCAAGTCTCTATCCCTTATCCCTTTCTATCCCTTGTTCTTGCCAGGCCTTTTGGCATTGCTGGTAAAGGTCCGTGCCCCCAATATTTCTAACAGGCGGGAGAATTCATCTGACGTTAATTTTACGGGCGCCATTTGCGCGTTCTTGCTGATTTGTCTTGGATTTTCCAGCCATTTTTTTAGGGGCTTGGAAGACCACCGTTCGTTGTCGCCGTAAGTTTTCGGATAATATTCTGAAAAGAGCCCTGAGAGATTCGGACCTATAGCTCCTTTCCCCAGCCCCCCGAATCGGGTCGTCAGCGCCCTGTGACAAGAACCGCAGTGCTTCACAAAAACGCTCTCTTCAGCCTGTTTTTTGTTTTCAAAATGAATCACCAGCGGTATTTCTCCAGCTTCCGGTTCCGTCCGGGCGGCCTCGGCCAGGATCGCGTTGACTATTTCTATTATGTGTATGTCTTTGAAACAAAAACCGGGCATGAAGATCACAGGTGTCTTTATGGCATCGAAAAGCTTTTGCGGGCTGGCGGCACCGAGTACCCTGTCAAGATTGGTGGCAAGGCGGTTCCCCTTCGTGCCGCTAACATGGCATCTCCTGCAACCGGAGGTCTCAACAAGCTTCCCGCCCCGCTTCACCACCGGGCTGCCTTCCATCGTAAAGTCCGCGTATTTTGCCGGAATCAGGTCATGATGGGCAATCGAGACCCTGTCCGTCCTGGGGTTGCCCTTGTGGCAGCCTACACATGCCCCTTTTTCCTCATAATGGGGCTCGTGGCACTTCAGGCAACCAGACCCCCCGGCCAGGGCAATGATGCTCTGCAAGAAAAAGATACAACCAAGGATCGATGAAGCGCCCCGCAGCAAGCTACGGCGTATCGCGCATCTGATTTTCACGATATAGACGAAGCAAGCTTCAGGGAATTTAACGTAAGTTCTCAATAACCTGAGCCGACAGGCGGTTAAATTTGGAAATGTCTGACTGTTTGAGCGCATTAGTGAGCCTTAGGAAAAAACAGTCCTATCGTGTGCCCCTTTGTTAAAACATAAGGATTTCCAGTCATAAGCATCGGTTCTATCTCCCGGACACTGTTTTTTCTTTAGGCTCACTTATAAGCGAGTTTCAGACGTTTTCAAATTTAATTGCCTGTCGGCGGACTCCGTTTCAGGAGCTTTCCCCGAACTTTTTGACAAGTTACAATCTAACCCAATAACCCACGAAAATCTGTGAAATCTGCGTAATCTGTGGATTAAAAATTGAAAACGAATGCCCAATTTTCACCCCTGAAAAACATGGCGACAAGCGTCAACACAAGGATCGCAAGAAAGATCGTCACTGTCAGGATACTGATCAGCAACTGATCTTTCTGCAGCCAACTTGCTCTTTTGCATTCAGGACTACCAGGCAGGTAAGGGAGTAACAAAAAGCAGAGTCCAAGGAAGATAATCGGGTAGACCAGGTACTTGGAATAACTTACCAGCTCCTGGGTCCACAGCAGAAACCATGCAGATTTAATGGGATTCGGCACGCTGGCGATATCGGCTGGCCCCTTGAGTGGCGCCGGGATGAAGATCGCCAGAATCACCAAAAGAGCGACCAGCAAGCCCATAGAGATCGCTATGAGCCGGAAAAAAGATGGGGAACTTCGTATGTAGCCTTTCATAGGTAGGGTAACACTCCCTTGTCGTGGCGAATTCGGTAGAAATGCAAAAAACAAAGGAACACAATCGCCAAAGGGATAACTGCAATGTGTAATGTGTAAAAGCGCAACAGAGACAATGGCAGCCCGACTTCGTCAGGGACTAAAAAGTTCCGAATCATTTCCCCGAAAGGTGCTGTGCTGATTAGTTCCATTCCGGTGTGGGTTCCCCAGAAGGCAAGTTGATCCATGGGGAGCAGATAACCCGTATAGGCTTCAAAAACAGCCGAGCAGAGGATGACAAAACCGATCACCCAGTTAAGCTCCCGCGGTTTTCTATAGGCCCCGGTGAGAATAACCCGCAAGGTATGCAGGAAAATAAGCACAAGGAAAGCGTGGGAAGTCAGCCGATGGAGGCTCCTGACAAAGCGGCCTCCCGGGACGGAAGACTCCAGAAAGAGGATCGACTCGAAGGCCTTTTCAGGACACGGCTGATAATAAAAGAGTAAAAGCAGCCCGGAAACAACCAGCAGCATAAACGCCGTAAAAGCAAGCCCGCCGAGGCAAAAGGTGTACGTTATCCTGAGGTTTTCCTGGAGAATAAGCCTGGGGAAAATGTGTTCCAAAAAGTCTTTAAACAAAAAAACCGCCTCATCATTTAGCTCAGGACGACAATGAATTCACCGCGTTCTTTCACTGCAAGCTGTTTCAACGGACGATCTGCCGGCCCCTTAAAAACCTCTCCCCCACGACCGAAAATGCTGCCGTGGCACGGGCAAATTAGCTCCCTGGGCGTTACGTTGACGGTACACCCGAGATGGGTACACACAAGGCTAAGGGCATAAATATCGTCGCCCTCCCTTACGATAGCCACTCTCGATTTCCGAAAAACAAGGGCCCCGCCAGGGGGAACCTCTGCCTTTGCTACACGCAACAGAGGCTTCTTCTGAGAAACCCGGGGAGTCAGGAATTTCCAAAGCAGTAAAGCAGAAGCGATTACAAAAGCTACTGCTTTGATGAATCTTCGACGCGATCTACCAGCCTTTTCCATTTTCTTACATAGGCTTTCGTATAAGCGGGACCCTTCGAGGACATCCTGGCAAACCGCGAAAGCTCCATAAAAGACCCATTGATCACTTCCTGACCGGCCTGGTCCCAGAAGGAATTGAGGGTCATGCCGTCGAGCTGCAACTGGTAAATCCTGTTTTCCTCTTTTTCCAGGATAAACCTGCGGGCGTTGTTATGACATCCCTCACACGTGACGGTTCCCCGGCGTATTGTATGAGGGAAGAATGCCTTCCAGTGCGCCGCCAGCAGCCGGTTTTCCTCTCCCACAGGTTTTCCATCCCTGATATCGGAAAAGTAACTGATAAACTGCGGCCGGATGGGACTGACTTTCCCGGTATTGTTAATTCCCAGCGGGGGGGCGTTCTGCATTCTAAGATAGGCACTCTTAATATATTCGCTGCCGATCCTTTGCTTAACCCTGAAGTATTTGCCGGAGGGGCTATTTACCAGACGGACGTAAAAGGTTCCATACTCCTGGGCCGCCCACGCTGAGTGACAGGCATAACATTCAAGGTTTGTCAGGTGGGCGGTAATGCCATGTTCAATCACACTATCAGCCGGGTTGTGGCAGTCAACACATTTTTTCGACGATTTGCCGCCTGCGACAAGGCTCTTCATTGAATGGCAATCGCCGCATTCCATTCCTTCCTCAGCATGTACATCTGGAAGCATCTTAAGGAAGGTCTCTCCTTCAAACAGCTTCCCCCTCTGATAACGGACATTATCTTCCCGGGGGGCCATGCCGTGATAATCCGTTCCGACAAAGTACCCCTTATGGCAGCCAAGACAACTGTTTTGCACCGGCCTGGTGATATTGTGGCCGTTTTTTCCGTGACAGTCCAGACAATCCCTGACGTGGCAGGATTGACAGTTTTTTTGGTAAAAGTGCGGGTCGGCCTTGCCAAAGGTCTGTTCGACGAACCGCCTTTCCCTTGCCCTGGTGGTCATCGCCTGATCAAACAGGGCATCGTAACCCTGGTGGCAGCCGACACAGCCCCTGGCCCGATTGTCACGGGACGTTGGACGACTCACCCTTTCCGCGTCATTTCCATGACAGGAAGAGCAGGGCAGAGTGGCATGCACCCCTTTGAGCGGGGCATGATGGGCGCCTGCCGGACTAACGGCCAGCATGCACAGGGCGATTGAGACAATCGTCAAGAACACGATAATCAAGTTCCTTTTGATATATTTTGTCTTTGGCATTATCGTGACAGACTATGCAGAGGTTGACTGCTAGCACATTCTTTACCTCTTTACCGTTCAGCGGTCGTGAATCTTCCCGTGTGATGGCAGAAAAGGCCTTCACGCTCCCGCTCTTCATGGTAAGAAACCCGTCAAGTGGCTTATCTTTCGATTTTTCGCAGACAAAGGTTGCTGTTATACTGTTTCCTTCCACAACATGCTGGCCGAAGCCGAGAAAGGCGGGATTGCCATGGCATTCGGCACAGCCCACGGCCTTGCCCCCGGTATTGTGTGAATAGAAGGGCGCAAATCGTAACTGCTTTTTGCCTTTGTATTTGGCGACATATTCCCTTTTGACGGTCCGGCCCATCTGGTCAACCACTGTCACAAACGTCTGGCAACCTGGGGTCACCGGCGAAATTTTCCCGCGCTGGTTCACTGCCAGAGGAAACGGGTAAAGCATCCGGTAGTCCTCGGTTTCACTGAAAACGCCGGGAGTGTCAATGCCCTTGACAAGATCCCGGCCATACCGGGACTGATCGTACATAGTGTGGCACCCGTAGCACTGGACTACGGTGCGCGAGTGGCAGGCGTAGCATTCCATCCGCTCATGACCGGCAATGGTGTGTTCCGGGGTGCCGGTGATGACCTTGCTTTCATGCAGCTTGCCGCTACGCTTGCCCAGGACGTAGATCTTTTCATCCTCGTAAAAAACGTTGGAGTACTTGCGCCCCCTGGCAGTCAGTATCATCTTCATGCCCGGCCGCATCTGCCTTTGGTAGCTTTTCGACTCCCTCATCGCTTCCTCGTTTTCCCGGATAATCGCCTCAGCTTTGGGCCGCTGCCTGGCACCGCCGTGGCAATCTTCACAGGTGATCTCCGTCTGAAAGTACATGTTTTCATATGCGTACCCATCGCCCATGACGTCCCGTGAGGTATGGCAATCGATGCAATCCATGCCTTTGGCACAGTGAATGTCGGCAGTGATACGAATCACATTCCGCTTTCCGCTGATCAACATAGGACCCGGCATGCCGTCACGGGTCGGCACCATGGAGTTGTTGCCGTCGTTCAGCCCCTCGTAGGACAGCGCTATCCTGCCGCTACGATTATGGCAGCGAAAACAGACCCGGTTATCAGGCAGGGGGACGAGCTTATGGTCAGCCGAATAGGGCCGCTTGCCTTTCACGGTAGGATCATTGCCTTCATAGGTGGCAGTGTTGTTGTAAGGAAAATGGCAGGCCGCACAGCCAGACCCATGGCAGGCGCTGTAGGCCCGATTCGATTCGATTCCCACATGGCACAGGGAGCAGAATTTGCGGTATAGCTCCCCGGAAATGTTATCCAGGTCGGTCACACTTTTGATCTCCAGAGGGTTTCCCGCGGCGTCAAAAACCGCGTCGGCTCTGGCTCCATATAATTCACCGTTGGCGCCTTCCCATGTAGCCTGAATATTTTTTATCATCCCGGTGTTTGTGTGCATCAGGTTCCCCTTGACGCGTCTTAGCTGATACGGGTGACAACTGCCGCAGGTTTTATCCCAGAACCGTGGATCTGCAGGATTCTTGGGGCCAAACATGGAACGGTGGGAAGCTTCCTTGTCCTTTTCCTTGGGGTTGCCGCCGTGGCACGCAACACAGGAGGTGTGAACAGCCGAAGCCAGCTCCAGCCCCTTGTGACAGGATACACAGGTTGAATCAATTCTGCCGGTATCGGCACAACCACCAGAGGAAAAGACAAAAAGACAAAAGACAAAAAGTATGGCAGGAAAGCGAATCATCTGCCTTGAATACTTGCACAAATGGGCCCTTTTCTATGAACAAAAACGGCTGATGAAACTTGAATGAAATAGAACATTCATTGTTTCACCAGCCATGCTTTTTACTCAACAACTATTTCAGTAACCATTCACAGGTTCAAGGTTCAGGGTTCAAAGGTGCAGGGTTGCTTTAGCAGCCCATCAGGAATTCCTCCTCCTCACTAGCTTACTTTTCTTTGATTTCCAGCTCCACGGAATCGCCGACCGAGAACTTTGAGGCATCGCCTTTTTTCAGTTCGATGGTCACCTTGTCACCCTTGACCTTGGCTACCTTGCCGGAATAGGTCACCCCCTTGGAAAGAGCAAATGTGGCGATTCCGGCCACCATCACCAAAGCTACGGCCAAAGCAAAAAACTTCTTTTTCATTTCTTCCTCCTTTACGTCAGTTTAACAGCCACAAGACGATTACCTCAAATACCTAAAATAGAACATGGTCCAGTTTCCAAGAATGATAGACATGGTTGTCACGATACTGGATATTGCCAAGGTTGACGCCCCGGTCAACCCGTGACCGATGTTTCAGCCCCGCCCCACAGCAGCACCTACACCCATAATGAACCCGCCAATAAAGGCTGCTAAAACCTCTTCCCGCGGAAGAAAAATGAGCTTGAATTCTTTAAGCAACTTTGCACTGAAGAAAGCCCCCACGGGAATGGCTACCACGTACAGGGAAGCCCATGTAGTCTCAAATAGACCAAAGAAATCAAATACGGGCGTCCTGCCTACCATTGGATCTCCCGTTAGAAAACTGAGAAAAAACTCTGCTGTCGGACCTGTCAAGGAGAGACCTCTTGGCCGCCCTCCCCAGTACGTGGAAGCCCACCACGCTATGATTGTTATCACACCCAAAAAAAGGCCTGTTGTTGACCAGTAATACGCTTTATGGCCCTTCTTAAAAGGTTTTCCACGCAATAAGAAGATACCAATGATTATTGTAATGACACCTATGGTTATCCATTTCGCCTCCATACTCCCAGCAAAAAGATCCCAAAGGGCTGGATTCACTTTGCCATTTATCCTGACAACCACAGAAGCTGACATATCATAGAGTGGTTTTAGCCATCCATGTTTTGTGACAGACAGACCTAGAAAGAAGGCCAAAAAAGCCAACCATGAGTCCGTAAATCCTTGACCACATCTATAGAGAATACCACTTGCGCAACCATTAGCCAGAACCATACCAAGCCCGAAGAGATATCCGCCAAGGATATTGGCAATTGGTGCAAAGCCCTGTCGATATAATACCTTCGTTATAACTTCCCCGTTTGACGGGTCTACAGCAATAAGCCAGCCAAGGTCCTGGATAAGATTTGCTCCTAAGATAGCAACAAGAACGCTCAGAAGGTAAGCCCTGAATATCGTGAAGTCTTTTCTAGGGGTAACCATGCTGGTGAAGGCCGTATTCAGACGGAATCTGCCTTTCTGAAAGACAAACCCCAAACTAAGCCCTACCAACAAGGCGCTTAAGAATGTGAAAATATCTCCTGGCATTTCCTCAAGAAATACCCCGCAGCAAGCTGCAGGAAATTATGGCGTAAAAAAGTCTAAATGACAGAGGCATCTTTCAAAATCGAGCAAAAGTAGTTTACACTTTGTTCGAAATGAAGGCCGGGTTTCAGTGTTCAGGTTTCAGGTTCTGCCCGTCTCACTCCTGACTCCTGACACCTGACACCTGAATGCAACCAAAATGCCAGGAAAAAGTATAAACTGACTCATGAAGGATGCCATGACAGAGAAGGTTAGAACCTGAAGAGGACGCATACCAATATGCGGATTGTCTGTCAAGGCACAAATGATGATGCATAAGACGGGCCATGTCCTAATCTGATGCCTCAAGGTCTTTTTTGAAACGGCGCAGGAGATCATTGGCAACCTCAAGCTCAAATGACACCTCCCGTGCCTTCTCAAGGTTTTCACGAACTTTCAGGTCCACGTTGGCGTACTTCCCTAACTTGCCTTCCAGCGACCCGATCTGGGCATTCAGCTCCGCAATGGCATCCTGAGGCGGCAGGTTCAAGAAATATTCTGACGGCTTTGCCCTGGCCGAAACTGCTTCACGGCCATTTTCTGTTACTATGATATAAAGTTTGTTATCTTTCATCTGTGTCTCCCTTTTCTGCTTGCGTCACTCGAATGCTTCGCAAATTGTATCCCGTACCCCATCACTCCATTTGCCCAACCTCAAGGCAGAACAGCGGGTCGAGTGGATCTTGATGGACATCTGGAATCAAGGAGGATTGCAAGTGTTCACTCCAATATCTGCCGGCGATGCATAAAGCAGACATTGTTTCTACCGACTCAATGAGTTCAGGTAGAGATATGCCTTCGTTAAATGCACCCAGATGCGGCCCGCTATGGATAACGATATCTTTGACTTCCCTTTGAAGTTCGTTTATTTCCTCGTCATGATATCCTCTCTGTCTCAGGAAATGCCTGAACTGATCATCAGTCATTTCTTTTTGGTCTGCAATCCTTAGTATCTCTTCCATATGGCGATCTACGCCCATTTCTTCAATCATTCGGGAAGCAAGTTTATCCAAATCCACGGGTACCTTTCCGCTGAATTCTCTTTGCACAAAGCCCTGGTAGTAGCTAAGAAAAACCCCCAGGATGATTTCCTTAAGTACTCGTTTGTCAAAAAGGTCCCGAGCATCCACGGGTTTGCCGTGCTTATCAAACCCAACCTTGCTTGTATTCTTGTTACGGAAATAGCTACCTGTCACTAATAGGAGGCTCAGCATATGGCTGCCAATATGGCGGTAAAGATCCCGGCCAAAACCTTTGAAGCTAATGAAGTGCTCAAAATCCCTGATCCCTGTGAGACCAATGTTCGGATAGGAGCAGGAATCAAGCCACCTGTCAAGCCTCCCTGCCCTAAACCATTCATAGAGACCATTGTCTCTTCTCCTGCACCTTTGAACTCGGTTATGAAAAAGCGGAATAGGAGCAGTATGAACAATGCCCAAGGACGTGAGTTTTCCCAGTAGCCAGGCATTTCTGTACATCACCTCCCTCAATTCCGCATCATTATGTCGCTTCTCAATCCTGGGATCGTTGGGATAGGTAAAGTAGTCTTGATCAGCAACAAAACCCATAGCATGACACTTTGGATCAAGGTGCATGTTTTCATGCGGTCTCACAGGTATATCCTTTATGCTGAATACATAGTCCCCCTGAATCTTTATGGGAACAGGGATGTTGAACCTTCGAGGGAAAGAAGAGCTTACTGTGTGAAGATGTTCCATCCAAAGGGCTTCTCTGGCCAGGATGCCGGGAGAATCCTCGGCCCGGGCCAACTTGAAAACCAACAATTTGTTCCCTGGATTAAGCGGAGCAACCAGACTCCTTCCCATGAATGCAGCAGAAGCAGAAAGCTCTAAGCCGTTTTTGCCCAACAAGTCATGCCAGTTTACGCTGGGTATGTTTTCTGCGGTGCCCTGCTCTAAATCAGGACCGCTAATTGAAAAAGGCAGGGCGCCCAGGGCCTCAGCACTCACCCTATGGGCATGACCAGTGGTTTTCGCAAGGATGCCTTTGAGGGAAGCCAGCGCCTGGCCGGGCATGGGTTCTCCATCTGAATGGACGATAATAGAAGCCAGTGTATCAGCGGCCAACCTGAACAGGAAAAAGCCCTTCCTCTGACGAGAAAACCCTGGGTCTTTAAGAAGCCCTTCCAGGGTGAAAACGGTCTCTGGGTCTATAATCTCTGGATGTGTCTCAGCAAGGCGCTGCAAATGGTAAACAGCAAAGTATTTGATGGTAAAATCAGAGCACCTATCTTTGATCTCATTCTTTGAAACGGTCTTCTGTCTTTCTATATTCGTGTCCTTCATATGTGTTTCAGGCTGATCAGTTTCGATCCCTTTTTCTCCATCAATCGACCAGTTGCGTCACATTATCCCGAATTTCGCAAGGCTTTGGGAATGTCATTGCGAGGAGCGGAGCGACGTGGCAATCTTATCACTCGGAGATTGCTTCACCTTTGGCTCGCAATGACAGCCGTAGTGGCGATTTCCCAAGAAGCCTTGTGAGATTCGGGACTATCTTGCCTTGATTTCACCTCTCAAAAGCTCCTTCAAGCCCTCAAGAGTTCCCTTCCACATGGCCCCTTCCCCGGCCATTATCGACACTATAACCTTTTCTTCTACACTGATCTCAAAAACAATCTCTTCATCTTTTATCTTAAATACCGCTTCTCCCCATCGTTCTGCTGGAAAGCCTATAGCCTCACAATCATAATCTGTTCGCATCTCACCTGTCATCCTTATTTCTCCCATTGGCTCCTCCTTAAGAAACCCTATCGTTTTAGCCTTATGAAACAAATAGGCTGAAACAATCTGCAACGGCAATCAAATTTTAATTCGTGTAACTGAAGTCACAACATTTGTCAAACTTTCAGACCAAATTCCAGTGATTTGTGGGTCATCGCGGATTACTGGGAGAATCTTCGGGCTCCGCTATATTTTCGGCTACTTCAAATTCACTGTGGGACCCGCCTGCCATCGCCACACACAATGCGCGACGCAGGCTGCCAGCATTTCCTGGCATTGGCGGGCAGGGCGGCATTCTTGCCGCGACAGTCGCGGCTGGAAAGTCGCTCCCACCCATAGATTGGACCATTTTCCCACAAATGCGCGATGAGCCTGATTTGTTAGCTGGGAGGCTCTTGATCGTATGACGGCCA
>Ga0114922_10005912_pt1 | contig 11242 bp, 9 predicted proteins | sample AartaG_FD_100975 | JGI IMG/M metagenome (GOLD analysis project Ga0114922, IMG submission 100975) | Deep subsurface microbial communities from Aarhus Bay to uncover new lineages of life (NeLLi) - Aarhus_00045 metaG | ecosystem: Environmental > Aquatic > Marine > Oceanic > Sediment | place: Aarhus...
GAGATGAAAAGGCTTTTTTGGGTAGATTGACAGGGATGGACAGCCAGGCGGAACAAACTGAGGATAAATTATGGAAGGTTTATCTTCCTCCGGGTACGAATCCTCAAGAGATTTTCAAGATAGCGGTCGAGGAAAATGTCCAAGTCCGGCATTTTGTCAAAAGCCAGACATCGCTCGAGGACCTTTTCGCCAAAGTGGTGGGAGTGGATTGATGACGATCAAGGAGAGAGGGTATACCCATTGGGACGGCGAGCTTCAAGACGGGAGGTTCCCCTGGTGGCCGATAACACGGATCGGCATCAAACTCACGTTCAAGAGAAGGTTTTTCAAATTTTTCTTAGGGTTCACCATGATTCCTGCTCTGGTCTGGCTTGTCGGAATTTACGTATCCGAGAGGTTGGAAGATTTTAAGTTTATGATGGAAGGGGATCAAACAGATTTTTTAAACGTGAATCCCCAGTATTTCAGGACCTATTTAACAAATGATTTTTTGCTGTTCATGATCATCATGATCCTGGTTTTTTGCGGGGCAGGCCTGATCGCCGATGACCTCAAGCACAATGCTCTCCAGCTCTACTTTGCGCGTCCTCTTAAAAAGAGGGATTATTTGACAGGCAAGGCAGCCGTCATCTTTTTCTTCCTTTTTATCGTGACGCTTGTTCCAGGAATCGTGTTCATTTTTTTCAAGATGATATTTGCCGGCAACTTTCAATTTTTTGCCTCCTATCCCTGGTTGATTCTGTCTGTCATCGCCTACTCTATACTGATAACAACCTTTTTCGCTTTTTATACCCTCCTTCTTTCCTCCATAGGGAAAAACCGAAGATATGTGGCCATCCTCATTTTTGGCGTTTATATATTTTCTGACATTTTTTATGCGATATTTTATGAAATTTTCCGGTGCCGTTACTTTTCCCTTTTGTCGATTAAATCCAATCTCCAGCAGGTCGGAGCAGTCTTATTCAATCAGAAAACGCCTGTCGATATTCCCTGGTTTTATTCGCTTTTGGTCATCGTTGCGATATGCTTGTTCGCCGGATTCATGCTCAAAAGGAAGGTGAGAGGGGTGGAGATCATCAAATGACGGCTGTGATCAAAACCCAAAACCTTTCCAAATGGTATGGCAATGTCCTGGGATTGAGCGATGTGACCCTGGAGATCGAGTCCGGTATCACAGGAATTTTGGGGCCCAACGGGGCAGGGAAATCGACATTCCTCAAGTTGATAACCGGGCAGATCAAATCCAACATCGGCTCAGTCTCCATAATGGGCCAGCAGATCTGGAACAATTTTCCTCAGTTTTCGAAGATCGGGTTTTGTCCCGAGCAGGATTCATTTTACGAGGAGATGACAGGCTGGCAATTCCTCACAAGCCTTTTGCGACTTTTCCACCTCTCTCCGGCAGAGATCACCGAAAAAGCGGATAAAGCCCTGGAGATCGTTGAACTAAGCGAAGACAAACATCGTGCCGTTCGCTCTTACAGCCGGGGTATGCGGCAGCGACTGAAGGTCGCCCAATCCATCGCTCACGATCCTGAGATCATCATCCTGGACGAACCATTGAACGGGTTGGACCCTTTGGGGCGGCGCAAGATCATTCGGCTGATCAAGGAATACAAAGGAGAGGGGAGGACCATCGTTGTGTCCAGCCATGTACTCCCCGAGATCGAAGCCATGACCAATCAGATAATCATGATCCACCAGGGAAAGATTTTTGCCCAGGGCGACATACACTACATCCGGGACCTGATAGAAACCCACCCGCACATTATCTCGATCAAGTGCAGCGATCCCCGGCAGCTTGCCCAGAAGTTCATCCAGCACGATTTTGTCCTGAAGGTCAACTTCGATCTGAAAAAAGAAATCCTATTGGTCGAAACCAACAGCAGGGATAAATTTTTTGGCCTTTTGCCAGCACTTTTTACAGAAAACAACATAGTCGTGGAGGAAATCACATCCCCCGATGACAATCTCCAGGCCGTTTTCGATTACCTGATAGGGAAATAAGATGAGTCCGAACGATACAGGAAAGTTCGCTTTTTTCGCAAAATCGACAAAAGACGTGTTCTCCTTTTTCTTCTCATTGGCAAAAAAATCCCGCCGGACAAAGATCTTTTTCGTCTTGAGTTTTCTCCCGGTGTTTATAGCCTTTGCCGTGAAATTCTCCCAGATCTTCCAGCTGGGCCGCGATATCGAAGGGATCTACATCTTTAACAATATGATCATCGCTTTTTACCTGCAGTTCCTGATCTTGATCCTCGCACTTTTTTACGGCTCATCAGTGACCTCAGAGGAACTGGAAGGAAAAACACTGACGTATTTGACCACGCGCCCTGTTTCGAAATCGGCCATCATCGTCGGGAAATATTTGGCTTATACGGTGCTGATCATCGTCATGGTCACATTAGGAGTGGTGTTTTCTTTTCTGGTTTTAAACCTGAGTGAATTGCGTAATGTTTCCCTATACAAAATCCTATTCAGGGACGTGGCAGTTTTGGCTTTGGGATTGATGTGCTACACGGCGTTTTTCACATTTATAGGAACGATCCTAAAAAAATCGGTTATGTTCGGGCTGATCTTCAGTTTCGGTTGGGAAAATGTGATCCAGTATTTCCCGGGATCGACCCAGAAATTCACGATCGTTCATTACCTGAAATCGCTGCTGCCGTCGGTTTCGCGGGGGCGCTTTTCCTTCTTGTTGTTCCGGCTCGAACCCAGTTCGACAGGAACATCCATCTTCATGCTTTTCCTGATCGCCGCCGTGTTTATCGTCCTCGCCTGCGTGCTCTTCACCTACAAAGAATATATCCTGAAAGATTAACCTGGACTATTTATAAAATCCGCCGCTGCTAATATTCATTTTTCGAAGAAAATTTCATAAATACTTTGAAGGCATGGGTGGGGTGGATAGACCATACAGGCCACTTCTTTGTCACTACAGTAATCTAGGCTCGTTAATATTCCAGGTTTGCTAGAAGGGAGGAGGATGGATCTAGAAGTCATGTTTGATCGTGATATCCCCATCAGCGGTTTGGATTTTCAAACGCCCGTTTCCGCCAAGCAAACGTCCGGATTTGCTGTTATCGTCTTCCTTGTAGTCCTCGATATCGTCCAGGTCTATCCGGATGTAATCCGCATCATCGGCAGAGAGGTGAAAGGAAAGGGAAAATCCCTTCTCTAAGTTGACAGTGACATCCCCGTCATCCGTCCTGATATCGGCATCGATTGTTTCTCCGGCCATTAGATCAAGGTCGATATCCCCGTCGTTCGCTCTCAAGATCAGTCTTGTTGCTGCGATTTGTCTTGTGTTGACGTTCCCGTCATCCACTGTGATATCGAAGCTTCCTTTCGATTCGCTTATGGTGATATCTCCGTCATTGGCCTCCAATCGGCAGCGGGGCATATCGCACGCTGTGAGATACACATCCCCGTCATCTACCTCGATTGTCAGGTCTCCTGAGAGGCTATCGATCTCGATATCGCCGTCCTCAGCTTGAATAGAGGTTCTTTCCCCGTTGATATTCCTAAAAGTGATGTCACCATCGTCTAGCCGGCAGTCGATCTCGGCTCTCCAATCCTGAATGTCCAAATTACCATCATCCCCATCCAAGTCCAATTGGATGTAATCAGGCGAGTGAATTTCATATACATACTCGTATTGCTTTTTATTGTAAAAACCGATGGTTCCCCTGGATGTTTCCTTTCCTGTGACATAAACGGTGTTCCCCGTTTGCCGGAATTCAACGTTGAAGTCATCCTTGCTGCCAAGCCGGATTCCTACGGCATCGATATCTGCCCTGTAGCGCACCTTCACATCGATAACGTTTTCTTCCCAGGGGATCATCTGCACATTCCCGTCTCCATGCCGGAGACGTAATGTATCTCCCTCTTTGACATCGAAACTCTGGTGGAAATCTTTGTTGATGTCTTTGGCCGTAGCCGTTCCGATTGTGGTTGAAACTATAAAGAAAAAAAGGACTAAAATAGATGATAATTTTTTCGTCATGATATTCTCCTCCCTGTGGGCATTATTCATCTTTCTTTTGTGTATACGAAAATGTGCGCAGATTTGTTCCCTAAAGATTAGTCACCGTTTGATTTAGGTGAAATAAGAGAAAGTAGTTCCTCTGGAGCTTAGAGTTATTTTATTTCTTTTGCCTCTTCTTCTTTGGGCTTATCCGCTTGGAGCTTTTGGATCAATGCTTCAGGAACTTCAGCGAAGATTTTGACATGATCATCGCCAGAAGTGATCTGAATAGCGTTCAGCAACTCACCAATTTCTGGTTTTTCACCGGCAGCCATAGCACCGAAAGATTTGATCCCGGTTAATGCTTCGGCCACCTGCTTGTTGCTGTCGGCATCCGGGCCCATGGCCAGAATTTCAGCTATGAGGTTTTGATTCTTGTAGTCGAAGTACAGGGCAATGGCGCTGATGGATTTCAACGCCCCCATCATCGGATTGGACGATGCAGCCTTTTCCATGGTTTCGGCTGGAAGGAGGATGGCTCCCCAGAGCATGGCGTCTTTATTGGTTTTATCCAAGATCGCTGAAAGCTTTTCGTTTTTGAAAACATTGTCTTTCTTTTTATCCAACACATCCAATACGGATTTCACATGGATTCCATTACCCGCGACGATGTTCGATTCGTCGATGAAGGATAATTCAACGGGCTTGCCTTCTTCCCACATTTTGTAGACGGTGTGACCTTCGTACTGTTCCTCTTGTATTTCTTGTTCTTCTTCGGCTGCTTTTTCCTTTATCAGTCCCAGTAAGGTTTCAGGGTCGTATTTCATGTTGACGACTGCGACACCCTCTTGGTCTTCACCTTCCAAGTCTCCTGCTATGCCCAATGCGACGTAATAGATATCTTTTTGCGGGTCGATTCCGGATTTTTCGACGAAATCTAGGTATTTCTGATAATCTTCGTTTTCCTGGATCATGTTGTTAGCAAATTCTGTGGACATGGCCTTATTGACATCCACGAAAAAGACTCCCTGGACATCGACAGGGATAAGGTTGAGTACATCTTCCGCTTTGGCCGTACCTGCCTTAGGAGCAGCGGCTTCCTTCTTGCAAGCCGTAAAAGAAAATAAAGCCAAGAATAAAACTAAACCGATTGCTGTGATTCTTTTCATATGTATTGCCTCCTAATCGAATAATGCAATTGATTTCGAAGTGACTATACCAGAAATAGGAGCCTTAGAGCAAGGAAAAAAATCTCTATTTTAGGTATCTGTAAAGTTCCATTTGGGAGGAGTAGAGCCAGCAGCGGATCCAGATCAACCCAAAAATGAAAATCTGCTGGAACAGGAATGCTAGGGCGACGCCTAAAAAGGAAGATTGAGGGATGACTCCCTGGACAAGGATATAGATCAGCGTGAATACGATCTGCACGAGGAACAGGAGATAAAAAAGGCCCAGTGTGGAGCCGAGATGGCGGAAGACGAATCCGAATGCGCCTGCTGCGGATGTCAGGACATTTGGACTGTCCTCCAATACGACCTTGATACGTCCGTAGTCAAAGACCATTTGGATAAACAGGAAAAGGAAAAAAACGACAGCACTGAAACCCAATCCCAGGTAAAATGGAGTGACTTCGGAGAAAGCTGTTTCTCGAACACCATCCAAAATGGAATCTAAACTGCCTTTCACACCCTGCCCGATTATCAGGAAAAACATCCAGGAGAGTAGCATCAGGAGGAAAAAACGGAAGAAAAAAGATCCGGCTCCCTGAAAAAAATCTTTCAGCGAAAATTTGGCGTCTCCTTTCCTGAAAACGGAGAGGATGCCCCCGGCTAAAAAGGCATGAAGGATGATGTACAGAAGTCCAAAGATCAGGATGACTGGGGGAAGATCGAACACCCGCAATTGGATCAGACCCTCCAGGTTGTTGAGAATGGCCCCTTTTCCGATTATAGAAGGATTAAAGGTTTTCTCCAGACCTTGGGCATCGTCTCTGTATTCTTCCCACCAAAGATAGTCGAAGCCCTCTGCCATCCGGTCGCCGGAAAGACTGTTGCCGAAGGAACCTTTCAATGAATGATACATCGGAACAGCGAGTACCAGGGAGAAGGCTAGGTTTATCACAAGAAGGAGAATGATCATCCGCGTTAATTTGCCCGTGTTTTTGAATCCTTTGAAAAAATTTATGAAAGCTTTCATATTTTTCCTCTTGTCTTGCTATTCAACCGCCAAATACGGTGAAAAACTCCAAGGTATGCTGAAGCCACATCAGCCACCGGGATGTCCATTTAAATGGAGCCACTTTGTTGGGCTTTTGTGCCATGCTGTTGTTGGTTCGATTCACATCGATCACCAGTTTGAATTCGGGGTCAACCACCGCTTTTAAAATACGCTTTGGGCCGGAATACTGGAATTTTTTCCATCTGTAATCACCGTCCCAGTTCTCCCTGATCTCTGAGCCATCCTCGAAAACAACCAGAACTTCGATAGGGATCTTGACCTCCCCCAGCCGGCGAACCAGAACCTCGGACTCGTAAATTTGGGGGTTCTCTTTCTTAGATTGGGTTTCCCTGAATTCACCGTTGAACCAGCCCCTTTGTCCTCTCGGTCGCTTGCTGGATATGCTGCCTATGGCGTAATCGAGCTTTCCGGATCCATACACGAATTGATCCAGGAACCAACTCATGTCCTGGCCGGCGAATTCTGAAACGACGTTATAAAAGTCCTGTGGTTTCGGGTGTTTGAACCACCAGCGCTGTGAATAGGTTTTGATCATTTCGGCAAACAGGCCCTTTCCCATGTATCTCTTGAGGGATCTCAGCATAAGCTCTGCCTTGGAATAGGAGTTGGCCCCGTAACTTCCTTCCATAAATTGCCAGGCGAACCGCTGCATGTCGTCCCTGTCCGATGTTTGGCGGTGTCCGGAAATGCCGTCGGATTCGATCGGGATGTTTACACCTCTGAAGGTAAACGGGATTCCAAAGTATGTTCTGGAATACAGGGGATTCCCGTACGCTGTGTTGTATACCTCGGTATCGAGGAAGGAGGTAAATCCCTCATCCATCCAGGCATTTTCGAACTCGTTGCTGCCGACAAGCCCATAAAAATACCCATGTCCGAACTCATGAATGGTGACTCCTTCCGGACGGGAGATTCCCTTACGGGTGATGAAGTAGGCTCCTCCTGTGAAAAAAGTAGGATACTCCATCCCGCCCGACCGGCTGTTGTAAGCAGGATCCACACATGTGGCTGTTGTGTAGGGATAATCACCGTAGAACTGACTGCTGTATTTGATCGCATTTTTCACTGCATTTATGTACCTGTCCTTAAGATTTTTGTGGTATGGCTGGAGGAGAAGAGTTATTTCTGTGGTTTTTCCCGGGGCGAATTCAAAATTCTGTTTATATTCGAGTAGATGCGGGCTGGCTGTCCAGGCGAAGTCGTGCACGCTATGCTGGAAGAAGTGGTGGGTTGTGGTCCCGTCCCCGTTGTCAGTTATTTCACGGTGTTCACCCGTGGCCCCGATGATCATGGAGGAGGGGAGAGTGATATTAACATCGTAGGTTCCGTAGTCGGCAAAAAATTCACTGGATGAGTGGAATTGATGGCAGTTCCACTCTCCATTCTCGAATACGCCGATTTTCGGAAACCATTGGGCGATAAAATAGTTGTCTTTATACACACCGGCACGGCTTACCGGGCGGGGGACTTTCGAGAGGAATTCGATGCGAAGCTCGATGGTCTGTTCTGGCTCCACAGGTTGGGGCAGCTTCACGAGGAACACGGTCTGATCGTGGATGTTTTTGTCGTCCGGTTGTTGGAATGCCATGGTTGGGGACAGGTCGGTTTCTGTAAAGTTTTCTTCATCGATCAAGTGGATGGAATCGACGCGGCAATACCCCCAATCATCCATCCTGTATCCTTCCATGTCTCTACCTCTTCGGCTGGACTCTGTCAGCATAGTGCTCATGTTGTTCTTGAAGGCGTTCCAATACAGATGAAACCATAGCTCATCTGTCGGATATTCTGTATCGTTTGTCCAACTCAGGAACTCGTCACCGGTTATTGTTTTGCTTTCTGTATCCAACACAACATTCATGGTATAATTGGCGACTTGTATGCAAAAAGGTTCATCGGTAGATGTGAGGAAAGTGGCAAGAGAGAGGAAAAAAATAAGAACCAATCCCAAAATCTTCTTAGGCAATATTGCCTCCTTGATCCATGATTTTATCCATAGTATTAAAGTTGGATTTTTTTCGCAAGAAAAAGAACTCATCAGAGTTTCAGGATTCAATATATTCTATCAGGAGGATGTTCATGAGAATTAGCCGAAAATTTTTCGTCCTATGGTTTTTGATTATTTTATCTACGGGGCTCATGCGGGCGGAGGAGCCACTGGCATCGAAAAGTCTTATCCAGGCGCTTACCCAAGAGGTTTCCGGTGAGAGGGCGTTTAACTACACGGTGAAAATCTCCCACTATGATCGCATCCAGGCCTGTGAAGGTTGGCACGATGCAGCCGTAATGCTCCAGAAGGAATTGGAGAGGATTGGCTATACGGATGTGGAGATCGAGGGATGGCCTTCGAACGGTTCCAGGTATTACTACACATACAGAACCCCGATCGGATGGAGGGCTAAAAATGCAGAACTCTGGATGGTTTCACCTGAGAATGAAAGGTTGTGTTCTTATGAAGAAATCCCTTTGACCTTGGTCAAGCACAGCAATTCGGCGGATGTGGAAGCCGAGCTTGTCGATGTAGGGACTGGAATTGGAGAAAAAGCCTATGAGGGTAAAGATGTCAGGGGTAAGATTGTATTGGCGACCGAATATACCGGGACGGTGATGAGAGAAGCCGTTCTCAAGCGTGGGGCAGTGGGTGTTGTGACTTGGTATCCTCCAGAAACAAGACCGGGATACCCGAACATGATCCGCTACACGGCCATATGGCCGACCTGGGAAGAAAAGGATAAGATCGGATTCGGGTTCAATGTCAGCAAACTCCAGGGGTGGAATCTGAAGAAAGCCTTGGATGAGGGGAAAAAGATTGTTTTAAAAGCCAAAGTTGAGGCTGAGTATTACGACGGCAAGGTCGAGATTCTTACGGCGGCCCTCCCAGGTTCTGTCGAACCGGAAAAAGAAGTTTTAGTCATCGGTCATCTTTGCCATCCCACTCCCAGTGCGAATGACAATGCCAGCGGTAGCGGTGGTATGCTGGAGATGGCCAGAGCCTTGAAGGAAATGGTGGACAAAGGACAGATCGAACCGCCAAAGCGGACGATCCGTTTCCTGTGGGTCCCGGAATTTGCCGGCACTGTGCCTTATATCAAAGCCCACTTGGAAAGGACAAAAAATACCCTATCTGTTATCAACTGTGACATGATCGGCGAGGATCTTCACCTGACCGGTGGCACATTCAACATCACCTGCACACCGGATTCTGTTCCTTCCTATCTAAATGATGTGGTGGTGAATTTTGCCAAATTGGCAGATCGGCTGAACCTGCGAAGCATTAACGGCAGCAACCATCCCTTTGCCTACAGGGTGCTGCCTTTTAGTGGAGGAAGCGACCATTACATCTTCAATGACGGGGCATTGAAGGTTCCCTCTGTGATGTTCGGCCATGATGACACGTTCCACCACACAAGCCTGGATACACCTGAAAAGGTCGACTCCTCGGAACTGCGCCGGGTTTGCTTTGTTGCCTTGGGTTCATCTTATTATATGGCTAGCGCTTCCGATGAGGAGGCGAAGGATATGGCCAGGCTTATAACAAGGAACGGGCTTTCTAGGTTGTCCGAGGATTATTACGACAGTCTTTCGACTCTGGAAAAAGCCCAAGTGTCAGAAAAAATTCATGAGTCGTATGCCCAAGTCATGAACGTAATCAGACATTCTTCCCAGAGGGAGCTGGATTCTGTTTTGTCCACCCTTGTATTTGTGAATGATCCATCGGTGAAGCACCAAATTCAAGATTCTCTCCTCAATATAAAGAATATGAGCGCCTCTTTCCAAAAAGATGCTCAAGATCGTTATTCTCTAATCTGTCAAGGTCAGGGTGTTAAATCCAAAAAGATCTCTCTGACAGAGGAACAGAACAAATTAGACAAAATCGTTCCTGTGAGGACTAAGGAGTTCGTATGTCCCCTCGAGACAGATTATGTTGAAGATAAGCTCGGAGAGGGGGCTTTTTCAGGCATAGATTTGGGACGTTATGGAACATACGAAGCCTTGAATTTTGTGGATGGAAGGCGGAGCGTCTTGGATATCTCCAATGCCATATCTGCAGAGTATGGCCAGGTCGATCCGAATAGAGTTTTCGCTTTCTTCAAAGTTCTCGAAAAAGCCGAATTGCTTACTTTTAAGAAATAAAATGTCTGTCAACAAGCTCATCGCACAGCGGAGAAGCATCCGCCGGTATCTGGATAAACCAATCGAAAGGGAGAAAATCCTGGAGTGTTTGGAAGCTGCTCGGCTGGCCCCATCTGCAGATAATGTACAACCGTGGCGTTTCCTGGTCATCGATGACATTGATCTCAAGGAAAAGTTTGCCAAGGAGGTTTTTTCCGGAATCTATTCTGTTTCGAAGTTTGCAGCGAAGGCACCCGTTCTGATCGTGATTCTGGCCCGTCCGGATATCATCGCCAACCGGATCGGCAAACAGATCCAGGGAGTTAACTTTTACCTGATCGATGTCGGTATCGCTGGTGAGCACATCGTTCTCCAGGCAGAAGAACTGGGGCTCGGGACTTGTTGGATCGGATGGTTCAATTCCCGAAAAGCAAGGAAAGTCCTAAACATACCCAAAAAGTACAAATTCGTATCCCTCTTATCCTTGGGTTATTATCAGGAAAAGCCCAGCAAGGAAAAAAAGAGAAAGGATCTAGAGGATATCGCCTGGTTCAATAAAATCGATTGAGTGATACAGTTCGTGTCCTGACTTGTATCAGTACTAGACGATTATTTCTTTTGGAATGTCTCTCAAGTTGAAACGGGAGGCCATACTGCGGCAGTAGGCGCCGGCAACCAAAACGGCCAAAATGTCGTCTCTTTTGGGGGGCGACATCGAAATTTCCTTTCCAAAGACATCCCCGGTCTCGCAAAGATTCCCGGCCACGGTAATCTTGCCTTTTTTCTGAGCATTGGGTCTTGAACAATTGATGATCGGGTGGTTGGCTTGGGGATAAATGGCTGGCCTTGGGACCGATGTAAATGTGCCTCCATCGACACAAGCAAACAGGTTGCCATAACTCTCTTTTGTGTACACGACGTTTAAAA
>Ga0114922_10005913_pt1 | contig 11242 bp, 7 predicted proteins | sample AartaG_FD_100975 | JGI IMG/M metagenome (GOLD analysis project Ga0114922, IMG submission 100975) | Deep subsurface microbial communities from Aarhus Bay to uncover new lineages of life (NeLLi) - Aarhus_00045 metaG | ecosystem: Environmental > Aquatic > Marine > Oceanic > Sediment | place: Aarhus...
AGCAGAAACTCAAGAATGCAGCCAAAGAGTGGAGAACCACCTTTGACTCCATAACGGACTTCATTTCAATTGTGGACAAAGATTTCAAAATCACCAGAGTCAACAGGGCATTGTCCGATGCTTTTGGGGTGCGACCCCAGGAACTCATCGGCAGGAGATGTCATAACATGTACAAGTGCGCTGGCCCAGAGTCCACAGACTGCCCTCATCTTCAAACGCTTAAGACAAGGAAAACAAGCTCGGTCGAGTTCTATGAAGAGCGATTAGGTATCTACCTCGAGGTAACTACCTCTCCTATTATTGATGAAAACGGACAGATTACCGGTTCCGTTCATATAGGCAAGGACATTACTGAACGCAAACGAGTTGAGGAAGAACGCAAAGAACAAGCTCGACTAAAAAGTGAATTCGTCGCAACTGTCTCTCATGAGATAAGAACCCCGCTGTCTATATTCAAAAATATTGTCTCAAATGCCCTGGCGGGTGTTACGGGACAACTCAGTCCGAAGCTGCGTGAAAATCTCGAGATGGCTAACAGGACTGTCAATAGACTTGCGAGAATCGTCAGTGATTTTCTCGATATATCGAAAATTGAGGCTGGAAAGATGGAATTATTACGAATCCAGTTCGACATTCAATCGGCAATTACCGATTCAGTAAACAGTTTAGCACCGCTGGCAGATAAAAAGGGCATTGAGCTAAAATCTTATATGTCCGGTTGTGAGCTTCTTATTGATGCAGACCGTGACAGGATAGAGCAAGCGCTGATAAACCTTATAAGTAACGCTATAAAGTATGCTCCTGAGGGTGGCAATGTGAATGTGCGGGCTAAGGTTCTTGATGGACAAGTTACCGTAGAGGTTGAGGATAACGGTCCCGGTATTGAAAGAAGTGACCTGGATAAAATCTTCGACCGTTTTGTCCAGATTGAAAAACCGGTTGGCCCTGGCGAGCATGGTACAGGGCTGGGCCTGTCAATTGCAAAAGAGGTAATCGAGCTACATGGCGGCAAAATAGAAGTGGAGAGCGAACCAGGCCAAGGCACAACGTTTATAATCTTTCTGCCGTTGATTAATCAATACAGCTGCCTCGCTGCTTTGTCCAACGGTGAACAGACACAGGAAGATGAGGTGGTGGAGGGGAATGAATTGACTCGTTCCAGTAGAATTGGCCTGAATTTTAAATGGTAAATTCAAAAAGGGATATAAGTTATGGGAACTAAAAGGGCAAAAAACATATACAATGGTGCCGAAAAACAGGGTGCCAAAGGAGCAAAGGTGCACAAAGAACCGATTATCCAATTCAAGAGCCAACTTATAGCCAATGCAGCCTTTCAAATTCGCACCTTGTCGAATGCAATCATAGGTTTCAGTGACCTGTTGCGATATGAACAGCTCACCGATTCTCAGACAGAGTACGTAAATGAGATCTATAACGCCGGTAAGGATGTAGTAGCTCTGGTTGATGATGTTTTGGAACTGTTTAGAATCGAGTCTGGGCAGCTGAGTGTCGATATCGTTAATTGTTCTTTTGGCGGCCTGCTTGATAAAATTGATTCGTTGGTACGTCACTGTGCTGAAGAAAAGGGATTGGAGTTTGAGATACTCCAATGTACTGACTTGCCTGCAAACATACGGACCGACTCTTCCAAGCTTTGTCAATGTCTGATTAATCTGGTAAGCAATGCCATTAAATTCACCGAAGCAGGTTACGTGCAACTGAGGGTCTCTATCGAGGATTGTGACGGCCAACCGTATATCCGCTTCGATGTCGCCGATAGTGGTCCCGGCATTCCATTCGATAAACAGGAAAGCATTTTTGAACCCTTTGCTCAAGAAGGGGATGTTGACGAAGGTGTTTCCACAAGCTCTGGGTTGGGACTGACTATTACCTATCATTTAGTGAGGCTTCTTGGCGGAGAAGTCTCTGTTATAAGCATGCAGGGTGAGGGTTCGGTCTTTTCCCTCTTAATCCCTGCGGGTGTTGATGTCGCGTCACAGCCATTGCTCAAGCAGCGCGAGCCATTGGTCAGTTTATCTGAGGAGGAGGTAGACCATCGGCAGTGCGTCGGAAATGTCTTATTGGTTGAAAACGAGCCTTCAAATCGCACAGTTATGACTTTGTTGCTGGAAGCAATGGGCTTGCATGTATCGACCGCTGAAGATGGTCTGCAGGCTGTAGAAAAGGCTGTGGCTGAACCGTTTGACCTGATACTTATGGACATTAAAATGCCCAGAATGGATGGTCATGAGGCTAGGCAAAGCCTGCGTGAAAAAGGATTAGCTACGCCTATCATTGCCCTGTCTGCCAGCTCACCATCTGATGATGACCCGGACAGTTCCAAGCTGGCTGATTTTAATTGCTTCCTCGTTAAACCTGTGGATAGCAGGAAGTTGTATGAGGCGATTAGTAAGTATTTGCCTGTGGTTCGTAGCTTGGACTCAACCGGTGGTGAATCGGGTACTTCATCAGCCGTCTCTGGCGACTCATCGAGTAGCGAAGGGGATGACGAACCTGAGATTAACTGACGATAATTAACCGCTCTGGTGGAACTATAGCGTAGAGGAAATTTTAAACGTTAGGCCAAGAAAAAAGTGTAGTAAGGACTCTATTTTACCGATGTTTGGAACGGTCCTTTAGCAGAGCAGTTGGTGCGAGGTCAGAAATCTTAAAAATGACCGTACATAGGACCAAAAAGTGGTTTGATTTAGAGGGGGTAGCGTTGGAGAATCGAGTATGTTTGATTTTTTCGCACTAAAAAAGAAAGCCGACAAGATTAAGATACTGATAGTCGATGATGAGCCAGATCTTGTGCAGACGCTTCGAGACAGACTCGAGATGAATGGATATGACATAGTCACTGCTAATAACGGCAAGGAAGGCCTCGAAAAAGCTGTACAGGAAAAGCCAAATATTATTCTGCTTGATGTGATTATGCCTGTTATGGATGGGCTTGAGATGCTTGAGGCCTTGAGGAAGCATCCGGAATGTAAAGACTGTGCCATTATAATGTTGACTGCAAGGAGCCAAAGACAGGATATTGTGCGGGCGAAAGTTTGTGGAATCCAGGATTATGTTGTTAAGCCTTTTGACTTGAGTGAGCTCGTAGAGAAGATTGAAAGTATTGTTGAACATCACAAGGCGGTTGCGAGGTGAAACTGAGAGCCCTTTTGATTCTTAGTACGGCGTATTGTAAATATCTCGACTATCGTTATAGATTCTATAATCGCGGGGCAAAGCTTTTCGATAGTCCTAATGCGCATATTTTGTCCACATCTGCGTTGTTTTATTGAGCTACAGGCTCAACTCACACCTTATGGCATAACCCTGACTTGCAATACTAAAGGCCGGAAAATACTTCTTGTTAAGTCGGTGCTTAATCTTACACTTTGAAAAACCCCAGCTAAACCATATACCTTTCTCGGTCACCTGTGTTCACCCAATTTTCTTGACCTGCTGTCTGATTTTGTTTCTAATATGGTTTGGACAAAGAGTAAGCGAATTTGGGAGACCTGAAGAAGATGAAAGTCAGCAAGCGAGCCGAGAATGTTCCGCCCTCAGCGACTATTGCTGTCACTGCACGGGCACAGCAGCTAAAGTCGCAAGGTGTCGATGTGATTGCTTTTGGAGCAGGAGAACCGGATTTTGATACGCCGGATTATATCAAAGATGCGGCGATTGCGGCTCTAAAGGCAGGTAAGACAAAATATACACCGGCTGCGGGCATAGTCGAGTTAAGGTCGGCTATTGCCGGGAAATTAGAGAAAGAGAATGGCCTGAAATACAACCCTGACCAGATTATTGTTAACATCGGTGGTAAACACTCCGTTTATGAAGCGATGCAGGTGGTGATTGAGCCGGGTGATGAAGTCATTTTGCCTGCACCATATTGGGTAACATATCCCGAGGCGATAAAGCTTGCCGGGGGGATTCCAAAGGTGATTCGGACCGAAGCAGCCAGCAGTTACAAAATTACTCCCCAGCAGCTGAAAAAAGCTATAACAGACAAGACAGCGATGCTTGTGCTTAATTCACCCAATAATCCGGGCGGTTTTACTTATACGCCGGAAGAGCTAAAGGATATTGCGAAGGTTCTCGAAGGAACATCTGTTTGCGTGCTTTCAGATGAGGTCTATGAGAAGCTTATCTATGGTGACACCAAATTCGTCAGCTTTGCATCATTAAGCAAGGATGCTTATAACAGAACCTTGACTCTTAACGGTTTCAGCAAGGCATTTTCAATGACCGGCTGGCGACTCGGATACACCGCTGGGCCATTGGAAGTTATAAAAGCTATGTCGCGCCTCCAGTCTCATATGACTCAAAATCCGGTGACCTTTGGTCAGTATGCGGCGATTGCGGCATTGGGAGAACCGGCAGTTGAGACCATAGAGAAGATGCGAGTGGAATTCGAGCGTCGAGGCAAGTATATGGCCCAGCGGCTAAACAGCATCGGGGGCGTCGTTTGTGCTGAGCCTACCGGTGCTTTTTATTGTTTTCCTGATGTTTCGGCCCATTATGGCCGAACTATTAATAGCGTAAAAATCAACGGCAGTATGGACTTTGCAAAAGCACTTTTGGAACAGGCCAACGTCGCGGTTGTTCCAGGCTTGCCGTTTGGCTGTGACGAAAATGTGCGGTTGAGTTTTGCTACCTCACTCGAGCAAATTACTAAAGGGTTGGATAGACTTCAAAAGTGGCTGAGTCATTGACAACCAAGAGGCGTCCCGCCTTATCGGGCTGGCCAATGATTTTAGGCTGGCTGGCAATGCTCATTTTTGCTTTCCACGGCAGCACACATATGGTTGGTGCCGGCGATACCTGGGTCGCAATGGCCTGTGGCCGACATTTTATCAATCACGGGGTTGATACTGTCGAACCTTTTAGTGCAAATTCTCACCGGGCGGGTCCGACAGAAGAAGAGATTAAAAGATGGCCCAACTGGGCACAATGGATTACAGATAAAGTTGGCCTTGAAAGAGTTAAATACTGGCATCCTACCGGCTGGATAAACCAAAACTGGTTGACACATGTCACCTTTTACTGGCTGACACATTTGTCTCCTTTCGCAGACGCCGATACTCTCTCATTCAATACACTTGTCTACTGGAAGTTTGCCATTTACATAGTTACGGTCATTTGCGTTTATTACATAGGGAGGGTCTTGGGTGTTAATGCGGCCCTGTCAGCGGTTTTCGCGTGCTTTGCAATGTTTGTGGGGCGTTCCTTCCTTGATATTCGTCCCGCAGGATTTTCTAACCTGCTCGTGGCTGTCTTCTTGCTTATACTTGTTCTTGCCACCTATCGAAACATCTTGTACATCTGGCTTATTGTCCCGCTTGCGGTCTTCTGGTGTAACCTCCACGGCGGATATGTTTATTTATTCATAATGCTTGTGCCGTTCGTGGCTCTGAACTTGCTGACGAGCTTTTCCAAAAAAAGATTTGTTTCTATTGGCCTAAAAGGTATATACCATACGATTGCTGCCGGCTTTGTTGCTTTTATTGCCACGGTCGTCTTTAATCCGTTTCATTTAACGAATCTAACTCACACCTTCATCATCAGTGTCAGTAAGCACGCCGAGAAGTGGCGTGAGGTCAACGAATGGCATCCTGGTTTTGAGTGGAAAAACCCTGTCGGCACAGGTTTTCCACTTTTGGTTCTCTTAATTTTAAGCATAGGCCTGACCTTTTTTTGGCTTTTTAGTCGCTTCCTCAAACCCAGATTACTGAAAGCGCCAAGGAACGAGCTCGAGGCACAGGGAAGGGCATTCACAACTTTGTCGACGGTCTTTGGCTGCGCAGCGGCTGTATTTGTAAGCTGGGTCACATTTATTTCTTTTTCGTTTTGTGAAGCTGATGCGGCGGGCTTTCTCATTTGTGCTGTGTTTATCGGCATTTTGTTACTTAGCATCTGCAAGAGCATTCACTTCATTTATTTGACAATTTTCTTGATACTTTTGGCCTTGTGGGCTGCGGATGCTGAAGCCGGCTATCAAGGCAGGTATATATATCCCTTTATTATATTGCCGGTATACGTTTCTTTGCACATATTTGTCTCGATGTTCTCACCGGCCATCAAAGTCAGACGGAGAAACATCATTCTCGTGGCCGTTACAGCAGTTGCTGCATTACTGTTAATGACTGTGATAATTAATCCGTTCAACTTTGAGCCTGTTTGGGACATCAGCCGCTTCGTTGGTCTTCGCAGGATATGGCGCTCCATATATGAGCGTCACCTTGGGATAACTTATAAGCATCTGTTTAGCGTACTTTATGTCGTAAATGCTGCTTCAATTATTATCTTTTTAGCAATTCCTTACTTGCGGAAGCTTTTTCAGCAGTTGCCGAATAAAATCGACCAGGAATCAGAGCCTCACGCATACCAGTTGCCGAAAATTAATTTACCCTTAATGGTTATTGCCGCTCTCACTATTTATATGGCCTATCGTTCCCGCAGATTCATACCGATAGCAGGTATTGCAGCTTGCCCGGTTGTGGCGATGTTAATTGACCAGATGATACGTACGTTTGCAGGTGTGCGGAACTTCTATAAGGGTAATTATCTTGCTGTTCCGCCGATGTCGCGCAATCTGCAAATGTTTTTCTCGGTTGTTGCTGCTGTTGCAGTGTTGACCTTCGGGATATCATGGGGACTTAAATTTAAATATGTCTATCTCGACGCTTGGCCCGTCGATCCAAAACTAAATTCCGTTTTTATGCGGATGACAGCCTCGCATGCCAAACCGTTTTATGCGGGCAAGTTTATAAGAGATAACAAGTTAAAGGGTAACATGTTTAACTACTGGACAGAAGGCGGCTTCATTGCCTGGGCACAGGAGCCTGACCCTGACACCGGCCGAACACCTCTACGGTTGTTTATGGACGGCAGGGCACAAGCCGCCTATGACCGCAGAGCTTATGAAGTTTGGCAAGCTGTTTTGTCAGGAGGTCCAGTCGTCGAAAGTGCCCACGTCAGAAGACGTAAGTTGACCTCTGCTGATTATACCGAAATCGGCCGGTGGGTGAGCGACCGGTTGAGGAAACGCAAAGTCTGGGTGGTTTTGATGATTCTATCTGACCAAAAAATAGCTAAAGGGGCTTTTGTGAAGGGTCTTGAGCACAATCCTGATTGGCCTGTTGTCTTCTTTAATAACAAGCAAAAGCTATTTGTCGATATAACAACACCTCAGGGACAAGAACTCTTCAATGGCATATTCAACGGCAAAACGATTTACCCTGATGATTTCACCATGAATCTTATCCTTGCTCATAATATGTTGTTGTTTGGCAAAGAAACGGATGTGAAAAAACGCGGACTCAGACACGCTATCAAAGCTTTCACATTAGAACCATCTGTGGCCCCAATGGAGAGGATTTTGTATGCTGCCAGATACCCCGAGCTAAGACCTATCATCGTTGATTTTTGTAAAAAATATTTCGACACATTCGATAAGAATAGGCATCTCTGGGTCGAAAAAGATGGATATCACCATAGAACCGCAGCAGCAACTTATGCAGGCAGCTATTTGCGGGGAATCGCAAAAGCACAAGGAAACACAAAACTTGTGAAATTTTATGACGCCAAAATACAGGAGTTTAATAGCGAGGTAAAGCGACTCGGCGCAAAGAAGAGGTGGTAGCTTGTGGTAAAGGGGAAGTTGTCAGAGGCCAGAGTTGATTCAGATAAGAAGGCTGCTGTTTCTATCAGTGTTTTTTTCCCTTGTTATAATGAGCGGGACAATATCACTCGCACTGTGGAACAAGCACTTGCCGTCCTGGAGAAGCTTAACGTTGATTTTGAGGTAATTATTGTTGACGACGGCAGTTCTGACGCAACCGGCCAAATCGCCGAAGAAATCGCCGGCAGAGACAGCAGGGTGAAAGTAGTGCATCACCCCACTAATCTTGGTTATGGAGCTGCTTTACAGTCGGGCTTTAAAGCGGCCACCAAGAAAATGGTCTTTTATACTGATGGCGATGGCCAGTTTGATATCAACGAACTGCCGCTCCTGTTACCGCTGATGGAGCAATACGATATTGTTAGCTGTTACCGACTGAACCGCCAGGACCCCTTAATACGTAAAATCAATGGCTGGTGCTGGACAAAATTGGTCTGCTTGTTGTTTGGCATGAAAATCCGCGATATCGACTGTGCTTTTAAATTATACAAAAGAGAAATTTTTGATGACTTTGAGTTCTTTAGTACCGGAGCTCTTATCGATGCTGAAATCCTCGCTCGGGCTATACGCAGAGGCTATAGCGTTACTCAAAGAGGCGTGCATCATTATCCGCGAAAAGCCGGTACGCAAACCGGTGCTGACCTGCAGGTAATTTTTCGGGCGTTCAAAGAGCTGTTTAGACTGTACACCCAGCTCCGTAGCAAGCATCGATAGTTAAAGCATTATGTACGACATGAGGTATGGACAAGAAAAAAGTCAATTTGTTCATCTATGGCTCACTACGCGACCGTAAAATTTTCCAGTCTGTCAGCGGCTTAAGTTTTACCAAAAAACCCACCAAGGTTGATAGTGAAACTCTTTTGGCAGAACCTGCTCTTCTCCCACGCTATAGAAAAGTCAGCCCTGACAATGTCTATTTTTATGCCATTGCAGATACCTCCGCAAGAATTGAAGGCCTTGTGGTTCATGATGTCCCCGTCTCGGCATTGGCTGAAATCGACAGATATGAGGGCAGACGCTATGAGAGGGAAACCGTCCGGGTCAACACCGCTCATGGCCGCGTCAAGGTCCATGCCTACCTCGTAACTCGCGAGTCAATGCAAGAACATTTTGGTGACAGGTTCCATGTTAATCTCATACATGAGCTTTGGCTGCGAAAACGCATTGAGAAATTTATTAAAAAGCGTACTCGCCCCGGCGAGCAAACCACCGACGCCGAAGTTGAACGCCAGGCTCATCGGGAACTGCTGGCAACCACTGAGCGAGATTTGGTCATGAGTCATTATCGCTCTGATGCCGTTAGCGATTACTATCTTGAACACGAGCTTGACCGGCCTCAGCCAAGCATAAAGCATTTATACGACGACCCACAGGCACAGCCATTTATCAAAAATTATTTGGCTTTGGTTATAAAGCAGGTCCTGCTTAATCGGCTGGATGAAAAAATTCAATCGCGTTACCGCTTTGAGCTTGAGCATATGCGCACTTCAGAGAGATATTTCAAACGCTCTATTAGCCTTCTAATGGCTTTGCAGATGATAAATGCCAACAGCGAGGGGGTTGATTTGATTGTTCAGCAGTCTCTTGAAACAATGCCCTATGAAAACTATGACCTGATTGACTACGTTAAATATGCCGTACGCGCAGCAAAAAGTATTTTTCATGCCCGTGTCACCCGGTCACAATTGGACCGCATTCGTGCGAATTTCCAGCCTGGACTCGTGCCGCTCGGAACTGAGCTCGAAATGAGTGAGCTCGGCTATGCAGCGGTTGAGCCTCAAAGAAGCGCCAAAAAGGCCTATGACCCGGTCTATGATGGCTTTAGGTATTTTCACGATTTTTACATGGACGTTTTGTCCTGGAAACTCGGCGGCTACATTGATGACCACACCGGCTCGACCGACCAGGCTCGCCGGTTTGGTTTTCTGGAACTGGCACCGGGTAGACTGAATATTGAAGGAGAGCTGTCTCGGCCGGCAACCGCAGACCCATGGCTGCTTAATCAGCTGATACATGAGATTTCCATTTTTTATCCCGTCCGCCCACATAGTTTGCATCTGTCTTTCCAGCTTCGAAGGAATCAAATCGGCAAACAGAAAGTCCTGCCTTTAGGTTTTGTAAAGTGTCTGCTTGTGCTCGGCGGTGGCCCTGAGCAAAAGCACACCGGTGGACTCTGGGTCTCACGAATGGGCTATGATGAGATTACACAACGCCAGTATGGAGAAGAGCTTGTCTTTGCCAGAACCAGTAAACGTAGATGGTATCTGGGTGATGATGGAATTGCAGATAAAACTCCTGCCCAGGCAACTACATATGTCCAGCAGTATAAGTTTATCCGGCTGGAAGTAAGGGCCAATTATGAACCCTTAATTTTGTGCCTTAAGGGTCTGCAGTTGGCGTATAATCCGGCTGACTATTTGACTGCCGAGCAAATGAAGAACAGCAAAAAATTGCAGCAGCAATACGATGATTTAAAAAAATGGGCAGATGAGCCTACAGAAATCAGCCCTCAAACAATAAGCAGATTTCTGAACACCATCCAGGAGGGTTTGATGAATGAAGGCCACCACCGGCCAGCCCACCAACTGCACTATATCGACTGGGCCATAAGCGCCGTTGATGTACAGCTGCGTATGTTCAATAAGCAGCTCAAAAAATCACTCAACGATTCTTAATCGTTTTATTTTTCTATCGTTTTACATTCAGTTGGTATATCTTTTTTCTTTTCAGTTTTTTTATGGCGAGTCTGGTCACGTCATTGTGGTCAAAAGCTAAATCTGCAGGCAGTTTATCTATATCAAACCATCGTACCTTTGCTGCATCGTCGCCTGCCTTTATTTTATTCTTTCCCTTTGTTGCAATGCCGAAAAATACTATTGTAATTTGCCTGCCTCTCGGGTCGCGGCCGCATTTGCCGAAGGTATGCATCTGTTGCAGCGGCACTGCTGTTAATCCCGTCTCTTCAGCTAATTCCCTGACTACAGCGTCCTCGAGCTCCTCATCAATCTCCATATAGCCGCCGGGCAAGGCCCACTTGTCTTTAAATGGCTCATCCCTGCGATTTATCAGCAGCAATTTCGCCTTGTTTCTGCCTGCCCCCACGTCTCCCGACGCGAGTCGGGGCGGCGGGAAAAAGCCAAAGACAGCAGCATCAACGCTGACCATAGGCCTTGGCCAATCGTAAACATATTTGCCTTTTTTAACCATAGTCTCTTGCCCTTTACTATTGATAGTTGATAATTTAATTGTTTAGTGGATGCGATTCAATAAGCAATTGCTCAAACTTTGCCTCGCTGCCTCGCAAGCATGCTTTGTTTGACATCTTGGAGTTACTTAATGCGGTAGAGTTGTCGTGCATCTAAAGGGAAGCTGTCTGTTGTTTTTTCCCCTTGCCTTTTCCTTCTTTTGCGTATATTATTTTCTTGCGGAAATGTCGCATTTTATTTCCGGTAGTTTAAATTGTTTCCCGTTTTATACAGTACGCCAAAGGCGTATAAAACTGTATAATTATTGTTAAGCTACACGATATCATGAGCGTTAATGTTTACGTATGGAGAAAAC
>Ga0114922_10005914_pt1 | contig 11242 bp, 8 predicted proteins | sample AartaG_FD_100975 | JGI IMG/M metagenome (GOLD analysis project Ga0114922, IMG submission 100975) | Deep subsurface microbial communities from Aarhus Bay to uncover new lineages of life (NeLLi) - Aarhus_00045 metaG | ecosystem: Environmental > Aquatic > Marine > Oceanic > Sediment | place: Aarhus...
AAAACCTGGGATTTGTGAATTGATATCTCCTTTTTCACGGCCTCTCTCACCGGGCTTTTGCTTGCTCCTCCCCGCACTTTTCCAGAAGCTGTGTATTATAATCTTTTCCCCAGTCAGGCATCAAATCGTTTTCTTTTACAAACCGTCCAAACAGCTCGTTTGCTTTTTCAATCAGTGGACAAGCTGTTTTCATGCCTCCACCATAAGCTTCCGGAGTGTACATAAGGTTCATCCCTTTCAGGTAATAAGGTCTGGGATTATCCGAATTCAAATCAATAGACCTGTCAAAAGCTTGATTTGCTTTAGCCGAATAAACGGGCGCATTGTTTTGAGGATCGAGATTGATAAACGACTGGTAAAGCATTCCCTGAAGCGCAAAAATTTCTGATTCGTCAGGTTTGATTTGAAGGATCTGATTGACCAGGTTTTCGCTTTTAAGCAGAAGTTTTTCTTTCCTGCCGGCTTCCTGCTCCTTGAAGGAAAGAACCACATAGCAATAGGCAGCATAATACCCTGGCAGCCATTCGCTTGTTTCTGCATTGGCAATTCTTTCAAAATGGTTTGCCACATTCTGAAAGTCTTCAAGGCTCCTTATACTATTAAGCGAGTCCAGACCTTCCCTCATAGCTGTCTCATAGCCGGTCTGAGAATATGCACTTAAAGTTACTGATGCAGTGAGAAAAAAAGATAAAATTGTTTTCATGATTTTTAAATTTGAATGGTTATTTAATGGATATAAATATTCCGATAATGAATGTGCGTCTTGCATAGGGCTGGATAGGATGAGCCTGATAGGTTCCCGTATCATCAGGTTCAGATTCAAAATGGTATCCAAAGGTGTTATCAAATCCAAATACGTTGTTGCATGAGAAATATACGATGGTGAAATTTCCAAACAGACTGTTCAAGTGACTAAAGCTTAAACTGATATCGTTGAAGGACTTGGTCCGGTCACTCATGAAACTATCATTGTTCGGATTGTAATATGGTCTTCCGCTTCTGAATTTGAATGATGCACTTAATTGTGTACTTATTTTGGGAACCCAGTATTTATATACCACCGAAAGGTTGTGCTTTGAGACAAAATAAGGTGTTGCACTTACCGGAAAATCCCTGTATTTTCTCTTGCTATCAATGTAAGAATAAGATATCCAGTAATCAGCCATAGTGAAAGTTTCCTTATCTCGCCAAAAAATGTCGAGACCATCTGCATTGCCAGAACCATTATTGTTTATCAATTGATACCCTGTCTGCTCCTGACTATTGTATGTTATTAGATTGTTATATTGTTTGTGATAGGCTTCAATTCTGAATAGTCTGTTGTTAGACGAATACTGGTAATTCAATATATAATGCGTGGCATGTTCAAAATTCAGGCTGTCGGTATACAGCAGAAAATCATTGTCTGCATTCTGGAAAAAATTACCAAAGGCAAATGAAAACTGTCCTGTCTTGCTGATTTGATATGCCAGTGATATTCGGGGTGCAAAATTGGTAAGCTTTATGTATGTTGAATACTCTGAGCGCATACCTATTCTTATGGCAAAACTCTTGTGAACTCTGATATCTGATTCGGCATAACCGGCAAAGAGGTAATCATTATAACTTTGTGAATAATCTTCAGAAAGCTCACCTGAATAATAGCTTTTTTGATTCTGATGATTAAATGACTCGACTCCGAATTTCAATGTCAGGTTTTTATCAGCATAATGATTGAAAGACATCTTTGCATGGTATGAATGAAGTTTGTCTCTAATCTTATCATTGTTAATATCAAAATTCTCTCTTGAAAAGTTGAAAGCCAAACCGGTTTTCATGATCCATTTTTCACCCAGTTTGGTATTGTAAGTTGTGGTCTGGAAAAGGTTTTCATCATTCAATCCGATTTTGTCTTTCGTGCCGTTGCTGTAATTGGGATAATTCAACCTGCTGTTCGAATTCGAATAGGAAAGGAATGATTTTATCATTCCTTCATGGCCTGTTTTTTTTCTGTATCTGATTTGCCCGCTAAAACTTTCCGGCACTTTTTCCCAGTCAAGATTATGCCTGGCCATGGCAAAGAAAGGTGCCAGGTTGTTGTAATCAGCTTCCAGGGTAAAGGATGAATTGTTAAACCTGTGCGTATAACCCAGTCCTGCACCTACATTTAACAGCGAAATACTGGTCAATGATTCTTCTGCCAAAGCTTCAGTATTGAGCTCCAGTACTGAGGATAAAGCCTGTCCATATTCGGCTGAATAACCACCGGTACTAAACAGAATGCCATTAAACAAGAACGGTGAGAACCTACCCCTGGCAGGAATATCCGGCATTCTTGAGGTATAGGGTGTAGATATCAGCATGCCGTCCATGAAAGTCTTCATCTCATGACTTTCTCCTCCACGTACGATAATTTTTCCTGTCTCTCCTTCGGTTTGGGCACCCGGAAGCATATTTAAAGCTCCATAGATATCACCTTCAGCATTTGCAGTGGTTACAATGTCCAGTGAGCTTAATAAAACCGATCTTTTCTTATCACCTGCTTCAAATGTGCCGGCACTGATGATCACCTGGTCCAGTTCACTGGTCGACTCAGTCAGGTTATAACTAATAGTAATGATCTCCTGGTCTAAACTTATCTCCTGCTCAATGGTTTTGTAACCAATGAAGGCAATCACGAGGATGCATGTATCTTTTATCGGGGTACTTATACTGAAGAACCCACTGGTATCCGAGGTTGCACCTGTGTAGGTTCCTTTGATGAAAATATTTGCACCGGTCAGTGGTTTATTTCTGGCATTTTTGACCGTTCCATTGATGATTGTCTGTGCGTTTGAAGAACAAAAAACCAGTATCAAGAGAATAATATGTGAAATTTTCATCGGTGTAAATAATATAGAATATCACTACAAATCTTTGAATCAGGGCACTCATTTAAAAATAAATGTTACCGGAATGCAAAATGAAGAGGATGAATGGATGATAAAGCGGGATGGATTGAAAAAGTCACATGCCTCAAGTTATTGCAGGATTTTTCATTACTTTTATTTTTTTCTCTGCTTTGTAAGGGATTTATACTTCGACACTGTCCTTGCTTAAAAATGGCATCATTAATATAAAAACCAATTTCAGAATATTGTGCTTCAGAAGCTGAAACTGACAAACGAAAGTTCATTTAAAGAATTATTTGATAAATACTATTCGCGGTTGTGCAGGTATGCTTACTACATACTTGGCAATAAGCACCTGGCTGAGGATGTTGTGCAGAGCCTGTTCACACGTATCTGGGAACAGAGAGAAAACATGAAAATTGAAGGTGAAATGGACAGTTATCTGTTTGTGTCAGTCAGAAACGCATCATACAATTATCTCAAAAGCAACCTGCGTCAAAAAATGAGAGAAACAGAATATACAATGAACATTAAGGAAGATGACCATAAAATTGACAGGGAAACTTTCCTCAGAAAGCTTCAGGAAGCACTGAATCAGCTGCCGGAACAATGTCGTGAGATATACTGTCTGAAGAACATGGAAGGATTGACATATAAAGAGATAGCAGAATATCTTCAGATTTCTGAAAAAACAGTTGATGTACAGATATACAGGGCACTGAAAAAACTCAGGGAAATCATGGCAAAATACAGGAATGCCTTTTATTTAAATGAACAATGACGGAAAAAAGTGAAAAAGCTATTTATCTGATCAACAGGTTTATCAGCGGTGATATCACCGATACAGAATCCGCTGAGCTGGACCGGCTGATTTCAGAGGGTGAGATAACAACAGAAGAACTGGCTGACTTTCAGAGAATCTGGAATGCAACCGGGAATATAGATCTGACCTTTTCCGATCCCGTATTTGCACTCAGGAAAACCTTGTCACATCAGACCGGAATGAATCCAGGGAACCGGATTGTGATATATAACCTTCTGAAGATCGCTGCCATCATAGTCTTTGGTGTATTTATAGGGATTGCGGTCAATAGATATTTTTTTTCAGGTAAGGATAAATTTGTTGAGATTGTGACGAAGAAAGGCGACAAAATTCACATCAGGTTAACGGAGAATAATGATGTCTGGCTCAATTCAAAAAGCAGTATCAAATATCCTGCAAATTTTACGGGTACAAACAGATATATTGAGATCAGGGGTGAAGCATTCTTCAGGTTGCAGAGCAAAGACTACCGTCCTGTAATTATCAAATGCAATGGTACAGATATCGTTGGAACCACAGCCGAATTCAATGCAAGAACTGATACTGCAACACACATTACTGAGATTACGGTTCAGTCCGGGTGGATAACCCTTTCCGATCCCATGTGGAACAATGAACAGATAGTGCTGGAAGAGGGCTTCAGGGGGACAGTTGATGAAAGATTGCCTCTGCTGATTGAACAGAACAGGAATCCAAATTATCAGGCCTGGAAAACCGGTAAACTGATTTTTAATAAAACTCCATTACTGGCTGTTGCCAAAACGCTCTCAGAAGTGTATGATGTGGATGTCAAAATCAATGGCGAAGTGAAGTATTGTTTTATTACAAGCACATATATCAACAAGAACATCGATATCATTCTGGATGATATCAAAAAACAATTTCAAACAAGCATATCCCGGGAAAGTGATCAGATAATTATCAATGGTAACAGTTGTAACATGTAAATTTAAAATGAATGTATGATGAAAAAGTTTATCTATTTAATGATGTTTTTTATTATCGCAAGCTGGCCGGTGTTCTCACAATGCGATGCTAGGCTGAGTATGAAAGTCCCGGATAATCCGGAACATTTCATCAAATCATTTGATGCTTTCATGCCCTATGAAAACGATTCGGTATTAAAGTATACACTGCTTTTACACAAAGGGAACAATTATAAGATCGAAGTATTTGAACCTGATGAGTTTAGGGGAGGAGCTTCCTATTCTTTATATGAAGGCAGCAAATTGCTTGGAACCAATTGTACAAAGGAATCCGGCAAGAACTTCCCTTCCTTTAAATTCAAATGTGAAAAATCCCAGGTCTACGATGTGGTGGTAAGAAAAAATGGCAGCGGAAAATATTGTGCTTCATGGGTGATTCAGGAAATGAAAGAATCAGGAGAAAGTTATTTTGAACTCTCAAATCCCCCAAAAACTGGTGACGGCCACGACGAAATATTTTTTGTTGTAGAAGATATGCCGGAATTTATTAAAGGAGCCGGAGTAGAGTCATTCAGGAAATGGATTGCACATAACCTGGTTTATCCCGAAGAAGCCCTGAAAAAAGGAATATCAGGCAAAATCTTTGTGAACTTTGTTGTTGATGAGGAGGGCAATGTTGTGAATGTTAAAATAGCAAGGGGTGTGGATCCAATACTGGATAAAGCTGCCTGTGAATTGATCAAAAAATCACCCAAATGGGAAAAGGCTGGCAGGCAACGAGGTGTAAAAGTGAAAGTTGCCTTTACGTTTCCAATTGTCTATGCATTAAAACCAAAGAAAACGGATGATCAAAATCAGGATTATTAGTCAGGAGGGTTTATTGGTTGATTTTACCTGAAGAGCAAAAATTTTAAAAGTAATTTTCAATCTTCAAGAATTGAATTGTTAAATTACTTCTCAAGCGGTATAGAACTAAAATGGGTGTTTCAGATTTTTGAGACACCCTCTTTTTTATGTGAGACACCCTTTTTTTTTTATGATTGCAGGTAAATATTTATTTTATTGATAAATTGAAGTCTTCTAAAAAATGATAAAATGAAAAGCATAACTCAGTCCCCGGAAGTTGGAATAGTCATTCATAATAAACTGGAACAAGGCTCCAGCCTTATACTTAATTAAATATTACTAACATCTTAAAAAATAATTGCATGAAAAAAAATCAATTAACTTTTATTCTGGTACTAATACTCCCGTTGTTTTCAATGTCACAAGACGGAGTAAGTTTTGAACGCTATTTTACCAACCAGACACTGCGCATCGATTATTATCATACCGGTAATGCTGACGAAGAGTTTTTTTCACTTGATCAGATGTATCTGCAGGGGATCTGGGCCGGAAATCCTGACCAGTGCATACAGCCTTTTGATCTGGGCATATACTTTACAAAAGTTTATGATCTGGCATCAAACAAACTTATTTTTTCTGTAGATTACAATACCATTTTCAGTGAATATCAGACAACCGGCGAGGCAAAAAACGGAAAAATGCAAACCTATCATGAATCGGTATTGATTCCATATCCGAAGTATGCATGTTTAGTTGTCATTGAAAAAAGGGATAAGAACAACCTGCTGTATCCGGTTTATAATTTTAAAATCAATCCTGCAGATTACCATTTGATATCAGAATCTTCCCAGCGATCAGGTGACATCATTTATTCTGTTATAAAGAGCGGGGATCCGCGTTATAAAGTCGATTTGGTGATTGTCGGTGAGGGATACTCCAAAACAGATCAGGAAAAATTCAAAAAAGATCTTTTATACTATTCTGATCTCTTTTTTACTGTTGAACCCTATATAAGCCGTAAAAAAGATTTTAACATAACTGGAATCTATTCCCCATCAAATGAAAGTGGGATTGACGAGCCGCGGCAGGGTATTTATAAAAATACGGTATTAAATGGTACTTTTAATATTTTCGATACGGATCGTTATTTGCTCATTGAGGATAATAAAGCCTTACGCGATATTGCAGCCCAGGTACCATACGACCTGATCCTTATTATGGTTAACCGCGCTCGTTATGGGGGTGGTGGTATCTATAGATGGCAGTCGGTATACACAGCAGGTTCACCAAGGGGAGATTATGTTTTTTTACACGAGTTTGGTCATGCATTTGCAGGACTGGCTGATGAGTATTATACTTCCGAAGTTTCTTACGAGGACTTTTATCCGTTAGGTGTCGAACCACTTGAGCCAAACATTACCGCTCTGCTGGATCCTGATAACCTGAAGTGGAAAGACCTTGTTTCTCCGGGTTTAGAGATACCAACTGAATGGAACAAAATGGTTTATGACAGTCTGAGTAAAGCTTTTTTAGTCATTACCTGGGAACGGAAAGAAAAAATCAAAGAACTTACAGATGCTGAGGCAACACCTGAAAAAATAAAAGGAACAAAAGATATTTATGATAAGAAAATCCAGAAACTCCGTTCAGAAATAAACAATTTCTTATTCAACCATCCCCTTAAAGATAAAATCGGGGCATTTGAAGGTGCCGGGTATAAGTCCGAAGGATTATATCGTCCTACTGTTAATTCACTTATGCTCCGCTTTGATGAAAATAATGTATCATACGGAAAAGTAAACGAGCGGGCGATCATCAAAATGATTGAGTATTATACAAAAGATTAATATTTTCCGTTCTTGCGGATTTGTAACCAGTTCCGTTCTTGCGGATTTGTAATCCGCAAGCATATACCATTCGGATCTAAGATCCGAATGAGCTAAAACTTGTATCTCGCTCTTGCGGATTTTAAAATCCGCAAGTAGGTAACATTCGGATTTTCAAATCCGAATGAGCATATGCCTTTTCGGATTTCCTCACTTCAACGCCTGATATAACACCTCTATCGGATGCAGTGCTGTTCGACCGGTACCATCCTTGATCTGATGCCGGCAGCTGGTCCCGGGAGCCGAGATGATCGTTTCTGCCGGTGATTTTCTGATTTCAGGAAACAGAACAAGCTCACCCACTTTCATTGAAAGATCATAGTGCTCCTTTTCATATCCAAAAGAGCCTGCCATTCCGCAGCAACCTGATTTTATTTCTTCTACCTGATAGTTTTCAGGTATACCCAACATGGTTATTGTCGGTGCTGTTGATGCCACGGATTTCTGCTGACAGTGTCCGTGAAGCTTTATTTTACGGGCTTCTTCTGTGAAAAGGTTCTTATCAATTTGACCTTTTTCAAACTCACCTGCCAGAAATTCGTCTATGATAAAAACATGAGCAGCCAGCCTTTCAGCATCTTTTTTCAGATTGTTTCCGGCCAGATCCGGATATTCGTCTCTGAAGGTCAGAATTGCAGATGGTTCAATACCAATCAAAGGCGATTCAGCTGTCACGATATCCTTATATAAGGTAATGTTTTGAATAGCCATCTTTTTGGCCTTCCTTAATAATCCCTTTGAAATAAAAGTCCTGCCACTTTCAGCATTTTTAATAACTCTGACTGGATATCCAAGTTTTGTAAGTATTTTAACAGCTACAATACCAGTGGGAACATCATTGAAATTGGTGAATTCATCAACAAACAGAAAAACAGATTTTTTTGGCTCTGAAATATTTCTATTTAAATCATCAAGATTTCTGTTAATCCATTTTTGTAAAGTCTGACTGTGAAGTCTTGGCATGCTCCTTTTGGTTGCGAAGCCAATGGATTTTTTAATGATGAATGACAACAATTTATTTGAGACAAACCAGTTGTATATTCCCGGAACAATGGCTGCAAATTTGTTAATTGATGTAATATAGGCAATAAGTATTGTACGTAACGGAATGCGGTTGGAATCGTAATAATGCTGCAGGAATTCGGCTTTCAGCTTGGCCATATCCACATTGGAAGGACACTCTGATTTACAGCCTTTACAGGAAAGACATAAATCAAGTATGTTGTAAAGTTCCTTATCATCAAAGGGATTCTTTTTAGTGGAATTGGTAAGTATTTCCCTCAGCATATTTGCACGTGCCCGTGTGGTGTTATTTTCATCTTTGGTAGCCATATAGCTCGGGCACATGGTGCCACCAATCAGGACAGATTTCCTGCAGTCGCCCGAACCATTGCACATCTCAACAAGCCGCATGAATCCGAGTGTGGAGGAATAATCAAAAATGGTATCAAATTGTTTTGTTTCGGCTCCCGGTGTATATCGCAACATGGTTTTCATGGAAGGAGTATCAGTGATTTTTCCGGGATTAAAAATATTGTCAGGATCCCATATCTTTTTAATTGCTTTTAATAACTGGTAATTTTTCTCTCCGATCATTACCGGTATAAATTCTCCGCGTAGCCTTCCGTCACCATGTTCACCACTGAGCGAACCACGGTACTTCTTGACAATCCTGGCCACCTCTGAAGCCACCGTATGAAACAATTCAACATCTTCAGGATCCTTCAGATTGAGTACCGGCCTTAGATGTAATTCACCGGTAGCGATATGCGCATAAAAAACACATTCAAGATTCAATTTATTTAGCATTTGCCTGATATCGGCGATATATTCCGGTAATATTGCAGGATTAACAGCTGTATCTTCAATGACCGATACAGGCTTGGCATCACCAGGAAGGTTGGCCAGACTACCCAGGCCTGCCTTTCGCAATGCCCACACCTTATTGATATCACCACCGGTAATAAGTGGAAAATGATAACCATAGCCGGCATCACGAATATCCTTTTCAATCCTCTCTCTCAACTCTTCAATCTCTTGCATCGAATCACGGGCGAATTCGATTATCATGATTGCTTCAGGTTCTCCCTTTACGAAAAACCGGTTCTTCCGTTGTTCTATATTGGCTTTGGTGCATTCAAGGATGAATTTATCCATCAGTTCGATTGCACCGGGATGATGCTTCAAAGCAATCAGGTTTGCTTTAAAGGCTTGATCGAGAGACTCAAAATGTACACAAATCAAGCCCTTATGTTCAGGTGGGGCAGCAACAAGGTTTAATTTTACTTCAGTTATGAAAGCAAGTGTTCCCTCTGAACCGGCGATCAATTTGCAAAAATTAAAAGGTATACCATTTCCTGTGAAAGGATCGGATTCAAGCAATAAGTCAATTGCATAACCATGGTTGCGCCTTTTTATAACAGGATCAGGAAACTGGCTCCTGATCTCATCCTGATTTTCCTTTTCTGTAAGAATGGATTCAATATTCTGATATAGTTTATTTTCTAAATGCTGACCCGACTTTTTCTGATCGAATTCATCTTTGCCCAGTATTCCGAATTCTACCTCATTTCCGTCACTGAGAATAGCTTTCACACTTAACAGGTGATCCCTGGTGCTGCCATATATCAGAGAATGAGTGCCGCAGGCATTATTACCCACCATCCCTCCAATCATACACCGGTTGGATGTTGATGTTTCAGGACCAAAGAACAAACCGTATTTTTTAAGATACAGGTTTAATTCATCCAGAATCACTCCTGGCTGCAATCTTACCCATTTTTCTTCCTGGTTGACCTCCAGAATGTTCGTTAAATACTTTGAAACATCAACCACTATTCCTTTTCCGACAACCTGTCCGGCAAGGGAGGTGCCTGCTGTACGCGGTATAAGCCCAATTTGATGAGTGCGGGCAAAGGTCACCAGTTTTTTGATGTCATCATTCGTCTTTGGTCTGGCAACTGCCAGCGGTTTTTCATGATATGCAGATGCATCAGTGGAATACAGAAGTCTGGATGTGTTGTCCCAGAAAAGATCACCTTCCAACTGTTCTGCAATGAGTTTCAATTCAGGTAAAATTTCAGCTTCGGAATTCATAACAATCCGTTAAAGTCATATTAAAAAGGCCTATCAGATAAAAGTGCAAAACTATCATAAAAATTTGTAAAGATACAAATCCATAATATTCCACAAATTGAAATATCAATTCTTCAAATCTTAGAAAAAATATCCTGCCGTTTATGATATTTAACTTAAAATCGCAGTTGATTTACTAACAACCTGACAATTGTCATGATAGAGTGAAATATTTTTAAAAAAGGTAAGGTAAAACTTGTAATTACAACCATAAAATATATCTTTGTTTTTCAATTTGAATTTCTATAACGGGTTCCGAAATTCACATACCTGTTTAGCAAAGAAAAAGTTCTCTGGGAAAGGCATTGGAATGATTGATGTATACCAGATTTCTTTGCAAACTTCTGAATAATATTGAAAATTCTGGGTGATTCCCGAAACAGATATACTTTTACATTGCAGGCAAATGTTGATAGTAAAAGCATTTTTTCAAACAAATAAAAAAATAGTGTATAGATCAATTCATTGGCAGGAACAGCATGTTTCTAGTAATCGGATCTTTCTAGGATGAAATGTCCATGAGACCAATACAATGAAATAAATATATTCGAATGAAACAAAATCAAAGTTTAATATAAAATAAATTCAGATTTATGACAAATAAAATAACAAGCCTTGCAGAATACTTGAAGAAGTATGAGGAAAGTGTTGCCGATCCTGAGGGATTTTGGGCAAATATTGCTGAAAGCCACTATTGGCATAAGAAATGGGATAAAGTACTTGACTGGAGATTTGAAGGTAAAGATGCTCCTGACG
>Ga0114922_10005915_pt1 | contig 11237 bp, 14 predicted proteins | sample AartaG_FD_100975 | JGI IMG/M metagenome (GOLD analysis project Ga0114922, IMG submission 100975) | Deep subsurface microbial communities from Aarhus Bay to uncover new lineages of life (NeLLi) - Aarhus_00045 metaG | ecosystem: Environmental > Aquatic > Marine > Oceanic > Sediment | place...
GGACTTAAATGGCCTGTTGTTGATGGTAAAGAGACTCAGTGGAGATTCAACGCTAAGTACGATCCATATGCAGCAAAAGCTACTAAAGAAACTGGTAACTCACATGCATTCTACGGACCATTAGCTAAAGCACTTAAACAAGGTGACTTGATGGGAATCGATAAAGCTAAAGCAAAACAAGGGCTTAAAAACAAAGCTAAAATATTTGCTCGTCCTTATATGGATCCACCAGAAATGCCAGATAAAGTTTATGATACTTGGTTATGTACAGGTCGTGTACTTGAACACTGGCACTCAGGAACAATGACTATGCGTGTACCTGAACTATATCGTGCAGTTCCAGAAGCATTATGTTATATGCACCCAAAAGATGCTGAAGCTAAAGATCTTAAACAAGGTGGACTATGTTGGGTTGAATCTCGCCGTGGTAGAGTAAAAGCGAGAGTTGAAACTCGTGGTAGAAATAGACCATCTCGTGGACTTGTGTTTGTTCCATGGTTTGATGAAAAAGTATTTATTAACAAAGTTTGTCTTGATGCGACTTGTCCTCAGTCAAAACAAACAGACTTTAAAAAATGTGCTGTAAAAATTTACAAAGCATAATAGATTAGATAAAAGATAAGGAAAGATTCGTTTTGAGCGAAAACAGACCTAAAAATAAAAAACAACCAATAAGTGATAGAAGAAGATTTATCCTTAATATGGCTCGTGGTGTAGGAATTGCAACAATGGGTGGCTTTGTATGGAGCGCCTATATTGATGAAGTTACGGCTTCAGAGCTTCTCCTTAGACCACCGGGAGCTTTAAAAGAGGAAGATTTCTTAAAAACTTGTATTAAGTGTGGGCTATGTGTTGAAGCATGTCCTTACGATACACTATTACTAGCTAAACCTGGTGATAATAAACCTCTAGGAACACCTTATTTTGTTCCTAGAGATATCCCTTGTTATATGTGTCCAGACATCCCTTGTGTGCCAGTATGTCCTACTGGTGCATTAGATGAAGCTAGTGTAACTACCGATGGAGTGCTAGATATTAATGTAGCTGATATGGGTCTTGCAGTAGTTGATGATGAGAGCTGTATAGCTTTTTGGGGAATTCAATGTGATGCTTGTTATAGAGCTTGTCCTCTATTAGGTAAAGCAATAACAATTGAATACCAAAAGAATGATAGAACTGGTAAACATGCTTTTATGAAACCAATTGTACATAGCGATGCTTGTACTGGATGTGGACTTTGTGAGAGAGCTTGTGTTACTGAAAAACCAGCTATATTTATTCTACCTCGTGAGACTGTAACTGGAAAAGCTGGAGATTACTATATTAAAGGCTGGGATAAAGAAGATGAGAAGCGTTTAGAGAATGCTACTGAGATAAAAACCAAAACAGAGTTAAGTAAAGACAGTGCGATTGATTCACTAAATAGTGGTATGGAGGATTTATACTAATGGCAAAGCTATGGAATAACTACAGATACCTTATTTTAAGAAGATTTACACAAATAAGTTTAATGGTTCTTTATTTTGGTGCAAATGCTTGGGGATGGACACTACTACAAGGAAACTTGAGTTCATCAATGATTCTAAATACAGTACCGATGAGTGATCCTTATGCTGCATTACAAATGTTAGCTGCAGGTGCGATTCTTTCGCTAGATTTACTCATAGGTGTTGGTGTTGCAACTCTCTTTTATCTACTCATTGGGGGTCGTGCATTTTGTTCTTGGGTTTGCCCAATAAACATCATAACTGACGCTGCTAATTTTCTAAGAAGGAAATTAGAAATTGACAGGGTGCAAGGGGTAAAACAACCTGCATCACGAAACTTAAGATATTGGATTTTAGCTCTTAGTTTGATTATCTCATTTGCTATGGGTGTAACAGCTTTTGAATTTATATCTCCAATCTCTATGGTTCATAGAGGGATAATATTTGGTTTAGGATTTGGTTGGGCAGCAATGCTAATTATTTTTCTTTTTGACCTATTTGTATTGAAGAATGGCTGGTGTGGGCATATCTGTCCACTCGGTGCTTTTTACTCAATACTTGGGAAATTTAGTCTATTTAGAGTACATCACTTAGAAGAGAATTGTACTTTATGTATGAAATGTAAAGATGTATGTCCAGAGCATCAAGTACTACACATGATAGGTAAAAAAAGTTTACCTGTACTATCAGGTGAGTGTACAAACTGTGCAAGATGTATTGAGGTGTGTGATGATGATGCACTAGAATTTTCAATAAGAAAATTTATTCAAGATAAAAAACGGGAGAGTAATAATGAAAACGATAAGTAAAATAACAATTGGTTTAGCTACTGCGGCATTACTGTTTGTTGGCTGTAGTGAAGCGGCTAAAACTGAAGTGGCTGCACCTGTAAAAAAGGTAAAGATAGCACCTAAATTTGTAAGCGAAGAATCTTTAGGTCTTAGAAAAACAGACCTTTATTCAGAAGAAGCTGAAACGGAGGGTGATGCAACTAAATATGGAACTGATTTTACAGGAAGTGGTCATAAAATTGCGAGAGCATTTCAGGATGCTCCACCAATGATTCCACATGATGTTAATGGTATGCTACCAATCACTATTAAAGACAACCAATGTACTTCTTGTCATATGCCAAAAGAAGCGCAAGAACAGGGAATGGGTGCTACTCCAATTCCAGTATCACATTTTACAAACTTTAGAGCTGCTACTAGTATGACTAAAGAAGGTGTTATGACTAAAAATGGTAAAGCTTTAGAAAACACTACAAGTGCTTCTATGACTGATATTTCTATTAAATCAACAGGTGATAAACTTGCTGGTGCTAGATTTAACTGTACACAATGTCATGCTCCACAAAGTGATAGTCCTGCTCCAAAAAATACTTTTGAAGCAACTTTTACAAGTGAAAATGGTGCCTCAGCATCAAGCTGGAGTGGTAGTAAACTTAGAGAAGGTTTAGATACTGCTAACGGTTTATAATACCAATGGAAAGAAGAGAGCTTTTTAGCTTTCTCTCTTCCTCACTTAAAGGTGAGAAAGTTCAAGAGAAAGAGATAACAATAAGACCACCATATTATAAAGATATAAATGCATTTGACACAGAGTGCCAAAACTGTGATGGTAAGTGTGCCACTTTGTGCCAAGAGCAAATTATAATAATTAATGAGGATAAAACTCCTAAACTTAACTTTTCCAATAGTGGTTGCACATATTGTGATGATTGTGCAACTGCATGTGAATATGATGTTTTAAATGTAGAATACAAAAGAGTTATTGATGCTGGGATACGCATCAATGAATCTACATGTTTGAGTTGGCAAGGGGTTATGTGTTTTTCATGTAAGGATCCATGCCTTGAGAATGCAATAGATTTTAAAGCGATGTTTATGCCAAGTATAGATCAAGAAAAATGTACATCCTGTGGATTTTGCATAAGCAGATGCCCAAGTGATGCAATAGATATAAAGGTAATTAACCCATGAGAAAGTTTCTTTTTTTATTGATTCTAGTAAGTTCATTATACTCAGCACAAATAAACTCACCCATTAAAAAATTTATATCTAGTGGTGCAGTTACAGATATTGTTTATAGTGATAATAAGCTCTATAGTGCAACTGATGCAAGTTGTGTCGATATCTTTGATGTTGCAAAAAATAAAATTATCAAACAAATCAAAGTATCTCAAATTACAGATTTTATGGGTGATATTATAGATTCTAAGGTTTACTCTGTTGATAAGATAGATGAGAAGATTCTTATACTTTCACAAGCTCAAAAAGGTGCAAGAAGAGTACATATATATGAAAGTGGTGTTACTAAACTAGTACTTCCTTATACTGAAAAACTCTTTATTGCTAAAGCAAAATTTTTAGATAAAAATACAATCATCTTAGGACTTTTAAGTAATGAAATTATCTCTTATGATATCAATAAACAAAAGCAAAACTATAGAATCCAAGTATCACAATCTAAATTTTCCAACTTTGTTCTTAATGAAGATAAAACAGAAATAATTATAGCCGATGAGAGTGGAGATTTGAAAGTTCATAGTACGAAAAATGGTAGATTTATAAAAGAATTTACTGGACAGAATCTAGATAATGTATTTCAAGTAGACACGAAAAATGGTGTGATTATAACAGCGGGACAAGATAGAAGAGCAGTAGTATATAACACTCAATACAATTCAAGTTATTATAAACATGCAAAATTTCTAATCTATAGTGTTGGACTAAGCCCTAGTGGAAAAATTGCTGGATTTGCAAGTGATGAAAATAATAATGTTACAGTTTTCAATACATCAACTAAAAGTATGTTGGGCATTTATGGTGAAAATAAAATGACTTTAACAAATATTTTATTTATAAATGAAAAAGATTTTTTTGTCTCATCTGATGATAAAACTATTAATCTCTACAAAATCAAATAAAGGAGATCTATGCAATACAACGAAAGTGAATTTTTAATAGAAACAGAGGTTCCAGAGAATGAGCTTATTATATCTAGAACTGACTTGAGTGGAAACATCACTTACGCAAATGATACATTTTGTGAAATTAGTGGATATGATGAAGATGAGTTAATTGGAAAACCTCATAATATTGTAAGACATCCAGATATGCCAAGTGCTGCATTTTTAGATTTATGGAGCACTATTAAAGATAAAAAACAATGGATAGGTGTTGTAAAAAACCTTAGAAAAGACAAAGGATTTTACTGGATAAAAGCTATAGTTTCTGGTGTTTACAAAAATGGTGAGCTTATTGAGTATAAATCTTTAAGAACTCCAATTAGTTTTGAAGAAAAATTAAAGTATCAAAAACAATATGATAGAATGCGCTTTGAAAACAGCGAAAAAACTAGAAAGATAATTTACGAATAAAATAAAATTAAGGCATATAATTATGAATATATCAAGCATAGTAGTTCAAACAGTACCAAAATTTTTAGATGAAGTTGTTGAGTCTTTAAAAAATTGTGAGGTTTGTGATTATCACATACACGATGAAAAAGGTCGTATTATTATCACTATAGAGGGTGAAAGTGTTTCAGAGGAGTTAAAAAAACTCTCAGTAATAGAGGCTATTCCCCATGTTGTTGCTGCTGATATGCAAATGGCATATAGTGAAGATGAGCTTGACGCTCACATGGATGTTATTAACAATTCAGATGTAGTTCCAAAAATGTTAAATGATGAAGATGTAGAAGCTAGAGACATAGTATATAATGGTGATTTAAAGAAAAAAGATTTAGAAGGCTTTGCAAGAACTTTTGATAATACTGCTTTTAATCCAAATAAGGCAAATTAATAATGGCTGTAATATTTGAATCATTAATTAAGATTGATGATGAGGGAAAATGGTGTATAGAGTTAACTGATACAGTTGATGAAAGAATCGCCACTTGCCACGATTTAGATGAATACTCACAAAAAGTTGAAGACTTTGGTGCTGATTATGGTGGTGAAATTGATGAAGTGAGATGGTCTAAAGATGATAATGTACCACCTCATACAATGGATGAGATAAGACTAGAGATGTCAAAACATCAAGAAGAGATAGAAAAAAATAAAAAGGAAAAAGAACAATAATGGTAGCAAAACCTATAGTTACAGATATATATTTTGATATTAAAGAGATACAAAAACACTTAGAGGATGTGGAGTACATAGTTATGGCAGCCCCAGCACCTAGTCACTTTAAAGATAATCCTATACATTTTAGTATCTTTTTAAATACAGATGATGAGTTTCCAGAAGATATACAAGATGCTATTTTACATAAGCTACTTGAAGAAAATGGTATTACTGACCCTATTGAAATAATGAGTCAACTTATGCCTGTTGGATTCTCAGCAGGCGGGCAGGACACGCCTATGCCTCTTCTTTTAGTTAAGCCAGAAGACCAAAAAAGTATCCCATATTCTGTGATGCATGTAATAGATTTTTTAGGAGATTCAGAGAACTTCTTTGAAGCTAAAACTGAAAAACTTACAGGTTGGAGTTATAGTTATTGCTAACTGAGGAATCAAATTTAAATAACTAATAATTCTATCTCGTTCTTTTATTCCCAGTCAAACAATTTTAATCGTCGCGTAGCTAAGGCTATGCTCCTCATAAAATAGTCTGACTAGAAATAAAATAACATTGCTATAATTTTATTACTTATTAAAATTTGATTCCTAAAAAGAGATAGATTCTATCTCTTTAACACTCTTAGCTATATCTATAGACAAATTTTCACATCCATTTTTTGTAACTAAAATATCATCTTCAATTCTTATCCCTATGCCACGGTATTTTTTAGGAATTGTTTTGTCATTTTTGTTACAATAAATTCCTGGCTCTATAGTTAGAACCATCCCCTCTTGTAGAAGAATCTCTTCACCGTTCTCATCTTTATATGGACATTCATCATGTACATCTATCCCCATCCAATGCCCTATTCCGTGAGGGTAATATTGTTTGTGTTTTTTCTCTTTTATTAACTCTTTTAAATCACCTTGAAGTATTCCTAGATCTATCATCCCCTGACAAAGTAACTCTTCAGATTTTTTTTGAAGTTTTGTTCTTTTGATATTTGGTTTTATCATATTTATTATTTTAAGTTGAACATCTAAAACCATATTGTAGAGTTCTCTTTGAGGAGCTGAAAACTTACCATTTACAGGTATTGTTCTCGTGATATCACTAGCATAATAATCATACTCACAACCAGCATCAATAAGAATTAATTCACCATCTACTAGAGAGCTATTATTATTAATATAATGGAGAGTATTAGCACTATTACCACAAGCAACAATAGATGTATAAGCATCACTATAAGCTCCATTTTTTTTAAAGGTATACTCTATCTCTGCTTGAAGTTGATACTCGTTTTTATCTATTTTACTAAAGCCCATAGCCTCATGATGAGCATCTTTTGTAATATTAATAGCTTTTTTAATTAATATTATCTCAGATTTTGATTTAATTAATCTCATCTTATTTATTAGCAATGCTATATTTTTATATGTTGCTAATTTTTTAGTGTATCTTTTTAAAACTTTAAGCTTTGAGTAGTCCAAATCAAAATCATAATAAAAAGTATTAGCATCACTTAAAACCTTTTTTAATATAGATTCAAATTCAGCACCCTCATAAATCTCATCAACTAAAAAGATTTTTTTAGCCTCTTTATTTCCTAATCTTTTACCATTCCAAAGTTCAACTAATTTATCTTTTTTTTCTACAAATAAAATAGTTTTTGTCTCTTTTTTTGTTTTTACAAACATCAAAATAGATTTATCCTCTTTAAAACCAGTTAAATAGTAAAAGTTGCTATTTTGTCTATAAGGAAATTCTGTATCATTAGAACGATTTTTATAGCTATTGCTAAAAACTACAGATATAGAATTTACAGATAAACCATCAAGTATATTTTCTCTTCTTATTTTATATTCATTTTGTGTAATCATTTGCAAATTCCCCCTATCCATTGAGCACTTTGTTCTAAAACATCTTTTAGTGCAAGGTTTAATGCTTGTACACCACCATCAGAATCCAAAGTTTTTGCATCTATTTTTTTATGAAAACTTTTAGTTGCAATAGCTTTGGAAGTTTTTGCATCAATTAATGTTAATGTAATTTTCACATTTGCAGAGGATCTTTTTTTATCTTCAGTATAATCTTGAATAAATTCATCAATAGATGTCTCTAAAATCATATTATTTCTTGTTCTTGATTTTGAAATCTGAACTGTTTTAAAAATATACATATCTCTAAGAAGATTTACAATCTCAGCAGAAATTGCATTGTTTGGAGATAATGCCCATTGAGACTGAGTATATGTAAACTGTTTATCATTGCCCATTGCATAATCCATATCTAATGACATAAGTGACCCAGAACTAAATGCCTGTGCTACCTTTAATGACTTATCTATACATTGAGTCGATTCTTTCTTATCAATTTTGAGTTTAGAATTGATTCTATACTCAGTTATTGCTGGATGTGTTGTGCTACAGCCACTCATAAAAAATAAAGATAGTATCGCGATTAAATATAATTTCATCTACTTTTCCCCTGGACCTTTTTTAATCTCTTCTTGTTTAAACAAAATATCTCCTGGACTTCTTTCATATTGATTCATAAAATTTTCCACTCTTATCATAAGATTTTGCATCTCTAAAAGTGTGTTATTCATAGTGGGAACTACATCTCCAGCAATCTCTTTTACATTAAATTCACCACTTGCAACTGCTCTTTTTATCTCATCCATAGAGGAACGAATCCCTAAATAACTAGTCATAATTGATTCAAAGGAGGCTGATATTTTATCTTCCCATTGTGAACTTTTATCTACAAAACTATTAATATTAGGAATCATAGCATCTATTTTTTGTGTAGAACTATTCAAATGCACCATTGTCATCTGTATATTATTAATAGTTTTATCATCTAGTACTCTATCTATCTTATTCATAATAGAAGCTGTTTTATTCAGTAGTATTGCAATCTGCTTTTGATTTTCATCATTTAAAAGCTGTTCTGTTTTGCTGAGTGTCTTTGAAAATTTAGTCGATACTGTACCTAGTGATTGCTCAAAATTTTCAAAGAATGAGGGTATTGTCTTAATAATAGGGTACTTCTGACCCTCTTTTAATTCAAGTGCTGGAGCATTATTATCACCTAAACTAAGGTTAATATAACTCAGTCCTGTAATACCCTGAGAGGTTAATTTTGCAACTGTCGATGACTTTATTGGTGTTGATTTTAAGATACTAATAAGCACTTCAACCTGCTCAGTATTTTTTGGATTAATACTAAGGCTAATTACTTTTCCTACATCTATACCTCTATATTTAACTGCTGAATCTACATTTAAACCCAATACAGATTCATCAAAATGGATATGATACTTTTTAACCTTAATCTGATCTGCTGGTTCTAATAGCCAATATGTAAATCCAAACATAAGCATAAATCCAAAAAGAACCAAAAAACCAATCATTGTATAGTTTACTTTATTATTCATATTTTCCCTCAAAAAAAGTTTGTATAAACTTACTATCAACCGACTTAATATTTTCTAAACTTCCCTCATAAACAATACGCTGATTATCTATGATAGCCATTTTGTCTAATGTTGAGTAGATAGATTCTAAGTCATGTGAAACCATCACAATCGTCAAATTTAAAAGTGAACGAAGTTTTAAAATCAAGTTATCAAAATCTCTAGCTGATATGGGGTCAAGTCCACTTGTAGGTTCATCTAAAAATAAAAGCTTAGGGTCCATCGCTAATGCCCTAGCAAGAGCTGCTTTTTTTTTCATACCACCACTTATCTGAGATGGGTAAAGATGTGCATCATTTGGATTTAAACCAACTATACTTATCTTAAATTCTACTATCTCATCTATCATTTTTTGAGATAAATCAGTATACTCAACTAATGGCAAAGATATGTTTTCTTTTATAGTTAATGAAGAGAACAAGGCTCCAGCTTGAAATAATACTCCCCAGTTTTTTCTAAGTTCTTGTGCTTTAGTGTGCTCTATATTGCTTAAATCATTACCAAGAATATTAATATTGCCACTTTGCACTTTTTCAAGCATTACCATCTCTCGAAGAAGTGTTGTTTTACCACATCCACTAGGTCCTAGTAAACCATAAATCTCCCCATCATTTATTGATAAGTTTAGTCCATTATGGACTATTTTATTGTCAAAAATAGTTTTAACATTTTGTACTTCAATAATAGTTTTCATCTAGATTCCTAAATTTGTAAATGCTATAGAAAAAATTGCATCACAAACAATTACTGCAAATATAGATTCTACAACACTTTTTGTAGTATTGACACCAATACTTTGAGTATCATCTTTTACCATAAGTCCTCTATATATCCCTATAGAAGCAATCAAAAATGCGAAAAATGGCCCTTTAACTATTCCAATAAAAAAATGTTTTACAGCAACTACTTCATTGAATCTATCTAAGAACATCTCAGTTGTAATCTCTAAATCTATATTTGCTACAACCATCCCACCTAATATACCCATAATATCAGCTAAAAAAATCAAAATAGGCATAGCTATCATGAGTGCAAATATTCGAGGTATAACAAGATATTTGTAAGGGTCAAAACCCATAGTTTTCATCGCATCTAGCTCTTGAGTTATCTTCATAGCACCTATCTGGGCTGTAAAAGCCGAGCCACTTCTACCAGCTATTACTATTGCAGTTATTAGAGGTGCAAGTTCTCTAAGGATTGAGATTCCAAGCATATCAACTATAAATATATTTGCACCGTAAAGTTTGAGTTGATATGCAGACTGATAAGCAACAACTAAACCTATAAGAAAACTAGTGAGGGCAATAATTCCAAATGCTTTTAGCATACTCTCATTTATCTCAAAAGCTATCTCTTTGAATCTAATATTTTTGTATGAGCGAAGATAACAAAATTTTGTAGCAAACATCTCACCTAAAAAAGCCATAAAAGATATAAAACCTAAATAATTTTTATAAGTAGCACTCCCTATATCTTCAATAATATTCTTTTTTTTAATCTCATATATTTTATGGGAGTTTTTTTTTTCATCTTTGACAAGTTTTAAAGTATCTATTATAGATTCATTTGAAGATATATAATCTACTTTTATCTCTTGTGCTAAAAGCTCTTTTTCTAAGTTATTTATATATATGGAAGCAGCAGTATCTAAAAAATATAATTTACTAAAATCAAAATATATTTTTTTTATTTTAGTAAAGTCTATTGCATTTATCTGTTTTTCACAAGTTGATACTCTGTATAAATTGAACTCTCCAAAGAAGATTATAGAGAGTTCACTATTTTTATATATGATTTTTAAATGGTTTTCTTTCATAGTAAATTTATACTAAAAATCCCTTGCTAGTAGTTTGTTGACTTTTAAGATAGTTAATATTCTACCATCTTGTTTACCAACACCCTCAATCATACTATCATCAGATATTAGCGTATCTGGTGGAGGACCGATATCAGTCTTTTTGATTCTTAATGCCATTGTTAATCTGTCAATTACAAAGCCTGCAACTTCATCACCCTGTTTTAAAACAAAGAAACGAGTCTCATCATTATGATTCTTAGCACCAAGACCAAACTTGATACGAAGGTCAATCAATGGAATTACTGAACCACGAAGATTAAATACACCAAGTACATAAGTTGGTGTTTGAGGAACTCTAGTCCAAGAGATAGGTTTAATAATCTCTTGAATACTTAA
>Ga0114922_10005916_pt1 | contig 11236 bp, 8 predicted proteins | sample AartaG_FD_100975 | JGI IMG/M metagenome (GOLD analysis project Ga0114922, IMG submission 100975) | Deep subsurface microbial communities from Aarhus Bay to uncover new lineages of life (NeLLi) - Aarhus_00045 metaG | ecosystem: Environmental > Aquatic > Marine > Oceanic > Sediment | place: Aarhus...
CACGATCCACAGACCGGCTTGACCGCTTGCCACGTAGGCGTGGTCATTGTGGAGAGCCACGGCCATTGACGGACCAGGGCCAGGCAGTGATGCCGTTGGGACCAGCCCCTCCGGATCCGCGGTCGAGATGACGTGCAGCCCAGACTGTCCGTCCGCCACGTACAGCCACGGCCCTGACGAAGCCACGCCAAGGGCCTGTCCCGGCGTGTCTAGACGGTCCTGCGCCGCGAGCCGCCCATTTCGGAGGGCAAGAGAGTGGACTCCTGTCGCGGTATCAGCCACGTACAACTGCTGCCCGCTGAGGGAGGCATCCAACGCGTCGCCCAGCAAGGCGTAGGTGTCGATGTACGCTGGCTGTTCGGGCTCGGTGACGTCGATCGCCTCGATGCCGGCTGCCGCGCCGGCGACGAAGACATGGTCGCCGTGCACCATGAGGTCGCGGGCGTCGAGCCCCGCACGTGTGTAGGCGCCGGTTTCTCTGGGCGCTGCCGGGTCCTGCAGACAGATGATCCGTAGACCGCCTGTCTGTGCTGCAACGTACGCGTACTCAGCGCGCCCGGCCTCGTCTGTCGCGATGCCCACTGCTTGCGCGATCCCTTCGGCGATGGGTTCGGAGGTCAGCAGCGTCGGATTCGCGGGATCCTGGAGCGAGAGCATCTTGAGGCCATCGTCACCCGCGGCCAGGTAGGCGCGGTCACGGTGCACGGTCACCCCAAGAGCTTCGTACACCTGGAGATAGGCGCCGACCTCCTGGGGGCGAGCCGGATTGGCGAGCGAGAAGACGCGCAGCGCGCCCCAGCCTGCAGCGACGTAGAGGTAGCCGCCAGCGACGGCGATGTCCAGTGCCTCTCCGGTGACGCTCACGTGGAAGGGCACCCCGGGCCTGCCTGGGTCTCCGATGTCGATGGCCAGGAGCCCAGCCTGATCCGCAGCGACGTAGGCGTATCCCTCTGCCGCTACGACATCGGTCGCTGTGCCCGCGAAGGACACAACGGCCACCTCAGCAGGGGACGCTGGTGTGGCCAACGATACCACACGAAGCCCGTGGGTTCCGTCTGCCACGAAGGCGTGGTCGCCATCAATCGCCACACCACGGACGACGTCTGGCAGTGGCAGGCTGCCCGCCAGCACCCACTTGGAGTCCGAGAGGGCGAGCACCAGCAGGTTGGGGCCCTGCCCCGCGCATACCACACCATCCGCCACGTCCAAGGCGTAGGTCGCACCGCCGAGCTGAGCGCGAGGCCGGAGTCTGCTCTGGGCGGAGGAAGGGATAGGGCACGAGCCATAGACGACGGCCAGAGTGAGGGCTACGCAGGCAAGTGACCTCAAGCGCAGGGGCTCTGGCATCGGCATCTTCTCCAGGCAGTCACGCCAGTCGCCATCCAATAGCGGCTGGCAGGATCAACGGTGACAGATTCTACCGTATCTCCCCAGCGGTCGCAATTCCCGCGCGGGTGGCGCTGCGCAGCGTCTCGCGTCACAGCGCGACGAACGGTCGCCGACTGAAGGGAGGCGATGACTGCGAAACGTCTCGCGTCACAGCGCGACGAACGGTTGCCGGCCGAAGGCAGGCGATGGCTGCGACGCGCCTGGGACGGCCTACTTCACCACCAGCGGCAAGAACACCTGCCTCGCGCTCGCGACGTGATCCACGCAAAAGCCCCAGCGGGTGCGCGAGGTATCCGTACAGAGTTCCAGCTCGACCACGTGCCCTGGGACAGGCTGACTCCAGAACCCGCCTGGATGAAAGCCCTGGAGCTGCTCTATCTCAGCTCCCTCGTGGTCTCGAATGGCGATGCGATCGTAGTCCGCTTCGGTGTCAACCGCGGCAAAGTGGACCTGAGTGTGGGATGCTCCGAGGTCCGAGTTGACGATGGTCCAAGTCCGCATGATTCCATTCGCATAGGGGTGAGGCGACTCGACGAGGCAGGCGGGCATGCGTGCGGTCTCTATCTTGTCCACACAAAAGCCCCAGGCCACCTTGGATGAGTCGGATCGGAACTCGATGCCCACCGAGCTGCCTGGAATGGGTAGGGTCCAGACGCCTTCTGGGTGGTTGCCATCGAAGCTGTGCACCTCATGGCCGTCAGCGTCCTCGACCAGCACCGGGTCGACCCCTGCCTCGGTATCGATCCTCGCAAAGTGGATGCGGCTGGCCAGCGCGCCGGCATCGGGGTTGGTCAGCCGCCACGCGTCCAGTGCATCGTTGGCATAGGGATGCGACGTCTCGATCAGGCAGTCGCCTGAAGGGGTGGTGGGCGAGGGAGTAGGCGGAGTTGTGGGTGTGAGCGACGGCGTGGGACTGGGTGTTGCCTCAGTCGTCGCGCTTCGGGTAGCTGTGGGCGTGGTGGTGTCGGTAGCTGAGCCAGTTGCAGTGGAAGTGGGCGTGAATGTGGGACCCGAGGTGCGGATCTCGTCCACACAAAAGCCCCATTGTTGTATGCTAGAGTCGGTTTGCAGCTGCACCTGCACCACCCGCCCAGGCACGTCCGCGCTCCACAAGCCTTCCGGGTGCACATCGTCGATTCTCTGTATCTCGGTTCCCGCGCCGTCCCGGATGATCACGAAATCATAGTCCGTTTCTGTCTCCAACCGGGAAAAGTGCACCTGGCTCGACGCTGCGGCCGCGTTGGTGTTGGTGAGGGTCCACGTATGGTCATAGTCGGCCGGGTAAGGATGCAGCGACTCGACCAGGCAACCGGACGGAGTCTGGAACAAGGTCGGCGTCGGCGAACGGGTTGGTCCCACCGTGGTCGTGGGCGTGATGGTGCGAGTGGGTTGCGCTCCACCCGATGTGCGCAGGCGAATGGCGAGATCCTTGCCCTCCGGGCCCAGGTCATGCCACGAGCCATCCGCTCCGGTTGCGCTCGCAAAGGTCAGTCCGCTCACCGCCGTCCCGCGCGTGTCCACGGCGAGCGGCTGTATACTGCTGGCGTTGGTGAACTTGACCACCACCACCAGGTCGTCACCTCTGACGGCGGAGAGCGCGGGGCTCACGGGCACGGAGAAATAGCCCATCTCATCGTAGGAGAGGTTCTCCTTGCGGAACAATAGCCCCGAGGGACTCGTACCATCGAAGGAGTCGTAGAGGTAGACATCCACGTCGGTGGTGGCGTCTGTTGTCCAGAACTCGACGTGAGTAACCTGCGTGTCGCGGTCCATGACGTACTTGGCCAGGCCCCAGGCCGTGGTGTTGCCCTCGCCATGGGTATCCCACCAGCCACCCGCCTCGTCGTAGAGGAGCAGTGCGCTCGTTGGGTCATAGTCCTGAAGGGTGTGGGCATAGCTGGCGAACGTGCCGACCTTGGCCGAGCCATAGGCGATGGAAAAGAAGCCATTTTCGCCCCAGTCGGCTCCCCAGCTATTCTTGACCAGCCAAGCGCCCTGCCCGCCCTGGTGGGTGAGATTGTCGTCCCAACCTACGATGAGGACGGAATGGTTCGTGCTCTCGGGGCCCTCGTAGAAGAGCGTGTAGGAGCCATCGTAGCTCCAGATCTCCCGGTCCCAGTCATCGCCATTGCCTGCGTAGATGGAGCAGTCCAATGGACCATAGCGCTTGAGGTAGCCTTTAAGGACATCCGGGTCGGGGAGTTCACGGCCAGAGACCATGCGCCAGTCGAGCAGCGTCTGCTGGTAAGCACAGGTGCCGTTGCAGCTGACGTCCGAGTCGACGTACGGATCACAACTCTCGAGCACACTTCCACTCTGCGCAAGGAGGTGGGCAATCATGGCATAGTTTCCCCCGTAACAGGTCCCCCACTTGCTGCCATGCAGAGTAAAGTCGGTGAGCGCGTCCCAATTGCACTCTTTGGCGTGGTTCTCTGAAAGGTCCAAGAGTGGACCGCCTTCCACAAGAATGCGCGACTCGATGTTGCCGATGGCACCAAAAGCAAAGCAGGCCCCGCAGCCCCCCTGATCCTTGGCAGGGGTGACCGCGCCAAAATCTCTCCAGTCCCAGCTGCTGGGAAGTTCGTCCAGGCTGATGCCATCCGGCAGTCGATCGATTCGGAAGTGCGACAGGTCGATGGGTGGAGGGACAAAGCCCTTGTGAGGCGAGCCTGGTCCGAGGTGGGCCGCGGGTCTGGCCTGCACTTGTGGTGTGGGAGTGCGCAGCGGCGCGCCGACTGCGCTGCTGCCTCCCACTGCTTGGATCACGGCCAGCGAGACAAAGATGACAAGTGCGATGATGCCCCTGGCGCCCATACGGACCTCCGACGGAAGAAAGACCTGCAGACAACCGGCTGTGGGTGCATTGTACCTCAACACCTGGGCATTGCCGCATCGGGGAGTGCAGTCCGAGTGTGCAGGCACCGCGCTTCACCAGGGGCTTCTCGAGGTACCCTGGATCGCCCTTGCAGTAGGCATGGCGCGTGTGATTTCCCTCCAGGTTGTTGGCGCCATTTTGCACTAGGTTGTGGGGGTGCTATAATGGGCGCAGGAACCCAGCCATTCACTCGACCATTCTCCGAGCCCATGGCCAAGCGTGGGCCAACGTTCGAGTTCTGGCGCGTTGGCCATGGGCCCGCATCTGTGTCCAGTTGCGGGCTTTGTGCTTGCAGCGTGCTGCCGATTTACGACCGGAAGCTCAGTCGCCTGTCGAAGTGGGCAGGCTCTGCCCACGCAGTGCATATCTCGTCCTAGGGAGGAGATTTGGCCTGCTACGTTGGGGCTTGGTGTTGATGCTGGTCGGGCTACCATTCTGCTTCGTACCGATCTTCGGATGACGCTTTGCAGCCAGGCTCTCACCACCTTGCCACATTCGCGATTGTGGATGTGGATGCGGAGCCCATACTGCACTGGTTGGACGCCGAGCACTTGCCGGTGAATCCGCAGGCCGGCGTGGCCAAGCTGGTTCGCAGGCGAGGATCGTCTTTGTGGTCGACACAAGATGAGCAGATCGGCAGGGCGACGCGGCACTGTGGAACAAGCGCCGCCTGAAAGGAGGGAGGCACAGAACTTCAAACAAAGGGGTTTGTAGTAGGCCTGGACCAGGCGAGGCGCCTGGTCAGATGGCGAGGGCCCTGGGGCCCGACCAAACGCGAGGAGAAAGGAAACGGAAATGGCAAAGCCAAAGGTGGCACTTGTCAAGACAGGGAGTTTGAAGGGCAACAAAGAGTTCCTGGGGGGCAAGTTCGTCCGCTACGACGAGGACATTGCCCAGATCAAGGAGAAGATCGAAGAGACCGTCAACCTGGCCGTCGGCAGCATCGACAACGTCATCAAGGCGGGCGAGACTGTGCTGGTCAAGCCCAACCTGGCCTTCCTGGCTCCACCGGAGAGCTTCTCGGTGGTCGATCCGCGGGTCATCGAGGCCATGTGCGCCTTCTTGAAGGAGAAGAGCAAGGCCAAGGAAGTCTGGGTGGGCGACAACCCCTCCCTGGGCATGCAGGTTGGCCGCGCTCGGCCGGCCTTCAAGGCCGCCCAGATGGACGAGGCAGCCTACCGCGGTGGCGCCGACAAGGTCATCTTCTTCGACGAGGAGCCCCTGGTTGAGTTGGATGTCGAGGGTGCGCTGTTCCACAAGCACGTCCAGGTGTACAAGCCCTTCCTGGATGCTGATCGGGTCATCAACCTGCCCAAGATGAAGACCCACCTGGCCGGCACGGTGACGTTGGGCCTCAAGAACTGGAACGGTATTGTCCCCAACGTGCACCCGAGCGGAATGCAGCAGGACATCCACCGCATTGACCTGGGCCAGAAATTCGCCGACCTGTACCGGGTCCGCCCGGCCGACCTGGTCGTCCTGGACGGCATCATCGCCATGGAGGGCCAGGGGCCTCACGTGGGCACGCCAGTGGAGATGAATCTCCTGGCCGCCAGCACCGACACAGTGGCCTTTGACGCTGTCGTTTCCTACGTGATGGGCTTTGAGACCGTCGAGATCGCGGCGATCCGCGTGGCCGCCACCGAGGGGCTGGGCGAGCGCGACATCGAGAAGATCGACGTGGTGGGCGTGCCGATCAAGGACGTCCGCCGCTTCTTCAAGCGCCCCATGATCGACCCCACCGGCCTGCTCAAGGGTATCAACGTCATCGTCCAGCAGACCTGCCCCGGCTGCTTTGCCAACATCCGCGGCGCGCTGGACAACTTTAACGTGAGCGGCATCCCCATCTGGGACTTCAACGAGAAGGTGGGCGATGTCTACATCCTGGCCGGCGGCGTGCCCAACTTTGATCCGGAGTGGGTGCGCGGCAAGCGGCTCATCGTGTGTGGTGACTGCTGGGCCTACTTCCCCTCGAAGAAAAAGGTCGAGCGGGCCATGGAGCTGGCCTCCAGTGTGACCAAGTATCCTGGCTGCGCGCCAGTGTACATCTTTGCCCAGCTCAACGGCGACCTGCAGTCGCTGTACAAGGAGTGCGGCGGCCTAATGTGCCCGGAGTAGTAGCGGGCCGGCGCTTGTGAGGCGGTAATGACGTAACAGGCGTGCGACCTGAGGGTGTGGGCTCTCACGCCTACGCAAGCCAATACGGGCACCCCTGGACCAGGGCCCACTCGTGCAGGCCCTGGTCCACCTGCGTCTCCGGGCCGCTCGGCCTCAAGCGCAGGCAGATGCGCCTGCCAAATGTCCATGCCAGATCGGTCCTTCGGCCGACCACAGCCGCCGTTCCTGCGCTTGACACGGCGCGCTGTTCGCGGCAAACTTGCGGGGGATTTGCTAGCCATTGAAACCAACCATTGAAGGAGGTCATCATGACCTGGACCATCGACGCTATTGTCTGGGATTTTGACGGGGTCGTGGTCGACAGCAGTCGCGACATCGCCAATGCCGGCAACTTTGCCCTACGCACGCTGGGCATGCCTGAGCTGCCCGTCGACGTGCTGGCCAGCTACATTGGCGGGGGCGCCGAACCGCTGGTGCGGAAGATGCTGGGCGAACGAGCCGACGAGCTTTTTGCCGAGGCGTTGCCCCTGCTGATCAACCGCTATAAGGAGTACCCCTTTCAGGACACTACTCTCTACCCTGGGATGCGTGAGGTGCTGGAGCGCTATGCCCGGGCAGGCAAGCGCATGGGCATCGCCACCAACAAACTGCAGCCAATCACGCTCGCCGTCCTGGAAGGTCTCGAGATCAAGGAGTACTTTGAGGCGCTGATCGGCCCCGAGGACGTCCAGCACCGCAAGCCACACCCCGAGGCGGTGCTGAAGATCCTGGAGGCCATCCAGACTCCGGCCGAGCGTGCGGTTATGATCGGCGATACCGCGGCCGATATTGGTGCTGGCAAGGCTGCGGGCACTTTGACGGTAGGCGTGACCTACGGCTATGGCAAGCCCGAGGAGGTCGCCGGCGCGGAGCCGGACCTGCTTATCGATTCAGCAGGGGACCTGCTGAATCACATTCTCTAACCTGATCCTGCGGGGGGCCCAGAGGTGTCGAATGCTTCCCTTTCAGGATACTGGCTGGACCTGGGGCTGGTCGGCTACGTCCCGGCTTTTCAGCAACAGGAGCAGGTTTTGGAGGCGCGGATGTCGGGCCGCTTACCTTCCACGGTGATTCTGCAGGAGAACCCACCTACCTTCACCGTCGGTCGGGCCGGCAGTCGCGCAAACGTTCTAGCCGCTCCCGAGCTGCTGGCCGAGCGGGGCGTCGAGGTCCTGGAGGTCAGCCGCGGCGGTGACGTCACGTACCACGGGCCAGGGCAGCTCGTTGCCTCTCCCCTGCTATATCTGGGCGACGTCAACCTCAACGGCAACCAGTACCTCCACCGGCTGGAGGACGTGGTCATGGAGTTGCTCGAAACGTTCGGCGTTCGGACTCACAAGGTTGCTGAGTACCCCGGGGTCTGGTGGGGGGAGAAGAAGATCGCAGCGGTAGGCATCGCGGTGCGGCACGGCTACACTTTCCACGGCCTTGCGCTCAATGTCAATCTGGACCTTGCACCCTATGACTGGATTAACCCTTGCGGCGTGGAGCGTATGCCCGTCACCTCGTTGGACGTTGTTCTGGGACAGCCGGCGTCCATGCCCGAGGTCAAGGCCAGACTGAGACTCATCCTGGAGCGCACCTTTGCCCTGTCGCTTCGGGACATTGCCTGGGAGGAGCTACGACACCTTGGTCAGCTCACGCTGTGATGCCATCACCTAGGTGGGTTATCTCAATGCTCGTAGGAGGGGAAACATGCTGCACGATCTGATCGTTCCCGATACTGCTGACGGCGCCCAAACGGTCACTATCTCCATGTGGCATAAGAAGGTTGGCGAGCCTGTGAAGGCAGGCGAAGATGTCGTGGAGGCCAGCACGGAGAAGATCACCCTATACGTGATCGCCCCGGCCGATGGCGTGGTCAAGGAGATCCTGGTGCCCGAAGGGGGGGAGGCCTCGGTGGGTGATGTGCTCGGCCGCGTCGAGGGGGTCTGACATGGTACTGGAGGGCAAGGTCGCACTGGTCACCGGTGGGGGGCAGGGCATCGGCCGAGCGCTGTCCCTGGGGCTGGCCGAAGCCGGAGCCGATGTCGCCCTGGCTCAACGTACCGTATCCCGCGCGGAGGCCGTCGCTGCCGAGATCGAGTCCCTCGGACGTCGCGCTCTGCCGCTACACGTCGACGTTACCCAGAAGGCCTCGGTGGAGGCCATGATCGAAACCATCGTGTCCGGCCTGGGCCGTCTGGACATCCTGGTCAACAACTCGGGCATCTTCCCCATTACTCAGGTGGCTCGCATCAGCGAGGAAGAGTGGGACCAGGTATTGGACACCAATCTGAAGGGTGTTTTTCTCTGCTCGCAGGCGGCCCTGACACCGTTGCGCCGTGCCGGAGCGGGCCGGATCATCAACATGGCATCGGTATCCGGTCTGGTGGGGGCAGTGGGCTTTGCCCACTATGCCGCCTCCAAGGGCGGCGTGATTGCCTTCACCAAGGCGCTGGCTCGCGAGGCGGCGGCCCTGAACATCACCGTCAACGCCATCGCCCCGGGAATCGTGGAGGACGAGACGACCCGCAGTACCTTCCCCGACGTGGCGCTGAAGGGCTACGTTGCCCAGGCGCCTCTGCACCGGCTGGCCAGACCGGAGGATATCGTCGGCCTGACGGTCTTTTTGGCCTCCCCCGCCAGCAGCTACATCACGGGGCAGGTGTTCGCCGTGGACGGCGGGTACACGATGCAGTAAAGGGCGTCGTTCGCCCTGTAGCAGGGGCAGCAGCAGGCGAGCTCACCAGGGCCTTCCCTTCAGCATCACCGCCAGCGCAAGCGATCCTGAATCACCACCGTCCACAGAGTACCCGGCCTGCTTCCCTCGCCGGACCCGGACATCATCCGGGAGCTGGTCCGTCCAGCGTGCGGGCGAATGGTCGCTGGGCTTCTTCCCTACCGCCATTGCTGGCTATGGCGGCGCTCCTCGACAGCTGCGAAGAGGCGGTTCTGGATCTCCGAGAACTGCTCTCTATTGACGACGATACCGCGACCAGGTACGAGAAGCGCGCAGAGGCCAAGGCCGATCAGCGCTCCGCGAGCGCTTCCCCATGACGACGTCACAATGATAGAGTTGACGTCTCGCGCCATCCGGAAGAGGATCGTCGCCGCGAGTACGCGCACCGTGAGGTCGAACCAGGTGGTGGCATCGGTCCAGCGGCGATGCGCGAGGTGCGCGACTTGCAGCCCAAGCGCCATGCCCAAACAGAGGTTGAGCCAGTGCAGATGGGCGCGAAAGCCGTGTGCCAGCAATGGGCGGAATGTGGGTGGAGCCGTGGAAAGGCTGTAGATGCCGACTCTGTGCGGCCACAGGTTGAACAGCATCGCAGCAGAAACGATTGCCGCAAGGTTCACCATCGCGAGCCCGACACGTATCCGATCGTCCTGTCCGACGTGTTCGTTCACGGAAGCCTCCGACCCCCAGCGCTTGTTTGAGGTGCAGTGCTGACCTCGAAGTGGGCGTCTGCGCTCTACGGTACATCTGCCACGTCCGTGCAGAGGACACGCTTTGTCACCTCACAGTCTATCGCACGCCGCGCCTGAGCGCATCGGCCAGAGAGGCAGTCTGATGGCTGGCCAGTCGGGCAGTCCGCACCCTGGACAGGTGGCCAGATGGGTCAGAACAGGTCCGTGGAGAGAGGGTCGCGGATGGCCGTCCGAGCACGAAAGGAACGACTGGCGCGCCTGAGCGGACCATGCGCTGGAGAAGGGCCGCCCAGCGGTCTGTCTGCCGTCACGTGAGATGTGGCAGGAAGTGGGACGGCCAAGGTTGACCGGGCCGGGCAGGCGTGTACAATCGTGCGGGCGCTCACGGCGCGGACACGCCACCGCGCCGCGAGGGAGTAGAGGGAGGTTTTCGACGTGGATAGCACTCTTGGAGCCTTTGTCTCGTACGTTGTGGTGACGTCGTTTACACCGGGTCCCAACAACATCTCCAGCGCTTCTATGGGCGTGCTGTACGGATACCGGAGGACTCTCCAGTACCTCTTGGGGATAGCGGCTGGCTTTGCCATGGTCATGGTGCTGTGCGGCTTGATCTCGACCACGCTGCTGGAGCTGCTTCCAGCTTTCGAGGGCATCCTTCGTTGGGTGGGCGTGGCCTACATCCTCTGGCTCGCCTACGAAACCTGGCGGGCCAGCTACCAGTTCGAGGACAGCGGACAGACACTGCTGGGATTCTCGCGCGGGCTGTGGCTCCAGGCGCTAAACCCCAAGGTCATCGTCTATGGGCTGACGCTCTATGCCAGCTGGCCCGACCTGGTGGCGGGAAGCTGGCAGCGCCTGAGCACGTCGGCACTCTTCCTGGCGTTTGTGGCCTTTGCCTCCACGTCGACGTGGGCGCTAGCGGGAGCGGCGATCCGCAGCCAGTTGCGCAGGCCAGGCGTGAGAAGGTGGGTGAGCGCGATACTGTCACTGCTGCTGGTGTGGACGGCGCTGGAGCTGTCGGGGATCCTCGGCTCGATGGGCTGAGCAGGGTGTCACGCACTTGCGCGTAGCATCCTACCACACTTGGGCAGGACAACGCGCGCTGTACCTCTACACTCTACGGTTCCGCGTCCTCCAGGATGGCCCGTATGCGGCGCAGTCCGGCGCCGATGGAGCGCTCCTTCACGATGCGGAAGCGGCCGAGTTCTCCGGTACGCTCCACATGCGGCCCACCGCAGATTTCGCGGCTGTAGTCACCGACTGAGTAGACTCTAACCCGCTCGCCGTAACGCTCGGCAAAGACGCCGATGGCTCCGGCGGCCCCAGCTTCCTCTACGCTCGTCTCTCGCCATTCGATGGGCAGCTCGGCCTCGATCTGCTCGTTGACCAGGCGCTCGCCCTCGG
>Ga0114922_10005917_pt1 | contig 11235 bp, 9 predicted proteins | sample AartaG_FD_100975 | JGI IMG/M metagenome (GOLD analysis project Ga0114922, IMG submission 100975) | Deep subsurface microbial communities from Aarhus Bay to uncover new lineages of life (NeLLi) - Aarhus_00045 metaG | ecosystem: Environmental > Aquatic > Marine > Oceanic > Sediment | place: Aarhus...
ACCTTGTCTGTTAGATCTTGCACGGCTATCTCCTGATTAACTAATTGTCTTATTATAAAATAATACAACAATATGTCAAGTGATTTTTCATAGAAAAACTACATATTTTTCCAAAATGTGTGTTTCTTTCGTGTAATACGAACCATCCCGGCGCGGATTCTGGACTGTTTTCGCTCTTTCAAGGCACGAAATCACCGTTCGAGTACGAAACGGGTACCGTTGCTCCTGCAGCAGCTACATTTATGCTTTTTTTCGAAATTCCTTTTAAAAGCTATTGCAATAAATTCTTATTATTATATAATAAGACAAATGAAACAATATCTAAAAACGTTTAATTCGAATGTTGGCTTGCACGACTTTCAGACATAACAAGGAGAGCAACGACTTATGAGCAATTGCAGTGATAGAGAGAGAATAGATGCTCAACTCGCGATTGAGGGAGGAAAGCCCATTCGTTCGAAGCCAATTCCGGAGGAATCACCGGGGATACACTATATGGGAGACAAGGAAATAGAATACGTTACCAGCGTGGTGAAGGCGCGGTCTCCCTTCAGGTTTTATGGGCCGGATGTGCAGCACATGTGTGATCGTTTGGAAGCCGAATTTCGCAAGATTTATGGAGTCGACCACGCACTGGGAGTCAGCAGCGGAACACAAGCCATCTATATATCGTTGGCAGCAATGGGAGTGGGACCGGGAGATGAAGTTTTGGTTCCCGGTTACCTGTGGCCCAGCTGCTTGAATGGAGTTGTCAGACTTGGAGCGATACCTCGACTGGTAGATATAGACGAAACGTTCACTATGTCCCCGCGGGACTTGCAGAAGAAAATAACTCCGCAGTCGAAGGCCATCATACTCATTCATATGAGCGGCGTGCCGGGAAATCTCGAATCCGTGGCAGAGATTGCGCGAGAGAGCAATCTCCACATTCTTGAAGATTGCGCGCAGTGCAACGGGTCAACATTTCACGGAAAACCTGTCGGCACATTCGGTGACATCGGCATTTTCAGCTTCCAGATCAACAAGAGTGTCACTGCGGGTGAAGGAGGAATGATCGTCTGCAGTGATGATCACTTGTTTAATCGATGTTTCGGGATTCATGATCTCGGGTATGCCAGAAATAACACCGGAATCCTTATGGATACAAGTTGTGAAGAGAGGTACCACCTCTGGGGCTGTGGAGCACGGATGAGCGAGCTTACCGGTGCGCTCGCTCTTGCCCAGGTTGAAAAGCTTCAACAGATTAACAACGCTATGAGGAGCGCAAAGTACAGGATTCGGAAAGAAATAGAACAGATATCCGGCATCGTATTGCGGAAGATACCCGATCCGGGTGGGGATACGGGCGCTTTCTTGATTACCATATATGAAGACAGTAAGACCTGCCGGCTATTCACCGAGGCGTTGAAGGCAGAGGGGATGACAGGCAGGGGTTACGCGAAACCTTGCATTACCATGGAGGAATGGGGACTGCACTGGTACTTCAACAACAAGAGTCTCATCAATAGAACAAGCCTGCACGAGCACGGCTGGCCCTGGAGCCTTTCTGAAAATAGATATGCCGCAGAATATAAATACGCACGCGGAACTCTGCCGGTATGTGACGATCTTGCCTCAAGGTCCGGGCTTTTCAAGATTCCATCGTGCTTAACGGATGAGGATATCGAAGATATCATCCTTTCATTCAGGAAAGTAGCGAATCATGTACTACGTTAGTTTATGTAAACTCGGGAAAGAGGGTAGATGATGGCGAAGGGCTATTTTTTCGAAGTACTGTACGTAGATCTCTCGAGAAAAAAGAAACATACAGAACATTTCGATGAAGAAACCTATAGAAAATACATAGGAGGTTCAGGTTTAGGAGCAAGGATACTCTTCGAGGGTACCTCGAAAACTACTGATCCCCTTGGACCCGACAATCTTCTCATTTTTGCAGTGGGGCCCCTGACCGGTACAAGTGTATTCAACTCCAATCGTTTTGAAGTCATCTCGAAATCACCTCTGACTGATATCTATGCAGAAGCCAATTGCGGCGGATACTGGGGAGAGTGTTTCAAGAGGTGTGGATATGATGCAGTAGTCATCTCGGGAAAAGCAAAATCACCAATTTACATCTATATCGATGACGATAGTGTACAACTGGAAGACGCATCTCAAGTTTGGGGAATGGATACGTTTTCAGCAGATGATTTCTTCAAAAAGCGATACGGAACGAATACCCAGTCGGCCGTTATCGGTCCTGCCGGTGAGAATATCGTCCTTTTTGCATCAATTATGACGGATGGGGTACATGGAAGAGCCATCGGTCGATGCGGACTGGGAGCGGTTATGGGCTCCAAGAACTTGAAAGGTGTGATCGTAAGGGGAAGCAAAAAAGTTGAGGTAGCTGATCCAAAAGGAATTTTAGCAATCCAAAAAGAGATTGCCACTCTTCTGAACGCAGATCTACCCAAAAAGATAAGAAAATTCGGAACGACCGGTGGCGTAGAGTTCTGCGAAGAAATCGGAAACCTTCCTATAAAAAACTGGTTTCAGGGAAGCTGGCCCGAAGGTGCAAAAAAGATATCCGGGCAAAAGATGGCCGACACAATCTTGGTGGACAACTATGCCTGCGGTCGTTGCGCCCTCCGTTGCGGAAGAGTTGTACGGGCCGCGGGTGGTGATTACGACAAGCAGCAAATCGGTGGTCCGGAATATGAAACCGTTGGTATGTTGGGTTCGAACTGTTTAGTAGATGACCTCAGCAAGATTTCCAAGGCAAATGAGCTCTGTAATCGCTATGGTATGGACACGATTTCCACAGGCGGAGTCATAGGTTTTATGATGGAAGCGTATGAACGAAAGTTGATCACGAAAGAGGATCTTGGCGGCCTTGAGTTAGAATGGGGCAACGGTGATGCCATGATCGAAATGATCAGCCAAATCGCACTACGCAAGGGCTGGGGAAACGAACTGGCAAATGGGGTTCGAAGAACGGCAGAGAAAATTGGTGGTATTTCCTCGGAATTTGCAATCCACGTAAAAGGACTAGAACCTCCTGCTCACGATCCCAGAGCGAAAATGAGCTCTGCTCTTCAGTTGGCCACGTCTAACAGAGGCGCCTGTCACCTCCAGGCATTTACGAGTGATTTTGACGAAGGACTCTTTATATCCGATCTCGGTGTCCCTCAAATGGAAGACAGATTTGCTACGGAGGGGAAAGCAGAGAATGTGATAAGAATGCAGAATCTGATGAGTATGTTCGATTCCCTGACTTGCTGTAAATTTTTACTCTTTGCAGGGACGAAGGTAAATCAACTTCTCAATCTTCTGAATTGTGTTACAGGTTGGAATGTGGGATACGAAGAGTTCTTTCAGACGGGAGAAAGAATTTTCAATCTCAAGAGATTGTATAACACACGACTCGGTGTATCACGAAAAGATGACAACCTCCCACTGAGACTGCTTACACATAAAAGAGGAGGCGGAACCGAAGCTCTTCCTCCGTTGTATCACATGCTCAGCGAGTATTACGAAATCAGGCAGTGGGACGAATTGGGTATTCCGACAGACGCGAAAATCAAAGAGCTCGGACTCTAAGCATATGGCAATATCGGTAATAGGCTTTATCAACGTAATGGTTTTGGTACTTCACTGTTCTATTTAGGAGTCATTATGAAAAGTGCGCAGTACAAATTTTTCACGCCGACGAAACTCCTTTTTGGCGAGGGTTGTTCCGCCGACGTAGGTAAATGGTTGAAAGAATTGGGCGGCTCGAGGGTTCTTCTGGTTACCGATGAGGGCATCGTAAAAGTCGGCCTAGCGGAACAGATTCGAAACCGAATACAGAACGAGGAATTGACTGTTCTTACCTATTCAAAGGTGCGGGAGAATCCGACCGTAAAAAACGTCCACGACGGACGGGACCTGATAGCCGAAGAGAATATCGATGCCGTTGTGGCATTGGGCGGGGGTAGTTCCATGGATGCGGCCAAAGCGATGAGTGTTCTTTCTGTTCATGATGGCAGCATCACCGAATACGAACTCGGTTTGAGACCTTTTACGCAAAGCGGACCTCCCTTGGTCGCTGTTCCCACAACTTCGGGTACCGGAAGTGAAGCTACGATGGGAGCCGTGATCACAGACCAGGAAACCCATAGAAAGTTTGATGTAGTTGATCCATTGATGGCGCCCACTTTGTCGTTGGTTGACCCGCTGCTAACCGCGTCTCTTCCGGCCGCTCTGACAGGTGCAACCGGAATGGATGCGCTAACCCACGCAATCGAGGGATATACAGCAACCCTTGCCAGTGCCCTAACGGACGCACTTCATCTTAAAGCGATTGGACTGCTGGGAAGGTATCTCCTTCAGGCCTATCGTGACGGTTCTGACAAAGAGGCGAGAAGGAACGTTATGATGGCGAGTATGATTGCGGGGATTGGATTTCCCAACTCCGGATTAGGAGCTGTTCACGGCTTGTCTCTGCCGCTTGGTGGACGGTTCAATATACCGCACGGAATCGCTAATGCCATTATTCTACCTCACGTAATGGCCTACAATCTCAATTCATGTCCGGGAAAATTCGGGGACATCGCTAAAGCGCTCGACAAAAAAAGCAACGAACCAGCGGATGCTGTGCAGGCGGTCTACCAACTACGAAAAGCACTCAGTATTCCGGTGCTGCGATCGTACAACATCGAGACAAAAGATATTCCTTTGTTAGCAACCGATGCTTTAGGAAGAAATTCGAACTGCGTCACGAATCCAAGGGAAGTGTCGGAGGACGAGGCAATTGAGATTTATAAACACGCCCTGTTAGAGGAATAACTCTGAGCCCTAGGGAGAAAAAATGGATAGAGCAAAGAATCAAACTGTGCTCATAACCGGTGGAGGAACGGGAATCGGATTCACATTAGCCAAACGTTTCCACAAAGAAGGAGCGTCAGTTGTAATCTGCGGACGGCGGGAAGAAGTGTTACATAGAGCCGCAGAGGAAATCTCGGCGGATCGTGAGAGGATTATCGGTGTGCCCGCGGACATCAGCAAGGAAAAAGACATAGTCAACCTACTAGAACAGACGGTAAAGTGGACCAATAGATTGGATGTTCTTGTTAACAACGCCGGTGCCATGCGAATAAACAAATCCCCTCAGGAAACCTCTTTGGAAGAATGGAGATCCGTGATTGACACAAATATAAACGGAACATTCTTGTGTTGCCGAGAAGCCGCAAGATTCATGATCCAGCAGAAACGAGGAAGAATCATTAATATCAGCTCTATGTCCGGGACGATTGTCAACAAGTATCTCCACGGAGGTTCCTACGAAGTGTCAAAAGCAGCGATCAATATGTTGACGAAAGTGTTGGCGACCGAGTGGGCTCCTTATAATATTTCAGTAAACGCGATTGCGCCGGGTTACTACGACACAAAACCGAATCGAGATTTCTTCAAGAGAGAATCCGGTCTGCTTGAAAAAATTACGGAGTTGATACCGCAGAGAAGATTGGGGGATCTTGAAGCGTTAAGCGATCTTGTGGTTTCCATCGCAACAACGAGGTCAAATTACTTGACAGGAACAGTGATTCCGGTAGATGGGGGCTATACACTCTGGTAACGTCACAATTTTTATGATGGCCCTACTTGGGTTGCGGGACTTTTCGTGTTTCGAAAGGAAAAAAATACCTTGACCGATATAAGCTACAAAAAGAACGCCGAACATGTACTGCAACGACTGAGCACACTGATCGACAAACAAGCACAAGATCAGATATTTGCAGCCTTCATTTTGCCCTCTCGGGCCATGAAAGATTTCCAGAAAGAATACACTGGGGAATTTATCTCTGAGTATCCGGACCAAAATAACAGGATAAAATTCTGGGAAAAGTTACTGGCGGAACGAAAACTGCTGGAGGATGATAGCATTCCCAGCGCGTATCCGAGCGAGTTCGATCAAGGATTATATGGAGGCCTCCTTGGAGGCCAAGTTCGATTCTTGAGTATCCCAGAGGATGGATATGTAGGTTCCGGCTGGATTTCATCAATGGTCCCGCCGATACTCAGAGATTGGTCGGAATTCGAGCAACTCCGGTTTGATGAAAACCACCTCTGGTTCGCGAGATACAAAGAACAGCTGAAGATGATGCGAGATTCGGCAAAAGGGAATTTCGGAATCTGCCACATAATTGTCATAGATTCGCTCAATTTTGTGTATGAATTGGTTGGGGCTACGGAAACATATATTAGTATGTACGAAAAACCGGATATGGTCCGTAAGGCTGTTGAGTTTGCTTATGATTTAAATCGCATTGTTCACGACACATTCTTTGAGATTGTAGGTACTCTGGAAGGAGGCACCTGTAGTTGGGTCGTGCCGTGGATTCCGGGTAAGATTGTCTGTGAAAGCCTAGATCCGTTTCATATGACCTCTGTTTCAGATTTCGAGAAGTGGGGTAGAGAACCGGCGGAAAGACTTATTAGTGACTATGATGGAGCCGTTCTGCATCTTCATGCAAATGGCTGGTACTTGCTGGAAACCGCCTCCACTTTGAAAAAACTGAAAGCGCTGCTACTAGTCAATGAAAAGGACCACGTCCCTGCTATAGAGATTCTCGAAGATCTGCGAAAACGATCGGGTGAGCTACCATTGAGCATCATGGCTGACTATCCCACATTCCAGGAGAAGCTCCGGCAACATAAACTCCCGGGAGGAGTTTTCTACTACGTATCCGGTGCTCCGGATATCGATACTGTGAATCGTTGCATGGAGCAAGTAAGAAAATACCGAACATAGGCGGGTTGTGGCCGACATTCAGGTTGGACGACGCTCGGAAACCGGCCGGTCTCTATGACGATTACCGATTACCCCTGCTCGATAGACTACAGGTCCGGATTGGGTAGCGGTAACGATAGAATCAGTCCCGCTGTTTCTTGACCTGCGAGAAATTTCTCCGTTAAATAGTACTGCGAAGTGGAGGGAACGATGAACAAACGATCTCAGGATATCTTTTCCCTGCAGGGAAAGGTCGCGGTGATCACAGGTGGGGCTGGGCAGCTGTGCGGCTGCATGGCAGAGGCCCTGGCCGAGCGGGGGGTGAAGGTAGCCGTCCTGGATATCGATCCGGAGAAGGCCCAAGCCCGGGTTACGAAAATCGAATCGGCCGGGGGAGAGGCTAAGGCATTCGCCTGCGATGTTTTGAACGAGGGAGAGCTTGCCGACGTGAGCAACCGGGTAGCAGCCGCCTGGGGTGCTGCGCACATCCTGATCAATGGAGCCGGGGGAAATAATCCCAAGGGGAGCACGTCCGTCGAGTTTCTCGAGGCGAAGCAGCTGGATGATTCGGAGGCGAGGAGTTTCCTCGACCTGGAGATGGAGGGATTTCGAAGCACCTTCGATCTCAATTTTCTGGGAACATTCCTCCCAACAAAGGTATTCTGCCGGGGTATGATCGAAAAGGGGGCGGGGTCGATCCTCAACATGGCCTCGATGAGCTCCCTCACTCCTCTGACCAAAGTCGGAGCTTACTCGGCTGCAAAGGCGGCGGTGGCCAACTTCACCAGGTGGCTTGCCGTGCATCTGTCCCACACGGGTGTGCGGGTCAACGCCCTGGCACCCGGATTTTTCATGACCGAGCAATTGCGCTTTCTTCACATAGATCAGAAAAGCGGAGAGCTGACCCCCAGAGCCAAGCAGGTGATAGCTCACACCCCCCTCGGCCGTTACGGGGATCCGGAGGATCTGATCGGAGCGATGATCTGGTTGCTCTCCGAGGCGGCGGCCTTTGTCACGGGAGTGGTGCTGCCCATCGATGGGGGCTTCTGCGCCTACAGCATATAGACACGTACAATATCTATAGATTGGAGAGATAAACATGGCTCAAGAAAAATCGTTCGTACCGCCGAATGAGATGCCCCCCAGGTCTATACGGCCCGTGCTGGTCGGGCAGAAGGCCCTGATCACCGGAGCCAGCAAAGGCATCGGTCAGGGAATCGCGGTCGCCCTGGCCCGGGGCGGAGCGGACGTTCTGGTGAACTACTTCAGCGACAGGGAGGGGGCCGAGGCAACTGCGGAGATGGTCCGGGAGGCCGACCGCCGGGCCCTGGTGGTGGCCGCCGATGTGGCGGTGGAGAATGAGGTTCAGTCCATGTTCTCCCGGATGATCGACACCTTCGGGCGCATCGATATCCTGATCAATAACTCGGGTATCCAGCTGAACGCCCCCTTCGATCAGATGACTCTGACCCAGTGGCAGCGGGTGATCGACATCAACCTCACCGGACAGTTTCTCTGCGCCCGGGAGGCGGTGCGGGCTTTCAAACGGCAGGGGATCGATAAGTCGGTCTCATACGCAATGGGCAAGATCATTCACATAAGCTCGGTTCACGACGTCATTCCCTGGGCGGGGCACGTGAACTACGCGGCGGCCAAGGGTGGAATCATGCTGTTGATGAAGAGCATCGCCCAGGAGCTGGCGCCCCTGCGTATCCGGGTGAATAGCATATCACCCGGTGCCATCAGGACTCCCATGAATCTCGAGAAGCTTACAACCCCGGAGTCCTACCAGGAGTTGCTATCCCTGATCCCCTACAAACGCCTCGGTGAGGCCGAGGATGTAGGACGGGCCGCGGTCTGGCTCGCCTCGGATGACGCGGACTACATTCACGGTGCGGTCCTCTACGTAGACGGGGGAATGGTGCTTTACCCGGAGTTCGCCGGCGGGGGATAGATCGGCTTCACAGGTTGGCGGTGCAAGCTCAGTTATTCCTGAACTCCTCCAGAATAGCCATGGTCTGTTCATATATCTCGGGGGAGATGGTATCGCCGATCAGAAACGAAAATCCCACATCAGCGATTTGTCGCCATTTCTCCAGATTGTCCTCGGAGATGGGGTGAATGACCAGGCCATTCTCCTTCATGATGGCGATTGCCTGTTTTTCCACCTCCATAGCCTCGATGTACAAGTCATCCATGATCGCTTCGGCGCTCGCGAGGAGTTGCGAATGAAGTCCGGAGGGAATCTTGTCCCAGGCCCTGTCGGTCATGATCAGAGCGCCGGTTAGCGGCGTCCAGTTAAAACTGTTCATGTTCGGCGCCAGGGCGAACCATTGCATGCTGGCCGCTACCAACGGCGCGGCGGCGAAGGCCTCCACCATCCCCCCCTGCATGGCGGCGAATACGTCGTTTGCCTTGAGCGGGACGATTTGGAATCCCATTGCCTGCATGGCTCGATCGATGTCTGCATGTCCTTCCAGGCTGAACAGTCTCAGCTTCCTCATCTGCTCCGGGGTTTTTGCCTCGCTGTTGGTGAAGAATCGCAGCCACCCGGATTTGGTGAGGGCAAGCAGGGTGAATCCCTTTTGCCCGAGAAGGCTCTCGAGCTCCGGGCGCAACCGAAGAAACAGATAATCCAACTCCGCATCGTTTCTGGCGACGAAGGGAAGCTGATACACGTAGAAATCCGGATGGATATAGGCCAGGCCTTTTCCAGTTACCATGGCCCCTTGAATCTGATTGATTCGCATCTTGCGAATCGCATCTGTTTCATCTCCGGCCACGCCTCCGGGATAGACCTTTACCAGTACCCGGCCATCGGAGATCTCCCGCCACTGCGCCGCGATCTTCAGAAGCGCCCTGTGCCAGGGGGAGCCCTCCGGTACCAGGCTGGCAACCTTGATCGTAATTGCAGCCGGTTTTAAGACGGGCAGGAATAGCAGCATTCCTACAAAGAGGATGAAAAACGAGCGTTTCCAGTTGTTCATAGTTCCGATCTTTTCAGTATCCATCGTTTCCCAAATTCCCGATATCTGTCAAGGTTGAATGGACCGGGCGGGCGCCTGACGGCCCGCCGATACCTGCGGACCGGCCGGGCTTGACCTTCCGCCGAGAGGGAGCGTATTCTGTAACAGACATCAACCCACCGCCTGTTTCTCTTACCTTTTCAAAGCGAAATCCAAAACAGAACCCTGATCTATGGAGGTACGAATCATGAGCGAACAAACGTCCGTGCAGGATCAGCTGATGCGGATGATCCTCGCGAAGTGGATCAGCAAGCCGATCTACGCCGCCGCAGAGCTGGGCCTTGCCGATCTGCTGGCCGCCGGACCGATGAGCGTCGAACAGCTGGCCCGGGCGACGCAAACCCAGTCGGATCCCCTTTACCGATTGCTGCGGGCTCTGGCCAGTGTCGGGATCTTTGCCGAGGGGGATGATCGGCGCTTCCGGCTGACTCCGATGGCCTCGCTCCTGCAGGACGGATCACTTCGTTCCACGGTGCTCAGCTTCAACTCCGAGTGGAACGACAGGGCTTGGATGCATCTGCTGGAGGGAGTGCGTCGCGGGTGCACCCCCTTTGAAGAGGCGTTCGGAATGAGTTTCTTCGAATGGCTTCAGGGCAACCCTCGGGAAGCTAACCTGCTGCAGCAGGCCAACGCGATTCGGGCAAGCCAATACCGGCGGGCCCTGTGTGAGGCCTACGACTTCTCCAGGTTTTCCACGCTGACCGATCTGGGAGGCGGGCACGGGGCGTTGCTGCAGGAGATACTGCTGGCTAACCCGACGCTGCGGGGTACTCTGGCCGATCTGGCCTCCGTGTTGCCCGAGGCCGGAAAGACTCTAGCGGCCGCCGGCCTGGGGGAGCGCTGTAGCACCGTCGAGTGCGACTTCTTCCGCAGTGTTCCCAGCGGAAGCGACGCCTATCTTCTGGCCAATGTTCTTCACGACTGGCCGGATGAGCGAGCCGGCCTGATCCTGGAGAACTGCCACCAAGCTATGGTTCCCGGATCCACCTTGCTGATCGTCGAGATGGTCGTACCTCCCGGCAACGAGCCCTCCGCCGCCAAGCTTTTGGATCTGGAGATGCTGGTAATCACCGGAGGCAGGGAGCGAAGGGAAGAGGAGTTCCGCGCTCTCCTCTCGGCGGCCGGGCTGTCCCTGGACCGCCTCCTGCCGATCGGTCAGGGGCTCTTCATTCTGGAGGCGGTTCTTTCCTAACCGGCCGGTCCGCGCCTGTTCATGAAACGCTGTCCAGCTCCCCACCGATTCGCAGCACTTCCCGGATGAACAGATCCAGATCCTCCAGCCGGCTGCGATGATTGGTGATGGCCAGATGAAGGTGGAAGCGGCCTGCAATCGTGGTACCGGAGGGCACGGCGATTCCCTCCTCCTGGAGGCGAACCAGGATCTCCCGGTTCAAGTCATCCAGGGCGTGCTCCCCCTGCCTGGAGCGCGGCCGATCCTCTCCCACGTAGCGAAAGCAGACC
>Ga0114922_10005918_pt1 | contig 11234 bp, 6 predicted proteins | sample AartaG_FD_100975 | JGI IMG/M metagenome (GOLD analysis project Ga0114922, IMG submission 100975) | Deep subsurface microbial communities from Aarhus Bay to uncover new lineages of life (NeLLi) - Aarhus_00045 metaG | ecosystem: Environmental > Aquatic > Marine > Oceanic > Sediment | place: Aarhus...
CGACGATGACGCCCACCTCCGGGTCGGTCGCGCCCTCCTGATAGAGGATGTCCGTGCTGCCGACGGGCGGGTGCATGAGAGCCGTGCCGTCGCGCATAACGAATCGGCGGTTGAAGGAGAGCTTGCCCTCGAAGCCCCAGCCGATGCCGAGGGTCGCGGGTTCGCACGCGTCGAAGGCGTCGGTGGCCGCCTTGACGATCCCGGCCTCGAACTGCTCAAGGTAGTCGGGATCCGGGCCCTGGTCCTTCGTCCAGATCCGGGCCGTCATCGGGCCGTAGTGCGTGTGGGTGGCGCTGATGGCGATGCGATCCGGGGCCAGGTCGGTCGCCTCGGCGATGGCCTCGCGCGTGCGCAGGACGGTGCTGCGTTTGAGCGAGAGCACGTCGCAGGTGACGAGGCAGATGGGCGCCGCGCCGTCGTCAATGACCATCGCGTGCGCGAAGAGCGGATCACGGACGGCGGTCGCCTGGCGCTCGTGCCAGTGTCCCGACATACTGATGCCCAGCGGGGGGGTGACGTCCGCCTCAGCGAAGCCGACCTTCAGCATGGTGATCGCCTCTACTCCTCGGCTGCCAGCTCCAGCACGCGCTCGATGTTGTCGCTGACCTTGCGGAAGCCCGCCAGATAGAGCTTCATCAGCTCCAGGTCGTTGGGCGGGTAGACGCCGCGCAGGTAAGAGTGCCCATCAATGAACTCGACCGTGCGCGGGTAGTCCTCGCTGCGGTACTCGTACTCGACCTCGGGGTTGAGCGACCACGGCACGCCGCGGCCGAAGCCCACCTTGTCCTGGAAGACGTCCTGCCCCGGGATCGGCCGCGTCTGCCACTGCCCCAGGCCGATGCCCTCGGCGGCCATGGCCTTCACGCAGGCCTGCTTCATCTCCAGCGGTGTGCAGTCCAGGCCCAGCTCGTCGGGCCGGAACTCGACGACGTAGACGTAGTAGACCGGCTGGGCCCAGTCGGGATCGTACGGGCCGGCAAAGCCGGGTATCTCCGCCAGGCCGGCGGTGAGGAACTCGGAGAACTCGATGCGCCCGGCGTTGTTCTCATCGAGCCGCTCAAGCTGTGCGAGACAGAAGGCGTTGATGAACTCGTGGGGCCGGTACATCCAGCCCAGCCCGAAGGCATTGTACTCGCGATCCCTGTCCGGCAGGACGACCTCGCCGAACTCACGCATCTTGTGAGCGTGAGCCTTCATCGCCTCATCATTGGTCGTGTACAGGCCACCCTCACCGGCGGTCAGGTTCTTGGAGCGGTTGAGGCTGAAGCCGGTGGTGTGATCGAAGCTGCCCATGCGCTTGCCCTTGTACGTCGCGCCGTGCGCCTGGCAGTCGTCGTGTACGACCTTGAGGTCGTGCTTCCTGGCGACCTCAAAGACGGGATCGTGGTCGAAGGGCATGCCGTGGATGGACACCGGCAGGACAGCGGAGGTGCGCTCAGTGATCTTCTCCTCGATGAGCGCGGGGTCAATCGTGTACGTCTTGGGGTCAATGTCCACGAAGACGGGAATCGCGCACTGATGCAGGATCGCCGCCGCGCTGGCCCAGAAGCTGAAGGCGCTGGTGATGACCTCGTCGCCGGGCAGCACGCCCGCCGAGGCGACCGCCATGTGCAGAGCCGAGGTCCCGGAGTTCGTGACCAGGCAGTACTTGGCGCCACAGTACTCCGCCCACTTCTCCTGGAGTTCCACGCAGCGTGGCGCGCTGGAGCCGTGGAAGACATCGCTGTCGAAGACCGCCGTCACAGCATCGCGGTCCCTCTGATCGTGAGGCGGCCAGGACTTGATCGTCCCCTCGGGCACGGTCCCGGGGCCTCCATCGAGCGCAAGCTTGTCAGACATAGTCTCACTCCTCGCTGGTAACGGCTGGAGGTGTTGGCTCGTCGTCCGTATCTATGCGCGGCGGCGTGAGCAGGGCTGCCGCCGCCAGAATGCACATCGCCATTATACCGCATAGGCCCGTGAAGCCGATAGTCAGGTCACTGCCTCCGCGCACAGCGCCGAGCGTCACGCCGGCCAGGCCGTTGAAGGTGCCGTGCATCACCGCCGCGGCCAGCACGGTGCCCGCCCGCAGCCGCACCCAGGAGTGCAGGACGCCCAGGGGAATGCACATCGCGGTCATTGTGAGCATACCGATGAGCGGATGCTCGGGATAGTTGAGCCCCTGGGCGATCAGGGGCGCGTGCCAGATGCCCCAGATGAGGCCGATGATGACGCTGGAGCGCGCAAAGCCCAGACCGGCCAGCTCGCGCTGCAGAAGGCCTCGCCAGCCCAGCTCCTCGCCCAGCGCGAAGAGGCCGTTGATGGTGATACCGGCCAGCGGCGCCGCCAGGAACCCGAGCAGCAACACGTTGATGGGCAGCTCCGCCATCTGCTCGCGCGCCTGGGCGGCCATCTCCGGCCCGGCATACTCCGCAATGCGTTCGACCATGACCTCGCCGCTGAGGTCTAACTCCCCGAAGCCAAGGCCCACCGCAAGCGCAGTCGTGAGCACCGCCAGCAGCATCGGCACAGCGAACGCCAACAGGAACGCCCAGCGCCATCGCAAGCGCAGACCGTAGCGCCTCAGCGGCACGCGCCAGCGTCTCGCCAGGACGATCGCGACCGCCGCGGGCACCACCATGTAAACGGTGCCGATGGCCAACACCGTCGCGCCCTCGAAGGGCACTCCCGCCGCGTAGAGCAGGCCGACCAAGCTCCAGTCAATCCCGAGGGTCAGGCTCAGGAAGGTCAGGACCCGTTGGCGCGCGGTGTGCCCCGAGCTGACCTGCCTATCATCGCCAGCCGGCGTCGCGCGCACTGTCACTCGTCAGCCACCTCGGGCATGATCTTGTGCCAGCCGACGAAGGCCTCGTTGCGGCGGAAGACCGGGTTGTCGGCCGGGATGTCGCCGCGCGCAGCCCGGGCCCGCATCAGAAGGTCGCAGAAGCGCACGACCTGATGCCGCACGAGGTTGGTTGACTGGCCGGCCTGGGTCTCCCAGGTGTACAGACCGGCGCGCTCGTTCAACGGCTGCGAAGTACTCTGGAGGTAGGCCCTCACGTAGTTGGGTGCGGTGGCCTCGACGTGCTTCGCCAGGTCCTCCTGTGAGGGCTGGGGGTAGATTCTCCCCTCGGGCTGCTCCTGAATGCGCCGCACCTCGTTGCGAAGCTGATCCACCTTGACGCTGTCCCCGGGCGTCGGCGCGCTGCCGCCGGTGGCCTCGCAGTACGCCTTCACCTGCTCCGGGTCGTCCATGAAGTACATCTGCCGCCGCCACATACGGATGGGCCGGCCGGTCTCAATGTCATAGTCCCACCACCATCCGCCCTCCAGCTTGTTGGCGTCGAACCAGGCGAGCACCTTGCGCAGGGGTTCCAGGTACTTGTCGTCAAGCGTCTCGCGGTAGGCGGCGAAGAGGCCGTTGGCCGCCCAGCGCGGAGCGTACTGCGTGACCGCCGCAGGCTCGTGATGCCGAGCAGGCGAGGGCCGGTTCTTGTCATCGTACTGCCCCGCCCAGCCGGCCACCTTGTCGTTGTCAATGAAGGCCTGAACGAGCCAGTCGGCGCCGCGCAGCGCAGCCTCGCGGTACTTCTCCTCTCCGGTGAGGCGGTACATCTGAAACAGGTTGGAGACCGGCGCCGAGGTGCCGTAGTCATTGACCTCACCGCCGCCGACAACGCCGCTGCTGGTCTTCGCGACGCCCTCCGCCGGCTCGTAGTGATGGGACCAACTACCGTTGGGGTTCTGTATCTTGACCAGGAACTCGGCGCTCTTCTTCGCCGCCTCAAGATAACCCTCTTCGCCCGTGACCTTGTGCATGTAACACAGCAGCAACAGCGGGCCGGTTTGAACGTGGTCCTGTATCAGTGCGACGGTGCTGGCCGGGACGTACTGGCCGTTTTCGTAGTAGTATCCATGTACCCAATAGCCCTCCTCCGGGTCCTGGGTGGTCAGGTACATCTCGGCGGTGTTGCGGGCGGCGTCGAGGTACTGCTCGTCACCCAGGGCCTCATACGCCCACAGCAGGAGCATGGCGGCGAAGGCGGTGTGCGAGTCCTTGCTCAGCCAGATGGCGTTGCGCGGCTCGGGCAGGCGGTACTTGGCGGTGAACTGGAGCCGCGATGGCCACTTGATCCCCAGGCACCAGCTCCCGTAACGCTGGGTCTCGACCAGCATCTTGAGGTGCTGACGCGCCACCCGCTCGCAGCGAGCCAGGCTCTCGTCATCGGGGAAGAGCGTGGCCTCCGCGCGCCACGTGGGATCCTGCGGGCGCTGGCCCTCGTACGCGTTCTCGGTGCTCATGACCTCGACGGCACGCGGGTGCGCAACGTTCAGGATCGCGATCTCGTCCATCATCCCGTCCAGCGGCTCCTGGTTTGCCGCCAAGTAATCCTGGGTGTTGCCGAAGACCGCCGCCAGATACTCGTGCGGCTGCTCGATGACCTCAGGAATCGGCGCACTCTGAGCTTCCCCGTCAATCGCCAGCCACAGCTTGCGCGTGGCGAAGTCCCAGGAGAACATGAGATGGTGCCAGTCGGTGGGGGAGAGGGCTGAGGCGTCAACTGAGATGGCGGTCACCGGCTCGCTCCCCCGCATCCAGGAATCGCCGCCCACGTGCACGATCAGATCAACTGTGTTCCGTTCGGTCTTGCGCAGGCTGAGCGCCAGGCCCTCGCTGCCCCAGCGCTCCCGGTCGCCGAACATCCCCTCGCAAGTGCGCGGCAGCGAGGCGAAGCAGTGCTTCTGCCCGTCGGTGAAGATGTCGATCGCGCCGGACTTGACCCGCATCGAGACCGTGCCGCACTCTACCGGCACGTTGCTTTTCCCATCGAACCCGATGTAACCCATCTTCGAGGTGTTGCGCCACCCCTGGCCCCCCTTGCCGTCGGCTCCTATCTCGAACTGGCTGCCTATCTGATAGGGGTTGCCCGCCGCCTTCCATGCGTACGGGCCGTCCTCGAAGTCGAGGTAGAACACGACCTCAGCATTGCCGGCCCAGTGCGCGGTGGAAACTTGCGCGCTGGCGCAGGTGGGCACGAGTACAAGAGCTACCAGTAGCCAGACACGCATTCCTCTTGCGCCACCCTTCGGTCGAACGGTCGGTAGATGCTAGCGAAGGCAGGTTCCCCCAGGCTGGCAGCGAAACCTCCCAGCGTGCGCGCAAGGAGAGCAGGGAGGTGCATCGAGGGATGGCGCCGCGAAGCGGGAGGATGATCGGGCTCATGCTAACGCTTGCATTGGCCGGCGCCGGCGCAGGGCATGCGACCATCCTCGGGGTCGAGGACACGAGGTTCACGCTCGACGGTGAGGAGGTGTTCCTGCTCGGCATCAGCTACTACGCTGCACAGGGAGCGTCGGCGGAGTGCATGGAAAGCGACATGTCGGCCTTCGCGTACACGGGCATCAACTGGATCCGGGTCTGGGCGACCTGGGATATGTTCGGCGAGATCTCGGCCGTGGACCCGAGCGGCGCAGCGCGCGAGCCGTATCTGACGCGGCTCAAGAGCTTGGTCAGCGTCGCGAACGAGCGGGGGATCGTGGTTGATCTGACGCTCGCCCGTGGCGTTGGCATCGCGAATCAAGTGGCGCATCTTCAGGCAGTGCGAACGCTCGCCGAGGCCCTCAAGCCCTGGCGGAACGTGTACTTCGACGTTGCTAACGAACGCAATATCAAGGACGCGAGGTACGTCAGCCTGGAGGAGTGCGGCGAGTTGCGCGATGCGATCAAGGAGATTGATCCCGCCCGCCTAGTGACCGCTTCTCACGGCGGTGACATATCGCGGGAGGAGCTTGCCGACTACCTGCGCGTGGCCAGGGTGGACTTCATCACGCCCCACCGGCCGCGCAACGGCGCCTCCCCGGCGGGGACCCAGACCAAGACGCAGGAGTACCTTCAGTGGATGGCGGAGTTGGGCAAGATCGTGCCGGTGCACTACCAGGAGCCGTTCCGGCGCGATTACGGTCGGTGGCAGCCGGAGCTGGCTGACTTCGTCGCGGACCTGCGGGGAGCCATCACCGGTGGGGCCGCGGGCTGGTGCCTGCACAACGGTTCGCCAAGGGGCGCAGCTCGCGACGACACGGGCCCGCGCCGCTCCTTCGACCTGAGCGAGCGCTGCCTGATGGCGCAGCTCGATGCGGTCGAACTCGCGGTGCTCGGAGAGATGAGCCGGGCGCTTGACTAAGCGCCCGGGCCGCCGCCCTCAAGCTCCACCTCCAGGTCGTCGAAGTACAGCACCATCTCGCTGTCGGCCTCGGCGCGTATCTCCACCACGATCTCCATCGGCGGGCCGTCCTGGACCTGATTGCCGTCGCCGGCGGATATGCTCGCCGGTGGTCGCTCGTCCAGGTCCCAGGTTATCTGCCGCCATCCGGTCCAGTCAACGCTGGTCGGCGCATCATAGAAGCACTCGCCGCTGCCGTCGCGTATGCGCAGCTTCGCTGACCTGCCCGAGCCGTCGCCGAAGAGCCAGTACCGAATCGCCCGCACCGGCCGGTCGTAGGCGAACTTGACGCTGAAGAGCTTGATCATGTAGCCACCCGGCGGGCCTGCGGGGAGCTTTACCGCGAGCTTCGCCGACTTCTCACCTGAGTGGGCCTGCTCGTCTGAAAGCTCGGAGGTGCCCTCAACTGCCTGCCCCGCCTGGTTCTTCACCGGAACCGGGTAGACCCGCGACCACGGGTTGTGCTCTTCGAAGTCATAGGCGAACAGGATGTCGCCCGCCTCGGTGCGCGTCCCGTCCACCGGGATCACTGACGCGTCCTCATCGGGCCGGACGCCGCGCGGCCTGGGCCCGATGTCCATGCCCCCGTAGGCCTCAGCGCCGAAGGCGCCGCCCATGGCGCGGGAGGCGCGGCTGGCCCAGAGCGTGTCGCCGACGAACTTCGGCTCCTCCAGGAAGGAGTTCGAGTCATTGCCGGTCGCCGCGCGGTAGGCGTCGAAGTCCTCGGGCGAGTACTGTGTCTCGCCGATGACGAAGCGGCCGGGGTGATAGAGGTTGTGGTCGGCGGCGTACGAGCTGATCGCGACCACCTCGGCAGTCTCGGCCCCGTGCACGATGGAGTTCACCACGTACGCCTTTCCGCCCTCGTCAACCTTGATGCAGACATCGCCGCCCGAGATCAGGCAGTGCTCGAAGAGCCCGGCGCCGTCCGCGCCGATCAGCACCCCCACCTGTCCGGGGGCCGAGCGCACCACGACATTGCGGAAGTTGGCCAGACACCGGCGCATAAGGTGGTCCTCGAACCGCGGCCACTGGGTGCGGGTCGATGGGGACAGCACGACGTTGATCGGGCTGCCGCTGACCTCGGAGTCAATGACCGAGTGCATCCCGCCGATGAAGTGTATGCCCTTGCTCCTGTTGTCGCGCACGATTATGTTGGCGAAGTGCGTGCGCGCGAGGTTGACATCGGCGATGCCGTGCCAGTAGTTGCTGGAGAACTCGCCGCCGCGCACGTAGCACTCGCAGTTCTCATGCGCGCTGAAGCCCTCGTCACCGTTCCAGACGCCGCGGATGTTCTCGAACCACATCGGCGCGCTGCCGCCGTGGATGTTGAACCCATCGTTCCAGAAGTGCTCACAGGTCAGGTTGCGGACGATGATCTGCCCGGCGCCACTGGTCAGCACCCCCGAGATGCGCACGCTCATCTCCAGGTCGTAGTCGGCGGACGTCTTGCCCTGGGCGGGCCGGAAGTAGAGCTTGCCCTCCTCCCACCACCACTGCTCGGGCTCAAGCTCGGCGGCGGACTTGCCCTTCTCGTAGCGCACCTCCGGGCCGAACAGGAACTTGACTTCTCTCGGCTGAGCGAGGCTGAAGGTCTCGCCGGCTTGCTGCCATCCGGTCTTCGGCGCAAGGTCCGAGCCGGAGAGCGTGGCCCCGCCGCCTTCGACGATGAGCGGCTGCTGCGCGGTCCCGCCGACGCGCAGGGGCAGTGACTCCCGATAGGGCTCGTCCATCCTGGCGATGACCAGCGTATCCGAGGTGCTCAGAGTCTGAACAGCGCGCGCGATGGTCTTGAAGGGCGCGGTGATGCCGTCGTTATCATCGCTGCCGTTGATCCCGTCCACGCGGTACACCTCTGCCCCCGCAAGCGAGCAAAGGCCCAGCAGCAGTGCCCAGGCGCACGCTGGCCCCAAGGATCGCCCGCCGCGTAAGCCGTGTGTGCTCAACTTCATCTTACCTCCTCGTCATGTGCCGCTTGTGGGAGCGGGTTGTCCCACGGGGCGTAGTTCCAGTTCTGAAACAGGTTCATGGCTGCCCGGTCCATCGCCGGGTCCTGCGGCAGGAGCGCCAGCGCATCGAGCTGCGCACCACCGTGCGCCGCGAGCGTGAGGCGCTGCTCGCCGCCACTCAGCTCTATGTCGCCAACCCGATACCAGCTCCAGAACTTGTACTGCTCGCCGAAGTGGGCGAACATCTTGGTGTGCGCGCGTCGCGGGCTGGTCCAGTCGGTGAATCCGATCATGGCCGTGGCCCGAAGGTCGCGCGGCTCCGCCTCGTCGAGCATCAGCTTCACGGCGGTGCTGCTGCCCGGTTCCCAGCGGGCGCGCAGCCACAGGGCATACGTGTCCTCCCGGGGCGCGGTGAAGTCGAATGCGAGCTCTCCGTCGCCACCGAACTGCACGCCGCGGGCCCCGCTCAGCTCCCCAAGCCCCAGCGGCTCCACCTCGCCGCTGACTTCGACCGCGTCCTCAGCCTCGCTCAGCAGCGCCGCCTCCGCCACCAGCACCTGCGCCTGCACGCGCCGCTCACTCTCCCGCTCGCGCACGACAACATCGAACCCTCGTATCGCCCCCGGCGCGCCTTCGGGCCTGACCGTGAACTGCACGCTCGCCGGCTCTCCCGGATCGGCCACCTCGACCGTCTGTTCCGTCGCGCCTACCGCCCAGCCCTCCGGCAGACCCTCCAGGGCCACCCGTCCCCGCAGCCTCCTTCCCTCGAGCGTCACCCTCACCGGCGCCTCGCGTCCGGGCGCCATGACAAGCAGGTTCCTGTGCGCCTCATCCCCGTTCATGTAGTAGCTGACGGCGTTCAGCGACACCCCCAGGTCGCTCCGATGCCGCTCGCGCCAGGTGCAGGCGGTCCTCACGGGCACGGTGACGGGCCCACCCACGAAGCTGATGCGGTTCTCTCCCAGGCGAAGCCTCCCGGGCAGCGCCAGTGGCGAAGCCACCAGCGTGGTGCGCACCTCGAGGTCCCTGACGGCCGCCTCTTTGCCTGCGGCCAGCTCCAGCCTGAGCCAGTAGGCGTATCTCGCGGTCACGTGCTCAAGCAGGTCAGCGGCTATCTGTCCCGACGTGCTCGAACTCCGCCACACCTCCGCCCAGCTCTCCCCCTCATCGAACGACAGCGACAGGCTGACTGCACCCGCTCCTCGGCTGAGTACGCCCCGCTGACGCGGCAGTCCGAGAGGATGTACGGACACTCAGCCCGGTAGATGAGGGTCGCCGCCTGGGCCGACGCCTGCGCACGAAGCAACGGGGAACCGTCACCCGTTACACCGACCTCCATGTTGTCGAGCGCCGTCGCTTCCCCTTCGCCGGTCGGCTGGTAGATGATCGCTCCGTTGCCGAAGTACGGCGGTATCTTCGCCAGAGGAATCGCCTTGCGATCTTTGTCCGTGACCTCGAACCACCGGCCCTCATTGTGCCAACAGATGCTCGCCCGCTCGCCCGGCCGGAGCGGAAAATCCATGCTGTGTGGGCGCACTGCCGTGCCGAAGCGCGCTCGGCTCCTGCGCCCGCGGAGGGCCGAACTCACGGTGCTGCCCTGGCGGAGCTTGAGATACATGTCCTCCTCAAAGCCGCGGCGGCTCACGACGGTATTGTTGTCCCGTTCCAACCAGTAGATGCGCGGCGAGAGGTCGAAAAGCCGCAGGCTGCCGTGGTAGAAGGCCTGCTCGAACTGATGGTGCGTCCCCGAGGCGTCGTTCGAGGAGACGCCCGCGGCCAGGAAGAGCTTGCGCAGGATGTGATTGAGCGGCCCGCACTGATCGAACGGGTAGATGTTCAGAGCCTTGGTGAGCGTGTACGAGACGCGTGGCCGGTGGCGACCGGACGGAAGGGTCTCGCAGTAGTGAGCGTCGTAGTAGTTGGTGGTTTGCAGTGCGTACTTGAAGGCCTCGAAGGCCTTTTCCGGGTCGCTGCGTGCGTCGGTTGTCAGCGTGGCGGCGAGGCTCTCGACGCTGAAGGGGACCACGTTATCATTCGCGCGCCAGCGGGGGAGCAAGGTCGTCTCCGCGCCCGCTGTATCCGCGCGCTGGAAAGTGACCGAGCGCATCAGCGGCTCGAACTCACCGCCGACCTGAAGCGCGAACTCATCGTCGGCTCCGGTGACCGTGCGCTCGACGTGCCGCTGGCGATACTCAACGAAGCGCGGGTCGGGTAGCTCGCGGAAGGGCCGCGTGACCGTGAGACGGCTCTCGGCACGGTTCCTCTCGAACAGGGCGATGGAGGCGTACGGCTTCACCAGGGCCACGCGGCGCTCCACCTTGCCGTTGGTCAAGACCTCCAGCGGCGCGTACTGTTCCTGCGGCTCCAGCTCACAGCCCAGGTGCCCGCGCACGAACCTGTCGTCGGCATCATGTACGCCGTCCCGCTCATTCTCCAGGTGAAAGAGCGCCCTGGTATGCTCGTCAACCTCGAACTCGTCGCGAGCCGGCGTGAAGTCGCCGCCGTAGCGCGGCAGGTCGGAGATCCGGAACTCATCCACGACGGCTTCCGCACTCCGGCTTTCCCGGCATCTGCTCCCCCCGCCGATGAATGCCTGCATGGGCATACTCCGGCTGTCCTCCTCGGAGATGCCGATGCCCTTTGCCTTCGGGTCGCTGGTGTGAACGAGGCTGCTGGGCCAGGGCTCGGCGCTCGGGCCGTCGGCGGCCACGGGCTTGCCGTCCGCGAAGAGTTGGAGGTGCGCCTTCCGGAAATCCCAGGTGGCCGCGAGGTGATACCACTGCCCGGCTCGCAGCGGCGCGGGCCCACGGATTGTGTGCCGCTTGCCGCCGGCATCGGCGATGCTGAACTCGAGCTGATTGCTGCCCTCCGCGTTGAGCTTGCGCAGCAGGCACTGCGTCCGGTGGCCGTAGGCGAGGCCGAGGAAGAAGATGTGCTCGATGCCGTCTTCAGCGTCCCAGGAGGGCTTGCACCAGAACTCCAGCGTCCCGGCCTCAAGACCCCAGTGAACGGACTTCGCGTCACCGTAGGTGCTCGCCGTGAGCGTTCCCTCCGAGCCGCCGTTGAAGGCGAGGCGGCGCTGGCC
>Ga0114922_10005919_pt1 | contig 11232 bp, 13 predicted proteins | sample AartaG_FD_100975 | JGI IMG/M metagenome (GOLD analysis project Ga0114922, IMG submission 100975) | Deep subsurface microbial communities from Aarhus Bay to uncover new lineages of life (NeLLi) - Aarhus_00045 metaG | ecosystem: Environmental > Aquatic > Marine > Oceanic > Sediment | place...
CTGACTGAATATGTCAAGAAAAAACGCCCATTCATACCCCCGCACCCACAATCAACCCATTTCCCCCTTTTTTCCTTATCTTAAAGCCCTTTTGAGCCCGCAATCTTGCCTGTCCCAGCGAAGTTTACCCCTTAGGGGGCAGGAATCTCGTTTTGAACATTTGAATTTATGTAATTGAAATTTGTTTGTTATTTGATGCTTGTAATTTGTAATTTCGACCCTCAGAGCCGCCCTCAACTAACGAGATACGAGATACCAGATACGAGATACGAAGCAATCCCGCTTTAGCGGCATCCTCCACTCGTCCCGGCTGCGTTATCTTCTTGTCCTGCCCCGCCGACCCGCCCGCAGTAAACAATACCGCAAATCGACTTACCAGCGCCCCCAACAGTACATATCCCAATATCACCTCCACCGCCAATATCACGTGCCCCGCTATGCTGCCCTTGTTCGCATACATATCTCCAAAACCAAGCGTCTCGCCCACCGACTACTCCCCAATGAGGGCAACGCCCTCACGTGCTTAGCCCCTCAACCCCAAAGGGCGTTGGGGGGTCAGTGCCATAATGCCTCCTGCCCCTCAACAGTCAAATCATTCACAATCCCCGCCGGCCACAAGTACGCACAGCTCGCATGATCTCCCGAAGCCGCATCCCAGACCATTAACAGCAAAAACTTCAGTTTTTTTGCTAACCTGTCGAAAAATATGATATACTTAGGTATTGTCTATCTCCTTTTAGGTTCAGCATTATGCCCAGGCATTTATTCACAGTCGGATACGAGGGTACCAGCATTGATGCCTTCATTGCTGATTTACTAACGAAAAACGTAGATTACATTCTCGACGTAAGGGCACTTCCCCTTTCGAGAAAACCCGGCTTTTCAAAAAACCAACTTGCTCGAAGACTAAGCCGCGCAAAAATTCAGTACGTTCATCTCGCCGACCTCGGAACTCCTAAGCCCATAAGACAAAAGCTCAAATCAACTCTTGATTACACAACTTTCTTCAAAGAAATGGACGCCTACCTCACCGCCAGGAAAGACGCCATCCAGACCGCCTACAAATATGCTATGAATAATACCTGCTGTCTAATGTGCTTCGAGCATCTTGCAGCCAAATGCCACCGTAAGCTCGTTGCCAAAAAGATCAAACAACGAAACGGCAATGGCCTTCAAATAATGCATATCTAATTTCATACGCGGGGCAATATGGTCACACCCAAAACCAAGCGTGTCCTAATCACCGTCAAGGCTCCACCGAATGCCTCCAAAAAATATCAAGAAACCAACTGTTGTGCGGGCATTGATTTACAAACAGGCGATTGGATAAGGCTTTACCCTATACCATTTAGACTTCTCGACTACAATAGACAGTTCCCAAAATATAGTATCATTTCTGTCAAGTGCCAGAGACCTACAAGGGATAAACGCATCGAGAGCTATAAAGTCGATCAAGACACCATCGAAATACTAAGCCGCCTGGACACGAGAAACAACTGGTCGGAACGAAAGAAAATCGTTTTGAAGGCTCTATCTCCATCCTTTTGTAGAATATTGCAAGACGTCCCTGCTCGTAAATCCCTGGGTATCTTTAAACCTGCTGATATCCGATTCGAGATTAGCAAAACTACTCCAAAGAACGAAAAGAAACGCCGAGCTGCCTACAACCAACATCACCTCTTCGATAGAAAATTGGCTCCCATTGAACAGATACCATTCAGTTTCTACTACAAATTTAAATGCGCCGACTACCCTGATTGCCCCGGCCATAAACTTATGATACATGATTGGGAACTAATGCAGGCATACCGAACCTGGCGTCGCAGGTATAAGGACGAGACCGTTTTGCTGTCTCAAATAAGACAAACATGGTTCGATGAGCTTTGCGGCCCCAAGAAAGATACCTATTTCTACGTCGGTAACATGTGGCAGCGCCCAAAACAGTTCATCGTTCTCGGTGTCTTCTACCCACCAAAGTCCCACCCTACTCTGTTTCCGCAGTAACCCTCAGACCAACGTTCCCTCTAACCGTCCCAATTTACTTATTGTTTGGCTCGTCTTTTGCCTAATAATGGTGGATGTCGGCGTCAACCTTTACCCTCTCCGCCGGCCGGGCACGTGTTTTAGGCCCACCCAAAGTAGCCCAACCAATAGCAACCAGCCTGTCATCGTTGAAAATATATGGCGTGTACTCATCGTCAGTTGACACGTAATCCGGCGTCCGGCTACTGCGAAAGTAATATATCTCTACGCTTACACCGCCTTCTGTATATTTCTCTGGTGACCGGCGCACTTCCGCCGGCAAGGTATTCTGGGCCTTCTCAAACGCTGCTAAAACCTTCTCTTTCGAGTCCCCCAACTGCACAGATTCGGCAGCCTTATAGTATTCGGCTATCGACATATCGACCGCTACGCCCGGCAGTAAACACCCCGGTAGCACTAAATACCCCGCCATAAGCACACCCAAGATTGAAACCGTTACTATCCCTTTCATTTTATCTCCTTTCAATAAATTCTCTTTCACCGCCCCATTTTAACGATTGCCGTCCGACTTACTTATTACTTAAGTGATGGCTGCCATTTTTGTATGTTTCTGTTGGGAAACCCCGTTTTTTTCACGGCCCATAAAGCGTCAAGAACAACCATTGCCTTTTCGGCGTACTTATCCACCAACTTTGCCGCATAAGCTTCGTCGAAGTTCGGATGATTCCGCTTGACTGCAAGAAGAATTTTCTCCTTAAATCCCTCCTCGTCCACTGTTCTTGGATTCCGGTCCGTGGCCACTATCAATTTCGCAAACTTAGGGCGTAAGCTCGCAGGATGCTTTGCCAGTAGTGGGTCATTAAGTTCCAGTGGTGGCCGTCGGATAGCTTTGCTATAGTAGTTAATCGCTATGACGAACTTATAAAACCTCTCCATATCTAATGGATGGCCTGTATGCCACGTTTCAGGCACAATCCAAAGGGCAAAGTATTTGTCAATAGCAGGTGTAAAATATGTCATCCTGCGTCCCCTTTCTTCCGACCAATATCACTACACCATTCTAACGATTGCCTGTCTTGTTGCAATGTCAAATCCGAAACGCTCTAATCGACTCCTACCGCGCGATTCTGAAAAGATAGCGTTTTTTCCCTTGACACCTGTATTAAAATGGGGTAGCTTGGTAGTTATGAGATATATCTTAATCTTATTGGTCTTCGTTGCTGGTTGTTCAGAAGCAACATCTGATTCAAAACCTCGCACGCTAACAGAGATAGTGGGCCAATATGACAATTCATCCTTTTACATACTACTTAGAATCTTTGAAGGCGTAACTACTCCTGCCGGCCGAAAACTATTAGCAGCAAGATATGGTGGAGATGACCCATATCTTTCTGACCCCAATTTCTATATTCCTCCTGATGATTTTGATAAAGAGGCATATCTTGCCAAGCTTGATAAAATCATAGAAGACAATAAAACCGAAGAATTTAGAAGAGAATTACTATCCGCAACTAGGCAACAAAATCAGTCCCACAACCAGCAACTACAAGAAATACAGCGCCAGTTAGACCACGCAGAGTTCCAACGGCAAGTTCAGCGAAGCCGCGATTGGGTGGGCCTAAAATAACTACTGCTTACGCCTCCTTTTGCGCTCAGCCCTTCGGTCTTGTGGGTGATGGGCTTTCAAAAAACCTCACCACACCATTTTATCAATTACCTCTCCTAATTCCACCAATCATTTACAACCCAAACTCTACCGCAGCTTGTTGATTACCGCCCCGCCTGTCCCAGCGAAGGCTGGGATCCAGTCGTCTTTCCCTAACCCCTCGCCCCTCGCCCCCAATCTCCCCTCACTTCTTCGGAAACTTCAATCTCTTAACCTCTTCCCTCAACCACGCAACCAGCGCACCCCTGTCAATCCCCATGTGATACGCATCCACGGCAATCCGCTCTAATCGCTCGCGAATCACCTTCTTTCGTACCGACATTCTTATACTGCTCTCACCACTTGCCACAAACGCGCCTGAGCGACCCTTCGTGACAATAATTCCCTCCCGTTCGAGCTGCCGGTACGCCTTGCCTGTTGTGTTCGGGTCTACCTCCAATTGCTCCGCTAACTGCTTTATCGTCGGAAGCCTTTGTCCCTTGACTAATCGCCCAATCGCGATATCCCGCTTCACCTTGTCCACTATCTGCTGGTACACTGCCCGCTCTGAAGAATTGTCTATTCGAATCTTCATTAAAATATCTCCTTTTTTTGTATCACTACAGTTGCTACAGTCTAAGCAATACCTCCCGCTCTGTCAACTCCTTTTTCATATTTTGATTTCCCTAATCCCTCACCCCTCGTACCTCGCCCCCAATTTCCCTCACTTCTTCGGAAATTTCAATCTCTTAACCTCTTCTTTCAACCATTTCACCAGCGCACCTCGAAGCGCAGCGAAGATCCCGGGCTTGACCCGGGACCCAGTAAAAACAGTGCTGGCCGCGCCGGCCTCAACTACCGAGATACGCTTCACGCTTCACGAGATACGAACCAAGGGCCGCTCAAAACCTGTCGCAAACGGACAGGGAATTTGTCAATATGCGACACTTTCCTCCAAGATATACACTAGTTCAAATAGTGTATATTGAGCGCCGGCTCCCGCCCCGCCACTCCTTTGCCCCTCCAAACCCCCCATTTTAACGCTAAATTTTTCGTAAATTTTCACACTTTGAAACACTTTCAAACACTTATTCCAGCGCAATTTCACCACTTTTTCTGAGTTTTTCCTATTTTTTTGTAATTTTTCACACGTTGAAACACTTTCCAACACCCCCAACCCTCATTTTTAGCCCAAAATCAAGGGTGACCCTGCACCCCCTCAAATTACTCACCCCCATTTTGGGCCCAAAAACGCCGCTCTCCCTCCGTCATTCGGCCGGTTTCACAACGACCTCCCCGTAAATGTGGGCAATCTGGACAAGCTGGGTATCCGCAATCCAGCGAGATCCGGCTGTATCGTTCGCGCAAAAAGAATGCCCGCCAAAAGCGGGCATCCGATTCCATCACTTCTCCCATAAGTCCCTTTATTTCAGACAGTAGCGTCTACTGTCTCGGTTCCTTCCGAATCCTGACTGCCGGCCTCCAAGCCGCGCATCTCATTGTACATCGCCAAGAATTTTTCATACGCCACGCCATTGCCGCTCGGCTCCGACAATTCCGGCAGAACCACTACTCCATCCAACTGACCCAAAAAACCCTCCATAGCAGCCTCAAAAGCCGCTTTTAGCCCCGAAATATAGCCCTCCAGTGCCTCCTCCATGCTGGGTGCCGGCGCCGCTTCCGGCACCGGCGCGGACGAAACTCCACTTTCCTCCCCAACACCCTGGGTATCAGATGTCTGCTCCGGATCATCGACACCACCGGCCGGAGCCTCTTCCTCCATTACCTCCGGCTCCGGCCCGAATAATTCCCGTAAACCCCCGATAAACGCCTCAAAAGCCCAATTTATAGACTCCACAAGCCCATCTTTCGATGGCATCTCCGCCCCCATAAACTGCTCCTTCGCCCCATTCACCGCCGCAACGAACGTATCCTGAAGCTTCTGCAAGCCCTGCGCAACATCTTCCGGCGTGTCGCCAAGCGCGAGCAGCACCTCAGCGTCTCCCCCAACTGCTCCCAAAAGACCGTTTATATTGCCGTCAGCGGCTTTTTTTAACTCTCCCGCCTCAATCGCCGCCAGCTCGTCGAAGAAATTTATCCGCAGCCTTACGTCCGCCACGCCCTTAAAATGCCCATCCTGCAGCAGCCCAATAACGCCGTTTGCGTATTCGCTGCCCTCTTGAGGCGCTTCGCTATTGACCAGTTGTGGTTCTGCGGCCGGGTCTTGCGATTGGGCCTTTTGCAGGCCGTAAGCATTGCCATTTGGGGCATTTACGCCATCTACGTTCATGGTTACTGACCTCTAAAACGAGTTTTAAGAACACTTTTCCATATCTTTTATCGCAGGACGAGCCCTAAACTTTAGACAAAAACCGTCTCTGGATGATTGCTGAAGCCAGTTCTGGGTGGATTTGGGGTGCCCAAGTTGTGTAGGTTTCTCAGATTGACGGGGAGGTCGTTGTAAACGGGCCGGACGACGGAGGGGGAGCGGCGTTTTTGGGCCAAAAATGGGGGTGGGGAATTTGACAGGTGCGGGGTCGCCCTTGTTTTTGGGCTAAAAATGGGGGTTGGGGGTATTGGAAAGTGTTTCAAAGTGTGAAAAATTACAAAAAGGTGCAGGTAACTTACAAAAAGGGGCGGAATTGCGCTCGAATAAGTGTGCGAAATGTGTAAAACGTGTGAAAATATTAGCGTTAAAATGGGGGGTTTGGTGGGGCAAAGGATTGGCCGGGTGGGGCCGGCGGTCGGACTGTAGCATGGGTAGCAGTACAAAGACAGGGGGGGAATTAGGGGTCGGGGGTCTGGGGTCTTGTTGGCTGGGTCTTCGAGATTGGTTTCGTTTTGACCAGGTGTCCATTGTTTAATTTTTGTTGTAATTTGTTGTTTTCATTGAGGTTATGAATCCGCAGGAGGCGAGGGAAATTGGTTTCGTTTGACATTTTTTGGTTAGGAGTTCGCCTTTCTGGGCCCCAGATCGGAGTCTGGGGTCTTCGCTGCGCTGCGAGGGCGGGCAAGATTGGTTTCGTTTTTCATTTTTTGGTTAGCCACAAAGCGTTTTTTTGCCACAGAGCACGCAGAGAACACGGAGGTAAACTTTAGTTTGCATCGGATCAAGCTGGAGTAGTGCACAGAGGGACGGCTGGGGCGGACGGGTCTTCGATATTGAGTTTTCAAATAGCGGACGGACAGAGTGTCCACTCATTAGTAGAGCAACTCGCGCGGATGTTGCGAAAAGACCATCGATTCTCGACGCTCGATACTCGTAACTGGTTATTAGAAAAGGAGTAAAATTTTTTTGGAAAATTGGCGCCTGCCATTAGAATACCCTCGGATTTGATTGGTTTTTAGACGCAGATTACACAGATTGCGGGGATTTTTAGGGTTTGACAAAATGGAAAGTTCCGGATAGAGTATTTTGTGAAAGCTGAGACAAGCGATAGACACCTGGGGCGGAAATCAACGAGCCAGCTTGGCGTGGTAATGAAGGAGTGAAATTATGATATCTGCAGAAGAATTAAGGATGAAGTTCGTTCTGATATTTTTGGTTGCCGTCTTCGTTAGTACGAGCTATGCTTCGGCCGAGAACTCCTCGGCGCACGTTTGGCTCACTCAAACGGTAGACAGTGGAGCTAATAACGGGGTTGGGGGGAGGCCGTCAATCGTGCTTGATAGCAACGACAAACCACATATAAGTTACTACCAGTATGGAGCAGTTCGTACCAAATACGCAGTGTGGGACGGTTCTGATTGGTCTATCGAGACTGTGACAAGCTGTGCGCAATATCCGTCGTTAGCCCTCGATAGCAACAACCGTCCGCACATTAGCTACTACAATTATTGTGGTTCATACTTAAGTTACGCTTATTGGGACGGAGCGTCGTGGAATTTCCAGGTTGTTGATTCCAATGGTGGTGTTGGCAAAAGGAGTTCACTTGCGCTCGACAGCAACGATAAATCGCATATCAGCTATTACGACCAGACCAATAAAGACTTGAAGTACGCATATTGGAACGGTTCGTCATGGGATATCAACACGGTAGATGTGGGGGTCGTCAACGACGATCGCTCGTCTTTGGCGTTTGACAGCAACGACAATCCTCGAATCAGCTATAGAGAGGGGAGCGGCCTCAGGTACGCTGCTTGGGACGGCACAGGCTGGACCACAGAGGTCGTGGATGGCGGCAGTAATTTGGGCCAGAATTGCTCCCTAAGCATCGATGGTAACAATAATCCACATATTAGCTACCATTCGGATGGCATAGGCTTAAAATACGCATTCTGGAACGGTTCTTCATGGAATCTCCAAACAGTGGACAGCGAAGGGGATGTGGGCATATATACTTCTCTGGCGCTCGATTCTTTTGGTAACCCGCGAATTGCTTATATATATAACGCAGGGTCTAATTCCGGCATCAGGTACGCAAGTTGGAACGGATTAGAGTGGGATATTGAGTATGTGGATACTCAGCCAGCTAACCAGCATCCATCACTGGCCCTGGACAGTAACGACTTTCCGCACATATGTTATTACAATTATAACTACGGCAACCCCACTGGTTCACTTAGGCACGCCTCAGTTTGCAAAAGGACAATTGTCGGGGATTTGAACAGGGACTGCTATGTAGATTTTAGGGACTTCGCCGTTTTTGCTGCAGATTGGCTCGACTGCGCCAATGCATTCGACGCTGATTGTGTGGAATAGCCTTGCGATAAATTAGGGCGGTAAAGTGGGTGGGGAATTGGATTGACGGGATGGGGAGATTGGGGTAATTTGTTGGCGTGAAAAATAAGTGCAGCAGAGGTCGGGCAACTGGGGCGGTAATCAACAAGCTGCGTTTTTAGTGGTTTTGCTTTCGTATGTGGCCTTTTGTTGAGTGCGGATTGGCAATCATGGTTCGTTGCTAGTATAGTGTGCAGTTGGATTTCCAAGAGTATTGTAGAAGGAGTCTATAGATGAGCAAAGCGCAGAAAGATACCAAAAAGGATGGAACAGAGGAGAAGGGGGAAAGCACAAAACTTGAAAAGGCACGAGAAATAGACCACTACGAAAAGATTATAGACCGAGTTGATAAGGAGATACAACATGTTCATCGGGTTTATTATTTGTTGGCGGGGATCTTGGGCCTAATTATGACAGCAGGTATTGCGGCCGTGACTATTCTCACGTGGAACACTCTGGGTGACGCTAGAGAATCGGTGAGGCAGGAAACCCAAGAGATGAAATCCAGCTTGGAGGAAGAAGTGGGTATGCTGAAGCAGAAAGCCCAAGAGATGAAATCCAGCTTGGAGGAAGAAGTGGGTATGCTGAAGCAGAAAGCCGAAGAGATGAAATCCAGCTTGGAGAAAGAAGTGGGTATGCTGAGGCAGGAAGTACAAAGGCGGGTTGAAAGAGAGTTTGATAAGGAGGAGATTCAACAGTTGGTGCGCGAGGAGGCGATGGAGCGTATAGACGCAGTGGCCGATCAATTCATAGAGAAGGAAATCGATAAAAAAGTCACACCGGTGATTAGTGGTGTCGAGAAGGAGATGGGGGTTTTGGATAATGCACTTTTAACAATTCAAGAAAGGCTTAAACATATTGTGGAAACTACAGAGAAGAGGGTGGAGGGCTTGGAGAAAGAAACAGAGGAAACACTTAACGAGATGAAAACTGAATCAGAATTTTTATTGACACTTCTTAGGGCACAGCATGGAGAGAAGGAATCCTGGGTCAAGCTATTTCAGATTGCCGAAAAGGAGCAGGAAACCGAACGAGGGAGATTTGCGGGTGACACCGCAAGGAGGATATATGATAAATTCTTCATAATGCAGGATGCGAGAAGGCGGCATTATGGGGACGGCGTATCGGATAGCAGCGTCGTCAAGAGTCTTAAACATAGGTGGTCACATAGGAGAAAAATGGCCGTCTACACGGTAAAGGAGCGGTCGATGCACGACCAAATACCTGCTCTCATCTCAATGATAGAACTGGAGGAGAATCTGGATGTCTTGGGTGTAATATTCCGAGTCCTGAACGAGTTGTTAGGGACGGACTTACACTACGCGGATACGAATGCTCTGAGGAGCTTTGAGGAGGCGTGGGAGGTCAAGAAGAAAGAGCTTGAAGAAACAAGAGGAGAGCATGAATAACTGTTAGAGTAGGTGGGTGAGGATTTGCTTTGACGGAGTGAAAAGAATTGGTTATTTTATGGCGTGAAAAGTTGGCAGAGCGGCGGATAAATGTTGTAGATTAGGCTGTTGGGCCATGAAAGAGATAACGGACAAAATGGTCAAGAAAGCGCTCCGGAATCTGAAGTGGTCTCGGAGATTCAAAGCGTTGTGTGTGGTCATAGGCTTAGTTAAAGAAATCTAGAGAAAAGATAACAAGGGCATGCGCCAGATGCAAGGAGATTTCGGGTTTTAGTGTTAGTGATGGCCGCCGTTGGCGATCAATAATGAGTACGAAAAAGCAAAGTAAAAAATACTCGACGTACAGAGTTCTTAGTGATCATCCGTTCGCGTCATCGGCTTTACATTACGGCGTAAGAATAACAGCAGTAATTTCGAAACCGCGCAGTATCCTAAAGACCGAAGCCGAATATAAACGCACCCCCTCAAAAGCAGAATACTACTGCCTTTCTGTGGCAAAAACGTTGTCTCACGTTCTTACAATATGCCGACAGCTTGAGCATTCCGTCCTTTACTTTTCATCATTTTCACCGACCCAAAAAATGAAGAAAGCGGGTATAGTAAGACAGGGCCATCTCCTGTATTGCATTGAGAACTATATTGTCCGAACTCAATCGATGTATGATAGATTAACAATACTCGTTGATAGAGTGTTTGAATTGTACAATCCCACCCATATGATCTCTCACGAGTTAATAATAAGTAATTCACACGTTCGGGATTCATCCATTCCTGATAAACTGAAAGCATTGCGAAAAGTCATTAAGAAGTATTATCGTGACAGAAATATGATTATTCATGAACAACAATTCCTTGAAGATGATATTCGTGAACTTGAACTCTATACCATTCTTTCAAATTTAGAGGATCCATTTGAAGGGCAACGGGATTTACTTGAAGAAGTTAAATGCATTACAAGGCAAGTGGTAAAAAACAAGATCAAGGAGTTTTCGAAGGTTAACCATGATTCATTTGTCATCCTCGGTGAGATATTTAATGAACTGAAGAAAGAATATGAATACAAGCGTGAGATTCTTGAGGCGGTTCATGGAAAGTCAGAACTAGCTGAAATTCCTAGAGTAGTAATTCGTAAAAAAGGTGTGCGCTAACAAATCACTGGAGCTGAACGTGGAGAAAGCCCAGCGTCCGCAGAGTTAATCGTCCGGCTGAAGGGCAAGGCGGGCACAGGGAGAAGAGTGAAGGGGAGGGACGAACGTCGAACATCCAACGTCGAACTTACAACTCTACCGCGTTAGGCGAGTGCAAGGGCAGTTAGGCCAAAGCACGCTCGCGAGGCAGCTGGTTGGGTAAAGCGGCATCAACAAGAGGAAAAAGAGTATTTGAAAAGAAGAAAATAAGATACTGCGGGAAAAGTCAGGAAGAAAGCGAATTGGTCTCAATGATGAACAGCGTAAGAAACTGGCGGTGTTGGGTAA
>Ga0114922_10005920_pt1 | contig 11232 bp, 11 predicted proteins | sample AartaG_FD_100975 | JGI IMG/M metagenome (GOLD analysis project Ga0114922, IMG submission 100975) | Deep subsurface microbial communities from Aarhus Bay to uncover new lineages of life (NeLLi) - Aarhus_00045 metaG | ecosystem: Environmental > Aquatic > Marine > Oceanic > Sediment | place...
TGCGGCTAATGACCTGATGGCTATCGGGGCCTTAAAAGCCTTTACCCAACTAAAGATCCGGGTACCAGAAGATATATCCATAATCGGATTTGATAATATACCCTTTTCGGATTGCACCTACCCCCCTCTGACCACTATTGCCCAACCTACTTATCAAATGGGTCAGAAAGCAGTTGAGACCTTACTAAAATTAATAGATAAGAAGAAAATAAAAAAATCTGTAGAGTTTGAAACTAAGCTTATTGAACGGAATTCAGTAAGAAGATTAAAAAACGAAGTAAATTAAAATGTATTAAGTTGGAGGAGCACATTATCTTGAAGCCAGAATATCAACTTAAATTTTGGAGGTGATTAACAACGAATAAATAACTAGTTTTTAGTATTAGTTTAATAAAAAATTAAAAAAGGAGTTGATTATTTTGAAAAGAAGTATGATTGGAATTGTTTTAATCGTGTCTTTGATAATGATGTTGTTTACAGGTGTAGTAATGGCTGAACAGAAAACAACTATTGTTTTTCTTACATATCAAAATATTGTAAAAAACTTGGAAAAAGTCGTAGATGAATTTGAAAGCAAACATCCGGATATTGAAGTAAAACTTAATGGTTATCCTTTTGAACAAATGTTTGAAGTAATTGAAACAAAAATGCAGGTAAAAAGTGACGAAATAGATATATTAAATGTGGATGCCCCATTGGTCGCAAATTATAGCATTAAAGACTATCTGGAACCTTTGGATAAATATTTTAATTCTGAGGAAAAAGGTGAATTTGTAGATGCAGCATTAAATGGTGGAAGCTTTGATGGGCAATTCATGGCAGCGCCTTTAAATTCTTCTAGTGTTGGAATGTATATCAATGTAGATCTCTTTAAAAAATATGGAGTAGAAATCCCGTCTAAAGATCCCGCAAAAAGATGGACGTGGAAACAGGTTGTTGATACAGCACAAAAGCTAACAGTGGATACAAATAATGATGGACAGACTGATATATGGGGATTAGCATTTGACCAGTTTAGCAGGCCATATCAGATGCTGCCATTGGCTCAGTCCTTGGGTGGCAGAGGTGTAAGTCCCGATGGATTTAAATCCACCGGTTATATTACAGACGAATCCTGGATACAAGCGACCCAATTCTACCAGGACTTATTTAATAAATATAAAGTAAGTCCTCTCGGCATGGGACCTTTTCAGTCACCTGAATTATTTAAAGCGGGCAAACTGGCAATAATATTAACTGGGCCTTGGCATATTGGTAATTTCAATAGCGTAAGTGACCTAAACTGGATTTATGTACCACATCCTTATTTTGAAGAAGGGAAACCGGTAACTCCTACAGGTAGCTGGCATATTGGAATAAGTAAATATAGCAAACACAAAGAAGCTGCTGCGGAATTTGTTAAATTTTTGACTCTAAAAGAGGGAAATATAATTTATTACAAACACGATAGAAATCTATCCGGGAATAAACATACCCTGGCATATGCAAAACAAGAAGCAGAAGAAACTGGCGATGATGCCGTTCTATTGGTTCTTTTTGAGTCGGAAAATACAGCAATGATACGCCCAAAAACTCCAGGATACTTAGAATGGGAGAGAATTATCAATAGAGCCTTTGAGGATATTCGTAATGGGGGTAATCCAGAGGATGTATTAAAAGGAGCAGCTCAAGAAATTGACCGTGCTTTAGAAAAATATAAACAATAGTGTATAGTGTAAGCAAGTTAGCAATTTGAGATGGGAAATATTATATTTCCCATCTCAAATTAGCTGCTTCTATCATATTGTTATGTCTGCCTTTTATTTTCAATTGCTTTGATTAACTTTTTAAACAAGGTTGGCTAAGATAAATGCAATTAATGATTTAGCTTATATATTTTACCAGGAGTAATTTGCATGAAGACAAAATGGTATATTATTTTTATCTTTTTATTTCCTGCTTTAGTGATTTTATTTTTTTTCAAAGTTTATCCTCTCTTTTATGCAGTAATAAGAAGCTTATATTCGTATTCCTTTATTAAACGTACACTCAATTTTGTAGGACTTATAAATTATATAAAACTGTTTAGTGATCCGATATTTTTGGATTCCTTAAAGGTGACTTTAAAATTCAATTTAATAGTAAATCCGCTACAAGTGATTATGGCAACATTAATTGCAGTTTTAGTAAATCAGCGTATAAAAGGAATTAATACTTTCAGGACATTATTTTATTTACCGGTAGCAATCTCAATTCCAATAGCTTCAGTTATTTGGGGATTATTGCTAAAGCCTAATGGATTTATAAATGGCATATTATCATTAGTTGAAATACCCAAACAATTATTTCTTATCAGTCAAACGCAAGCATTGTACTGCATTATTTTAATTATTAGTTGGATTGGATTTAGTTATTGGATGATCTTTATTCTCGCGGCATTGCAGGAAATTCCCATGCAAATTTATGAGTCAGCATGTATAGATGGCGCGTCACCATTCCAGAGGTTTATATATGTGACTTTACCTTTACTAAAAAGGGCTATCGTTTTTATTGCAGTTGGTGCAACAACTGCAAATTTCCTTATGTTTGCTCCAGTATATACCTTGACTCAGGGTGGACCTTCCAAGTCAACTCATTTACTTATGTATGAAGCATACGAAAGTGCTTTTTCATATTCAGACGTTGGCCGATCAAATGCTATTGTTGTGATGTTAATTATGATTATTTTAATAGTTGTTGGAATACAGTTGAGAGTATTAAGAACCGAAGATTAAATTATAGGAGGAGATGTTCACATGCTGGGAAAAAAGGGATTTCATAGTCAAATCATTACATACACTTTATTATTCATTTACTCTTTGTTTATTATAGCTCCAGTTTATATTGTATTAGTATCTTCTTTTAGAACGTCGGAAGATGTATTTAAATATATGACTCCCTTTACTTGGCGTACTTTAATTCTAACGAAAATTAATTTTAATGCATATATCGATATTTTTAAAGAAATAAATTTTGGGAGGGCTTTATTCAACAGTTTTTTTATTTCAATTATGAGTGTTCTTGGTGGACTTGTGGTAAATAGCATGGCAGGTTTTGCTTTTGCGCATTTTAGATTTAAAGGTAGGGATATATTATTTGTCATAGTTCTCGTTACATTTATGATTCCATTCGAGTCAATTGCAATACCACTTTATAGCTTTATTCGACAACTCGGATTAGTCAATACTTATACAGGCTTAATCTTGCCAAGCATAGCTAATGGAATGATAATTTTCCTTTTCAGACAGTTTTTTAAAGGATTCCCAAAAGCATTATTTGAATCTGCTCGTATTGATGGTGCTTCCTGGTTCACGATTTTTTATAAAATAGTACTTCCAATTTCAAAACCAGTTATTGTTAGTGCAAGTATATTGATGTTAATATTAAGATGGAATGAATTTTTTTACCCATTACTGGTTGGCAATAGTCCTGAATATAGAGTAGTGCAAGTTGCAATATCTAATTTCTTCACACAGTATCAAACTAAATGGAATTTGTTATTTGCCGGAGTTATTCTGGCAGCTATAATACCCATACTGATTCTTTTGCCGCTACAGCGTTTTTTTGTTCAAGCTGTAACAGGAACTGGTATAAAAGAATAGATAATTATTTAAAGGAGGTATTGAGGATAAATGGGTGCAATCGAATGGTTATCGCTTTCCCAAATTATGCTGGATGAAATATTTCAGTCTTATCAAGAGGGTAAAGATATAAAAATTGTTGAGATTAAACAATCACTAAAACAATTTTTAGCAGAAAATGAAGGGAAACAAAAAGAAGAAAAATTAAAAAGTTTATATGAGGAGATTATTAATTCCAAGGTTCGTAAAGATTACGGTTACTATGAACCAAATGATTATGTGAAAATAAAAAATAATAGTAGTGAAAATGTCTTTAACAACAAACTTAATCCTATATTACTAGAAGATGATGAATTATTTGACCATATATACGGAGGATGGCTGGGAAGATGTGCTGGTTGTTTATTAGGAAAACCTGTTGAAGGCATGTCTTTTGAGCAAATTAAGGAATTAAATAAATGGAAGAATAATTGGCCAATTGAATATTACATTTCTAAAAAAAATGGGTTGCCAACAAATTTTAATATGGATGAAGAGCAGGTTAAAAGATACAAGACAGGTATTTTTGAAAATGTACTTGAAAAAAACAGCATGTTACGTGATGATGATATTGATTATACAATAATTGGTCTCAGGGTGCTGGAAAGGTACGGTAAGGAATTTACATCGATTGATATTGGAATGACCTGGCTTGAATATCTTCCCCTTTTTTTAACATATACAGCTGAGAGAGTTGCTTATAAGAACTTAATCAATGGTATTAACCCACCTGAGACAGCATTTTATTACAATCCTTATCGTGAATGGATTGGAGCACAAATTCGTGGTGATATATGGGGATATGTAAATCCTGATAATTTAGAAAAAGCGACTGAGTTTGCTTATAGAGATGCAATTATTTCTCATCAGAAAAATGGAATTTATGGAGAACTGTTCGTTTCTGCTGCAATTGCAGCTTCGTTTGGAACTTCTGATATAAGTACAATTATTAAACTTGCACTTTCTAGAGTACCTGTAAAATCAAGGTTATATGAAACAATTAAAAATGTTATGAAGTGGAGTAAAAACAATTCGGACTGGCGTGATACATTTCAATGCATAAGAGAAAAATATAGTGATTATAATTGGTTTCACGTAATACCAAATGCAGCTATAGTGGTTATGGCCTTGATTTACGGAGAAGGAAATTTTAGTAAATCCATTACAATCGCAGTTATGGCGGGCTTGGATACAGATTGTAATGGAGCTACTGTTGGTTCCATTCTCGGTATAATAACAGGTGCATCCAGACTTCCAAGCAAATGGATAAATCCAATGAATGATCAAGTAAGTTCTGCATTGGCAGGCATGACAGAGTTAAATATCTCTGACCTTGCTACGAGGACATTAAGTATTATAAAAAATAAAAGGGGATAAAAATATGAAGAAAATAATTCTTGACACAGATCCAGGTATTGGAGCTTTAGGGGCTGACATTGATGATGGATTAGCAATAGTAATGGCTTTGAATTCGGATAAAATTGAGACGTTGGGAATAACCATAGTAAACGGGAATGTAACAGCCGAACAGGGTACAATAAATGCACTCAATTTATTAGAAATTATGAATAGACCTGAAATAAATGTTTATCCGGGAGCAAAAAATCCAATAATTCAGGAAATGGAGGAAATCAGAAATACTTTTTCTAAAATCCTTGAGCGTTCCGGATGGAAAAAAGGAGCTCCTGTTTCAAGTAGAACAATTAAGTTAAAGCCCCAAAGCAAACATGCAGTAGATTTTATAATTGAACAAGCGAATAAATATCCTAAGGAAATAACCATGGTATGCATTGGTCCTTTAACTAATCTTGCTTTGGCGATAAGAAAAGAGCCTTCTTTGCCAGGACTGTTAAAGGAAACTGTTATTATGGGAGGGGGATGGACACAACCGTTGGATTGTTACACTTCTGTCGCTGAATTCAATATGTATTGTGACCCTGAAGCAGCGAAAATAGTTTTTCATTCAGGAATGCCTTTATATATGGCGGGTTTTGAGACAGCCAAAAAATCAATGTTAAAAAGGGAACATATTAATATTATTAAGGAGGCTGATACACCTGTAAGTAGACTTATTGTAGAAGCGGCAGAACCCTGGCTGATGTTTATGAAGGCAGCTTTTGGAATAGATTACTGTTATTTGCCCGATCCGCAGGCAATCGCGCTCTTAATAAATGAAAATTTATTTACGCTAAAGGATATGTATGTAGATATTGAAACTAAAGGAGAATTAACTCGCGGAATGACGGTCGCCGATAGAAATGAAGCACTAAAAGAATGTGAATTCGCACCAAATGTAAAAGTATGTACCCACATTGATAATGAACGTTTTATGAATCTCCTCTTAGGCCTTCTTAAGTAACTCATGTTTTCAGAAAAAATAATAATTCATTTTGAGGAGAGTATATTTGATTATGAACTCTAATGTTGCAGTTGTTGGTAGTATTAACATGGATTTTGTTTTTGAAGTAAATAATTTTCCTAAACCAGGTGAAACAATAAGGTCTTGAATTTTAAAGGATATCCTGGCGGGAAAGGTGCAAATCAGGCATTAGAAGCATCGACATTAGGTGCTGGTGGTGATGTTTTAATGGAGCTTTAGCAGTTGCATTATTAGAGAAAAAACAATTGAAAAGGCTTTAAAATTTGCAAATACTGCCGGTGCTTTATCAACAACAAAAAAGGGGGCACAAAATGCTTCCGTAAGATAGGAAAATATGTACATTAATAGCATATTAATATCATAATTACTGATCAATGCAGAAAATAGATTAACCTTAACGCAAAAAGATAATGAGAGGTTAATGTATAGTCTCAATCAACAATCAGTGGATTTTAATTATGATGACTACAGTAAAAATAAATTTAAAAAATATTTTTATAAGGTGATTTGATATGTCAAAATACCCCTATACAAAACAAGATCTGTATACTGATAATTCTCAGAGGAAATTTAATGGAGATGCCAGTGAGGCAGCCTTTCTGTTAGGAGGGATAGGAACAGGAAATTTTTCTATAGGTGCACGTGGGGAATTTAGAGACTGGGAAATTTTTAACCGCCCGGGTAAGGGGAATAAATTACCTTATACTTTTTTTGCAATCTGGGCTAAACCACATAATAAAGAGCCTATATGCAGAGTTCTGGAATCAAAATTGCAGCCCCCTTTTTCCAAGTCACATGGTTTTAAATCTGACGAAATTGCAGGTTTACCGAGGTTGGATTTATCAACCATGAAAGGTGAATACCCTTTTATATGGATTGATTTCCAGGATAAAAAATTACCTGTTAAGGTAAGCCTAGAAGCCTTTACCCCATTTATTCCTTTAAATACAGATGATTCAGGAGTTCCAGGGGTAATTTTACGATATAAAGTTAAAAATACAACAGATAAAAAGATAGATGTAAGTATAGCCGGTTCACTGCCAAATGTAGTAGGGTTTAATGGATATAATTTATGGAATAGGATCGAAATTGAGAGTGAAAACAAAAATAAATACAGAGATGATGGAGAAATCAGGGGCCTTTTTTATTCATCAAAAAATCTGAAAAGTGAAGATTTAAAATATGGTAACCTGGCTTTTATGACTCCTGATTCTTCTATAACATATAAGGAAAACTGGCTTGATGGTGGCTGGTTTGATGGTATCCATGATTTTTGGGATGATTTCAAAGAGGATGGAAAGATTGAAAAAGAATCAGTATTTGAAGCTCAAGAAAGTTTCCTTAGAGATAAATCAAATATCAAAATGGGTTCTCTGGGAATTTATCATACTCTGGAACCTGGTGAAGAAAAATTTTTTGAGTTTGTAATAACCTGGTACTTTCCCAACAGAGTTAAGGCCTGGGATGAAGATTATTGCTATAGTGATTGTGACTGCAAAATGAAAACCATTAAAAATTATTATAGTACTTTATTTGATAGCGCCTGGGATGCAGGAAAATATTTAATAAAAAATTTAGATAAACTGGAAGGTAAAACCCGTGAATTTCACCAGGCTTTATTTAGTAGCAGTTTGCCTGGCTATATATTAGATGCAATCGCAAGTAATATTACTGTCATTAGAAGCCCTACCTGTTTTCGTATAGAAAATGGTACTTTTTTAGGTTGGGAAGGTTGCTTTGATCAGAAAGGATGTTGTCCTGGAAGCTGTACTCATGTCTGGAATTATGCCCAGACTTTAGCTTTTCTTTTCCCCAAATTAGAACAATCAATGCGGATGGTAGAATTCAATCTAGAAACAGATGAAGAAGGGGAAATGGCCTTCAGGACTACTAAGGTATTTGGTAATGATAAACTTCCAAAATGGGATATGCTCCCGGCCGCTGATGGGCAGATGGGAACAATAATCCGCCTTTATCGTGACTGGAAAATCAGCGGTAATGATGAACTTCTTAATAAAGTTTGGGGAAAAGCCAGTAGGGCTCTTGACTTTGCTTTTGATTACTGGGATCAAGATGGTGACTTTGTTCTGGACAGCCAGCAGCATAATACCTATGATATTGAATTTTATGGACCCAATTCCCTTACTAATTCTATGTTTTTTGCTGCTTTGAAGGCTGGTATTGAAATGGCTAAACATCTTGGAGATCAGGAACATGTTGAGAAATATAAGGAAGCCCTGGATAAAGGAAGTAAAAAGATGGATGAACTTCTCTGGGGAGGGAAGTATTATATTCAGCAGATTGATGATGTAAATAAATATCGTTACCAGTATGGTAAGGGATGTTTGTCAGACCAACTTCTGGGACAGTTCCTCTCCCATGTAGCTGGATTAGGTTATATTTTGCCTGAAGAGCATGTAAAAGAGGCGGTAAATTCAATATTTAAATATAATTTCCGTACCAGTTTCAAAGAACATGAAAATGTAGAGAGAACGTATGCACTTAATGATGAGAAAGGGTTACTCCTCTGTTCGTGGCCTGAAGAAGGAAGGCCAAAACTTCCTTTTGTATATTCTGATGAGGTGTGGACAGGGATAGAATACCAAGTTGCTTCTCACCTGATTTATGAGGGTTATGTTGATGAAGGTTTGACCATTGTTAAATCTGTCCGGGAACGTCATGATGGTTACAGAAGAAATCCGTGGAATGAAGTAGAATGCGGTCACCATTATGTTAGGTCTATGGCCAGTTGGGGTTTATTACTTGCTCTCAGTGGATTTAAATATGATATGTTGAAGGGGACAATAAGTTTTAAACCTGTAATTAATGAAGAAAATTTTACTTCCTTCTGGAGTACTGGAAAGTCTTGGGGTATTTATAGGCAAAAGAAAGATAGACAAAGTGGAGAGATTAAGAGTGAAATTGAAGTTTTGTATGGCGAAAAAGATAGTATTAAATTAATTACTGATTAAAAAATGTTTTGAACGAAAAAATTACATCTGAAGGGTAATTCTATTAAAAGAAGAAGTGAGAAATAAAACATTATCGGATTTTATTAGGTTTGATGATGAAGCCGTTAGAAGTGTTATGATTGATTTATATAAAGACCCAGCGAATACTTATATATCCTTTTATGATATGGGTGGTATCGCTTCTCGAAAACTTAGAGGGGGATCTATAGAATCATCATTAAGAGAATTAAGAGAAAAAGAATTACCTTAAAGTAAATTTATACAAATAGTAATCCTAATAAACCAAAAGAGCAGGGTAGGTAAAAACTGCTTCTAAACGATTAACAAATACTACAAATTATTTCTTCTAACTTTTAATACATCTTTTCAGTTTCATCACTCATGCAAAAAGTTCGAAAATCGTCCTTTTTGAATAATAAAGGGATCTGTGAATAATAAAGGGGATTGTTGGCTAAAATATATTTAAGATCTTAAAATAAGCCTTTTAAAGCTCTTTAATGGGGTCAGGCTTCACAACTTCACATTTAATTTTACTTAAGGGTAGGAACAGGGATAAAATAGTCGTAAAATAAATAAAATATAATTTAAACAATGATAGGAGGAAAAAACATGGATAACATTTTAATCGTTTTTCATTCTCAAAATGGAACCGTGGAAGAAATGGCCCATGCAGTAAAAAAAGGCGTTGAAAAGACGAAGGAATATTCCGTAATGTTTAAAAGAGCTCAGGATGCAACCTGGCAGGATTTAAAAGAGACCGATGGAATTGCCATAGGGACACCTGATTATTTTGATTATATGGCCGGAACGGTTAAAGATTTTTTTGACCGAACTTTCTATCTCAGCCAAAGTAGAATCAAAGGGAGTTTGGTTGCCGATGTTCCCTGTGTATTTTTTGCCTCAGGAGGAACAGGTGGAATGCCTGCAATAGAGAGTTTGAAATGTGTCGCACAGGCTTTCAAGTTTAGAATCATTGATTATGTAGTCATCAAACCTCCGTTAAAATCTGAACACCTATTACAATGTGAAGCATTGGGAGAGAGATTGGGAAAAGCTATTTTAGAAAAAACAAAGTAGACCTTTACGACGTTTTGAGTTGATGAATCTACATACTATAACAGAATACCAATTCAGGTTTTCTTTTTCTAAAAAGAAGGGAAGCAGTGAGAAACCGCTGGAAAGAGCAAAGATATTTTTGCAGGAGATAACAGATGGTAAGGAGAAGAAGTATCCATCTGCCGGGCAGGGCTGGGATTATCGTTTTGAGAGGAAGGATAAGGTCGGTTCGGCCCTGGTCTATCGTAAAAGAATCATCCATATGGCCTTTTTTAAGATGAGCAAGGAAGAGAGAGTAGGTCGGATGTCAGGGTATAAGAGGAGAAGAGGGTATAGAGTTTGAGGATACTTGCAATTAATGTTCACTGAAAATAAAACAGGGGACGGTTGTTTGTTTGAAAATATCCCACCATTAGCATCACAATAGGCGAGATGTTTCCTTATGCTGATAACAATAAGAAGAAAAAATAAAATAAATTATATTATATTTCGATAAAAAGAAAAGATAGAAATATGGTAGTAAGCGTTAAAAAATATCATATAGAATTGGCTTACTTTTTAATTAATAAAAAAAATCAAACTGAGGTTTTAAAATATTTGAAAGAACTGGATGGAAGTTCATTAAGGCAATTGTCCAGATTTACAGGATTCACGGTCAATAAGATCTTTAGAGCTTGAAACAAAGAACCATCCCTTGTTTTACTTAATAAGAGAAAGTTATTAGTAAATAGTTGTTAGCTGGTTAACAGGAATACAGTAATCAGTGATCAGGAAAAGACGCGGGATAAAAGTGTGGGTTGGCGTATAGGAGAAAGTTGCAAGTTACGGGTTACAAGGTGCAAGATGAAACACAAAATACAAAATCGTTTTGATATCTTAATTGGATAATTGGATAATTGTAAATCGGAAAATTGATAAATATATTGCAACAAGTTTCTGTTAAGAATTTTAGATTATTTAATAAATGTTGAAAAAATAAAAAAAATGTTAAAAAAAATAGAATGATGAGAATTTTTATGGTATATTAAATTATAAAATGTGATAAAAAATTATATATGATTTTTTATCAAAAAAAAATTTTTAAGGAGGATTCTAAAAAATGAAAAGACAATATAAAATTTTGTCGATTTTACTGACCTTGACCCTAATTTTTAGCTTGTTTCTTTCAATTGCCTATGCTGCTGAA
>Ga0114922_10005921_pt1 | contig 11230 bp, 9 predicted proteins | sample AartaG_FD_100975 | JGI IMG/M metagenome (GOLD analysis project Ga0114922, IMG submission 100975) | Deep subsurface microbial communities from Aarhus Bay to uncover new lineages of life (NeLLi) - Aarhus_00045 metaG | ecosystem: Environmental > Aquatic > Marine > Oceanic > Sediment | place: Aarhus...
AATCGTCAGCGTGCGTGGACAATAAGGGCCATAAACCCAAGCTGGCCGAATAATCACCACCGGGAACCCGAGCTCTTCGCTGAACTTACGCACTTCTATCTCTCCTGCCAGCTTAGTTTCACCGTAAATAGATTGAGGCTCGCAAGGGGTTTCCTCCGTTGCTGGCAATATTTTCAAATTGCCATACACGCCTACTGAACTTACATGTACAAATCGTTGGACATCACTTTCCATGGCTAAATCCAACAAAGGACGGAGGCTGTGCACATTGATATCCCAATACTCCTTTTCATCAATGTTGATTTGAAGATGGACACTTGCTAGATGAATAACGACATCAACGCCCGAAAGCCATTCTTTCATCCATCTCCAATTTCGGAAATCCCCCTCCTTTGGTAGAAATCCATTGCGAGGGTCTTTGACAACACCCTCGGGATAATGGAGATCAACTCCGATTACACTATGTCCCTGATCGGCCAAATAATTGCACAAATTGTATCCGATAAAACCGCCGGCGCCGGTAACCAAAATTTTTTTCTTCATAGTATTTCCTCCTTTTTCCCTTCCACTATTACTGCATAGCCCCTTGAGCCAATGAGGATGATGTCCATTTTTGAAATCAACCAGAAAAATGGATATATGAGTGCATACATTCGATATGTTTTTTCAATAGACTTTAGCTGATTCTCTGTGGATGGGGCGATTGTTCCTTCCTCTACTTCTGTTTCACTTCTTTTCGTTAGAACAATCACATATAGGAAATTGATAGAAAGCTCTAAGATTTCAGTAAAAAATCGTGAGAAGCTGCTATCCGCATAAGGCTGAATGCCATTTGTGCTTAAAAGCTTCTTAAGATCCGGGATGTCATACCCTTCCCTAACATGACCATATTTCTCTTTGGTCATGCCTACGAAATTCTTAATCCGGGTTGCAAGTTTTGTTTCATCGCCGTTTGGTACAGTCACGATAATTTTTCCGTCCTGTTTTGTCACACGCCATAGCTCTCTTGTAAAAGGATTAGGATCTTCTAAATGTTCGTGCACATCAATCGCAACTACACAATCAAATTTGTTCTCAGGAAAAGGCAAATGATCCTCAGATACATGAAGGACCCGTTCACCCAACAGTTCCGACATTTCCTGAATACTTCTTGTCTCCAGATCAGCCCAGGACCACATTCCACCTATTTCTCTCAGATAGAAATTCATGGCACCATTATTATCGCCACAGGTAACTAGTAAGCAGTTATCATTCTCGGAAATATCCCCAAGGTGCCTCTTCATAGCCTTAAGTCGCAACTTTTTCTTTAGCGTTTTTTGAAACATTCTAAGTTGCCATGGCATATTGTCTTTCATGGACTTATTCCTCTTGCTACTAGCCATTTGCTATACCTTATTTTATTTATTTTCTATTTATATTTATTAAAATTCATATGCTAATCCTACCCTTCAGTCTCTCTCCTTTATTACTTTAGCGGGTACACCCACAGCCACCGAGTAAGGAGGGATATCTTTAGTAACCACAGCACCTGCACCTATAACAGCACCCTTACCGATGGTAACGCCGTCAAGTATAGTTGAGTGAGAGCCTATCCAGACGTCATCCTCGATCCGGATACCTTTACTAACAATACCCTGATCAATGATAAGATCTTCTCTACTTCCATAGTTGTATTTTGACCCATGAATTCCAACATGGGGTCCTATAAGCACGTTATCACCTATTTCCACACCTCCTTTGTCAGCGTCGATGAAACAGAAACTGTTTATGGTGCAGTTTTCCCCTATTTTGATAAAACCATTAGTGACCTTTATCTTGACAAAAGAACTTATTCTTACCTTTTCACCTATAATCAGATTCCTAGCCACTTGTATTTCGGCTTTCAGGCTGATGAAGCACTTATACTTCATCATTAGATATATACACGTAATTACAGAAGGAACTAGGTTCCTTTTAAGTAGAATGAGTTTGTTCACCATCATTAATAAATACCTCGGGTTGGATAAATATTCTGTGCCAAAGTTCCAGGTTCATCAGAGCCCACAACCGATGGCTGTGATTTTGAGTTCCTCTCAGGTGCTGCTCCACCAATTTGTTAAGATAATATAAATCGAAGTTTTCTCTAATTATCTCAGAGTTGTTAAGCATATCCCTCATATACTCCTTCAACTCATTTCTCAGCCAATTCTTTATTGGGAAGCTGAAGCCATGTTTTTTCCTATAGACAATATCTTTGGGAAGTAACCTCAGCATTGATTTTTTGAAGATATACTTGGTAGTCAGACCTTTTAGCTTCATGCTGCCTGGTATAGTTGCACATAACTCCAAAAAATTATGGTCCAAATAGGGTACTCTTACCTCTAGGGCGTTAGCCATGCCCATGCGATCTGCTTTAACCAGTACATTATCTACAAGAAACGAGTTTATTTCCATGTATTGTTCCCTCGCAACTTGGTCATTTAGATTGCAAGTTAAATAATATTTATTTATATGCTCAAAAGGGTCGATATTCTCGGACATATGTCTTAACGTGCCTTTGTAAAGGAGTTTTTCATCATTTTTGCTTGAAAAATACTGCCATCTCATATGCTGTCCTTCTAAAGGAAGATTCGATCCATCAATAAACCGTTTCACTACATTGATAGCTCCTTTTTTCTGCGGCTGTGGTGGCAACATATCAACAATCTTAGAGATAAAATTCTTTCTGAGTATTTCTGGAATAATGCGATAAAAGTGGTCCATCTTGCTGGCAACAAACCGGTCATAACCCAGAAATGCCTCATCTCCTCCTGCACCACTCAGGCAAACCGTTACATACTTCTTTGCTTCCCTACAGAATATATACTCTGGTATGAGTGATGGATCTGTCATAGGCTCATCCAAGTACCAGACAGTTTTATCGAAATATTCAACTGAGTTGGGATCTACAATAATCTCTTTATGGTCAGTCCCAAAGAGATCTGCTACCTGCCTTGCATATTCCAGCTCGCTGTAGGATTCATCCTCATAACCGATAGTAAATGTCTTTACTGGTTCATCGCGCATCTGGCTCATCAGCCCAACAATTGCACTTGAATCAATTCCGCCGGACAGGAAAGCACCAAGAGGGACGTCACTAATAAGTCTCAACAAGACAGACTCCTGTAACAGGTTATATATTTCGTCCGATAGATAGCTTTCATTGCCTTCAGCAGTTGAGAAGTATAAATCCCAGTATCGGGTCAGCTTTATCTTGTTGTTCTGAAAAAGAAGTGTATGGGCAGGCGGCAGCTTTTTGATACCGTTGAACAGTGTAAATGGGGTAGGGACATACTCATAGCCCATAAAATAATAGAGCGATTTAGGGTTTACTTCCCTCTTTACTGCGGGATTTAATAAGATCGCCTTGATCTCAGAAGCAAACATAAACTCCCCCGAATCGAAATAATAATATAATGGCTTAATTCCGATTCGGTCTCGTGCTAAAAACAACTGCTTCTTATTTGAATCCCAGATTGCAAAGGCAAACATCCCCCTAAACCGTTTAACACATTCCACGCCCCACTCTTCATAGGCGTGAACAATAACCTCTGTATCTGTACTAGAAACGAAATTGTGACCATGTTTTTCCAGTATATCGCGCAGTTCTTTGAAGTTGTATATTTCCCCATTGTATACTATCTGGATAGAACCATCCTCGTTCCCCATTGGTTGATTTCCTCTATCACTTAAATCTATAATGCTTAATCTGGAATGTCCAAGCGAGATTCCGTCATCTACAAAACTTCCCTGCTGATCTGGTCCTCTATGGGTCATTATATCAGCCATATCATCCACAAGAGACCGGTCACTCCAGTTAAACCCGCAAATTCCACACATAATTACGTTCACCGTTCGTGAGATTTTATCAATTTTCTTAATGTGTTATAACCAATATTATCAAGCAAGAACGGGATTAAGTACTGAGTAGGGGCCCCAAAAATCGTCTTCCTATATAACCTATCACAATTTATACACGCTCTCAAATCACGAATATCCTTATTAACCATCTTTTTTCTCAATGAAATCATTTTATCATTGTTCCAAAGCTCTGATAACATGTTATCTGATACATTTCCAACTTGGTAGCTACCAAAAAAATCCTGCGGACATGGGACTACCGTTCCATCCCATAAAATAACTGATGCATACCATGGAAATGTACAAGGCAGAAAGTTTTTCGATTTCTCACTCTCGGTTTTTAAGGTATATTCACCACCCCAGTTATGAAGTTTTTTTATTATAAATTCATCTAAATGCATAGAATCTAATACCATCTCGAATTTTTTCCGGTTCGTTTGATTCATCTCTTGTGCGTATTGAGGAAAGTCTATTACTTCCAATATTGTATATGGGCTTTTTTTTTTTATTTCTCTTTTCTTCTTTAATAAAACTGCAATATTATTTAAAGTTTCATCAAAATTTGCATTGACCCTTATTCTCTCGTATGTCTCTTTATCATATCCATCAAAAGAGAATGAAATCAAATCCAACCCGGATTCTAACAACTTACAAGATTTCTCCGCCGTTAGTAGTGTAGCGTTGGTATGCAATCTAATATATAACCCTTTTTTCTTAGCGTATTCGATCATCTCAAAAATATCCGGGTGCATCAGAGGCTCTCCACGATGACTGAGACATATATCATGAGCATAAACACTAATTTCATCTATGATCTTCTTATAGAGCTCTAAATCCATGAAACCTTTCTTTTCTGCAGGAATCGATTTGTTGATGCACATGATGCATTTCAAATTACACATATCCGTAGATTCTATCCACAACCGCGTGGGTAAGTGAGGACATATTATCTTCCTCCGCTGATAATTCCAAAATATCCGAGCAAGGGTATACAAATGTTTTTGTTTGACCATAGAGTACTACCTTTTTGTACATTTCAATCTATTTAATCTTAAGCAATATATATTTAAGCAGTTTTTGATTGAAAAGTTTGTAAAACTTTAATACATTTATATATGATATATAAATATTTAGAGGGGCGACACAATCAAACCAGCAAATCGGATGCTCACCATGCTTGATCTTTTTTCTTAGATTGTTTGAATGTTTTGAATACCATATTTCTTTGAAAGAATTTTTGCGTAAATTGCCCATTGATTCAAATTCAACCGGGCATGGAAACACCTCGCCATAAGGATTTATTTCCACTGTTAAGTATGCTGCCACACAACGATATTTATATAATTCATCGGGATTTTTCACATAAGTCTCGAAGTTATCAAGATATTCTCTTATCACAGGTAAAAATCCGCCATAATCTTTAGTTAAACCCTCTATCTGGTCATTCATTACAGGAATGTCCGTGGCATTTAAACGCAGATCTTCATCAATTGCAAGTTGAATGTCTCCAAAATCATGGACTGGTTGAATTGTTATTCCGGCAACATCGAATTCATCACATATTTTTACTATCTCTATCAAATCTGCTACATTTTTCCTGTTAACTGTGATGTTAACGAACACTCTTGGTTTGGATCTCTCTTTGGATGCATGTATCATTAGGATAGCATTAATCGTTTTTTCGAAGGACCCTTGAACACCTCTGAGAAGATCATGTATCTCCGGAGATCTACCATCCAGAGATAGGTATAAGATGTCTAATCCTGATCTACAGATTCTTTCAACATTCTTTTCGTTAATGATTAGGCTATTACTGCTGAGTGATGTCGTCATTTTCAGGCTTTTTGCATATGCTATCAAGTCATATATGTCCGATCTTAGAAGAGGCTCTCCACCAGTAAATGAAATGTTTGGTACGTTAATATCAGCTAACTGTACTAACAATCTTTTTCCCTCAGCAAAACTCAAATAATTTTTATTTTCCGGCTTTTTCCACCTCTGGCAACTCATACATCGTGAATTACAACTATATGTCACCTCCCAGCTCACCTTAAGTGGACCCGTAATTGGTACGTATCCGCCTGTTGCAAATTTTAATATATTTAGGAAATGTATTAATTTCTTCATTGGTACTTTTATGAGAATGCAGCTCCCTCACTCATTAAAGAAATTATCAATAACAGTTACAAATTCGGTATTTATCCTATCGTTGTATACCAAAAAATTACCAATACTTGTCGTGTTACAATAATGCCCCGTATCATTTAGTGTGAAATATCCTTTTGGTTCTGTCATGTTTTTAAATGTCTCTCTCAAAAATATTTTATCGTCCTCTCCTTCAAGCTCCCCATCTATCAGGAAAAGTGGTATATGACCCTCATAGAAATAATCATTGTACATATCGCTAGATTTTGATGTCACATCTAAGAAAACAGTTAAATTAACGAGTTTTTCTAATTCCCGATCTCTAGAAAAGCGTTCCCAAAAATATTCTAAATCAGGTGCATTTTTTTCCAATATTCGTGATGTTACTCGTCTAGAAGGACCAATAGCTACAATTTTCTTTATTAGCCCATCTGCAATTCCAGCAGACATTGCGGCTTGCGCCCCAAACGAATGCCCAATAACATAAATTCTCGATTTGTTAACATTTTTGAAGGAACACAAGTAGGATACTGCATGAATAGCATCACAAGTATAGTTCCATGACTCTACAACATCTATTTCTTTAGGATCATCAGATTCTCCAAAACCTCTAGCGTCGTATGTTAAGACTATGTAGCCGTTGTCAACAAGTTTTTTAGATAATATCCTATAAAGCGGGAGTTTTCTGCCCACCGGGGTAGATCCATGAATAATGACTACTCCCGGATGGACAGTTTCATTTTCTATTCCATAAATCGTACCGACAAGTGTCAACCCGTCACTTTCGAACTCCACACCCTTTCCGAAATGGTCAAAATAGATTTGCATTTCTGGATTTGCATCATAAAATGTATTTAGTTTGATTATCTGCTTTGGGAGATCATAAACTGCCACATCTGTATAAATGAACAACAAGAACGAAAAAACAGAAATTAATATGAAAAATGATAAGATCACTCTTTTATTTTTTTCTATTTTTTTCAATAGTGCATGCTTAAATGGAAATAAATTTCTACATATAATAGAATTATTGAACCGCATACATAAAAACAATGCAATAGCATATGTCATAATTATCAATCCTATCGCTGTTACCAGTTGCGCTGTTGGACCATAATTATCATCTTTTAGGTACGCGGCAATAGCAACAACGAACCCAGCCACAAATATACAGATGTATATTATTCGCTCCACCTTTGTTTCCTTTCCATCACTTCCTTCCTTCATTTTTCAAGTCCTACATGCAATACAGCTCATGCCACAGTTCAAAAGTCATAAGTGCCCATAGTTTATGTGCATTATTTCTTTTTCCTTCCAAATGTTGCTGTATTAGTTTATTAACTTGCTCATAGTTAAAGTATCCCTTCTCTACAATTCTTTCTCTTGATAGTACTCCTAACATCATATCCCTTAGCTCATCTCTGAGCCAGTTTTTCATTGGAATGCTAAAACCTTGCTTCTTTCTATGTATAATCTCTTTTGGAAGCAATTGTGACAGTGCTTTCTTTAAAATATATTTGGTGGTCAAGCCACGTAATTTTAAATCCGAGGATATAGTTGCCGAAAATTCTACAAACTCATGGTCCAGGAACGGCACTCTTGCTTCAAGTGAGTTAGCCATACTCATTCTATCTACCTTTACTAATATATCATCAGGCAGATACATTTTTAGATCTACATATTGTTCTTTACTTAACTTATCATTTGCATTATCTCGTAAATAATAATTATTTATTAAATCAAACGAATTTACGTTATGCAACGCGTTATTTAAGTCATTTGTGTATAAATAGTCTCTTTCCTTATCAGTGATAAAAAATTGCCATCTTATATGCCTGCCATCAATAGGGAGTGAAGAACCCTCAACAAATCGTTGTAATACATTCACAAAACCCTTTTTCCGTGACGAGGGCGGTACTTTTCGGATAACTTTTGTAATACCATTTCTAAGCACGACCGGTGCTTTTCTGTAATACCCATCTAACTTACTTGCAACATACCAATCATAGCCCGCAAATTGTTCATCGCCGCCATCTCCCGATAGCACAACTGTAACATGCTTCCTTGCCAACTCAGACACCAAATAAGTTGGAAATACCGAAACATCTGCAAAAGGTTCATCGAAATATTGTATTATTTTATTAACAAGATTTACGGCATCAGGAGTTATAATTTCCTCGTAATGTTCGGTTTCAAATTTTTCTGCTACAATCCGGGCATATTTTAATTCATTATATGATTCTTCCTCAAATCCTATTGAAAATGTCTTGACTGGTTCGTCCATCAATTCGCTCATTAAACCAACAATAGAACTCGAATCTATACCTCCACTCAGGAACGCACCCAGTGGGACATCACTTATCAATCGCCTTTCAACGGATTTCTTTAACTGTTCATAAATTCGATCGGAATAAAATGCAATTGATTGTTTATTACGATTTGTAAATTTCAGATCCCAATATTTTCTAACGGAAACACTACCTTCTTCACAGATAAGCACGTGTCCCGGGAGTAGTTTTATAATCCCTTCGAACATAGTTTCAGGTGCGGGCACATATTCAAAAGCGAGGAAATGGTGTAATGCCTTTAAATTCACTTCTCGTTTTACATCGGCGTCCTGCAATATTGATTTGATTTCAGAGCCAAATATCAATTTATTATTTAAGGTAACATAATGCAGAGGCTTAATGCCGATGCGATCTCTCGCTAAGACTAATTTTTTTTTATTTGCGTCCCAAATTGCAAATGCAAACATGCCATTAAGCATTTTAGCGCAGTCATCGCCAAGCTCTTCATATAAGTGGACTATTACTTCGGTATCGCTCGATGTGTAGAATCTATGATTTTTTTGTTCTAAAAAATGTCGAAGTTCTCTATAGTTATATATCTCGCCATTAAAGACGATCCATATAGATTCATCTTCATTGTGAATAGGTTGGTGCCCGGATTCTAAGTCTATGATGCTTAGACGGCACATCCCTAGCCCAATATAATCATCTAAAAATATACCGTCATCATCAGGACCACGATGCTTGATTACCGTACACATCTGCCTTAACAAATTTTTATCTACATGCGATTCATCAAAGTTATACATGCCGCAGATCCCACACATTTTCAATCACCAAAACAACTTTTTTCTTCGCAAGAATCTTCAAGATTAACACAAGAAATGGGGGTTAGTATGGATGGAATAGACTATCCACCATAATCGCCAATAGAGTACTGAAAACCGATTCCAATTATTGTTCTCTCGTGGAAATCTGTGTAATCTTGTGGTCTGCTAAACAATTACGATTTTTTTTATGGGTGATTTTTTGAGCTTATCCGTGTCTCAATATACTTGTATACTTGCTCGTTTTTCCGCAGAAAAACATCATAAGTATACTTTGTATTGGCTAATTCCATTCCCGTTTGACCTATTTCTTTTCTTAATTTATCGTCAGTTAATAAACGAACTATTCCATCCGCAAAGGCATCCGGATCTGGAGCAGTTAAAATTGATACAGTTTCATTTAACACTTGTGTATGTGTGAGTAGATTTGTAGCAACAATGGGCTTACCAGACTTAAGATATGAATAGATCTTTAGTGGTGTGTTTGTTCCAATAGTGCGTGGAGAAACAAGAACATCGGCAATTGCCATGAATGTCGGCATTTCATCTACCGGTTGTTTGCCAGTAAAAAGCACATAATTATCAATATTAAGTGATTTGGCGAGGTTTTTAGCTTCTTTTATCTGTTCTGGTTCTCCGCCAACAAGCACATACTTAACATCATTTATCTTCGCAATGACTTGTGGAATGCCTTTTAATAACAAATCTATGCCTTGATAATATTCGAATGTGCCCGTATATAAAACTACTTTATTGTTTCCTATATCGAGTTGTTTTTTTAGTTTCTCAATATCTTCTCCTGTTACAATATTATGTTGATCTGTAAGAGGTGTATTCTCTATTATCACTACTTTCTTATTTTTGTCAATATCATGCACTGTCTCTCCCAGGTGTGGGCATATAGCAATTACGACATCCGAATTTTTTATTATCCATTTTTCACCAATAACCGCAATTTTTATTAAAAATCTATTTTTAGTAAAGTTAAAATTAATAAGTTGCTGTGGAATACTCGAGTGCATATCATATATCAAAGGAATATTAAAAATTTTCTTAAAGATACAACCCATAACTGCTGCTTCTTCATGCACGTGGATACAATCATATCTTTTTTGGGTAAGCATATAAAGAGACTTAAAAAATAAAATTATATCGAGCGGTATTTTCGTAAGTGATGGTCCAATAGCAACATGTTTTATAAATGGGACCTTAGGAATCCTATGCACCTCAACGTTTTTTATATCAACATCTTCACCGAGATGATACGTAACAATGTCTATTTTATAACCTAATTTACCTAATGCTTTAGATCTGTGAAACACGCTGAACGGAGTGCCTCTTGGTTCAAAAAATGGTTCTGGCGCAATCATGAGTATTTTCATGATGCCTTAACCTTTTCTGTGGCCCATATTTGCCATTTCGTATCGATAGCCCTTTTCATGTAGCGATTCTTAAACCCCCACGCCAAGCCAGAACACATAACCTGCGTCTTTCAGCCATTCCCTTAACGAAGGCGTCCATGTAAATATGCCTTCTCTTTTATTCATTTTAGTATCCTTTCACACAGCCATCTCTCCAGATAAAACATCCACTGGGACAACAATTGTTTTAGCCCATTCCTTCTTTGTCCTAATCCTATGCTCAATCCCACAGAAAGAACAACCCGCGTATTCATGCATCTCCCTCTCCTCCTCTATTTCTTCTCCTTTCATCAATATTTTATACGTTCTTTCATTCTAAAGTATATTATTTCTTTGGTAAAGCTTTCTTTTTGAACCCATCGAGAACCAAAGCGAAGCCCTGTACAATGCCTTCTTTAATCCACTGAGTTTTCGCCAATTGCCGTTCATCTGCCCTTTCCTGAAACTCAGGAGGAGTTCCTCATTCGTGTACATCCTCTGCATGCTCCACTAATAATTTACCGCTTTATAAAGGATTGCAAAGAACTAACATGTGCCAAAAACATATGATCTGTGTAATCTTGTGGTCTGTTGACATGGAAGTTGCATCGCGGATTGCCTTTTCGGCGATCCCATCCATTCGGGGTAATCCTACTGCGGAACACGCCGGGGGTAACGCTTGCGTGGTAAG
>Ga0114922_10005922_pt1 | contig 11228 bp, 6 predicted proteins | sample AartaG_FD_100975 | JGI IMG/M metagenome (GOLD analysis project Ga0114922, IMG submission 100975) | Deep subsurface microbial communities from Aarhus Bay to uncover new lineages of life (NeLLi) - Aarhus_00045 metaG | ecosystem: Environmental > Aquatic > Marine > Oceanic > Sediment | place: Aarhus...
TAGATACCTAAGAGAATTTATGCAGCAACATTTCAAACCAGAATCTTTAGTTATCTCGCAAGAAGTTAATGAAGCAATATGGGCTCGTGGAATTCAAAAACCACCAAGAAAAATCAAAATAAGGGCTACGAAGAATATTGATGGCCTTGTTGTTTGTTATTTAGCAGAATAAATCAATATGCTCTCTAACCTTCATTTTAAAAATTAAAAAATTACTCTAGTCATTTAGTTTTAAAAGTTACACCTTTTACTTTATCTTAAAAATTTATGTCAATCTAAATCATATTTAGAAGGTGATAAACTATAGCAGATTTATCGTTAATAAAATTCTACCTTTCATCAGATCTAAAAACAATGGATAAAGAAGAAGCTAAGAAAAAAGTAATTGAGAAAGGGGGCATTGTAAGAGAAGAGGTTTCTCCTGATTTATGGTATTTAGTTACAAATGATGCTAAGGGTGAATCTAAAAATTACAATAAAGCGCGGAAGCTTGGAGTAACTTTCATTGATGAAATTGAATTTCTAAACATGCTAAAATAAAAATAAAAAAAAGATTAAAAAAATGCATGAGTGCTGTCCATATTTACTAGTCTTGGCAAAATTATGCTTGAATTGTATAATGGCCCAACAAGAAGAGTATTGTTCGCAATGTTAAAATTTAAATAATCTCGTGCTAGTGGTGCTCCCGTATTAGGATTTTTAGCAAAACGTGGATAATTAGAGCTTGAAATAGCTACTCTTATTTTGTGACCCGCAGCAAATGAATAAGCTGTTGACCAACAATCTATTAATAGCTCATAAATATCATTCTGATCTCCGGACATAAATACTTCTGAAGTGTAATTATATCTATATCTAACAGTTAACGACCCGTCGGTTATTAGCATAGATCGTCCGTCTGGATATACATCAGTCAACTTAATGGTAAAATCAGTGTCAGTGCAATTTGAAGATACGAACAGATTGCCCCAAATTCTTCCAACGGTTTCCACGGGTTGGGTTAAAACAGGAGTCTCAAAGATCAAAACATCAGAACGGTTCTCTATCGATGATTGATCCATAGGACCTGCCAGATCAAAAGGCTGATTTTGTCCTCCTAAATTTGGAACGGGATTTCGAGGATCGTATAAAAAGGAAAAATTATTGTTCATTAAACCTGCAGAACTTTTACTTAATCCCCTATCAGCAGTGAAATACCATTTATCATCTACGTGATCTAATGGCCAATCATATGCATAACGCCAGTAATTCCAGTAATCCGAAGCAGCATCAACATCACCCATCAGATAGTAAGCAACTCTCCCGCCAGACCAGTCAGCAGGAATTCCAAAAAAAGCGTCATCAAAGATTTCCATATCCCAATCAAGCAACATATCGAATCCGTTAGAATTTTCAGGGTATAATAACTCTTATTATTATAATAATATAAACCGATCTGGCGCTATCTCAATAGCAAAGCATTTATAATTGTTATCTTATAACCATATTGAATCGAATTATGATTATATTTACAATCAATAGGTATTTAAAATTAAAATTTAAGGATAAAAAGACATTTATTTATGTTGGTAATAAAGAAATACTTGTTTGTAAAAAAATAGGAATAAAAATCACCCCAACTAAAATTATAGATTATCTTAAATACGAAACTATAGACGATCTAGAGGGAATAAATTATATTGTCGGAGAAGACACTAAAATTAGTTCCGAAACCGAGTTTTTTGTCCATTGTTCAAACTTGCAAATCTGGGAAAATAATGATTATAATGTAGATTTAATACATTCAAGTATAGCCTTTCCTATACTGAAAGAATTAGTAGAAGTAGGAGATTTAAGGGCTAAAAGGATTTTCAAAGAGGAGATCGTAAGAAGGTTTTTAAATGGGAATCGAAATGTCCAAAAATATTTAATTCTTGAAGGTTATATACAATATTTATCCCCATTAGAGAGAAAAGTTATATTTAGAGAAGAATACTCTAAATTTAAATCACTTGAATTGTATTTAGGTTATAGAATTATGATAATAGCAGATTTAAATCTTCATTTTGGAGTGATAATACAAGATAAGAATATAACCGGATTACGCTTATACGGTGAGAATAATAAATTATTTCCATATCAAATAAAATACTTCAAAAATTTAACAAAATTATATCTAGAGGATTTTTTGACATTAACAATTCCAAAATGGATTCAAAATTTTAATAATCTAAAGAAACTAAAATTAAGTCAGAATCATTTAATAGCTGTTCCGAAAAATATTGGAAAATTAAAAAAATTGGAATGTCTTAACTTAACATTAAATCTTTTGGGTAAATTACCAATAGAAATCGGATCGCTTACAGAGTTAAAAGAATTAACTCTTTCATACAATCGATTTAAGGCTTTTCCAAAAGAGATAATAGGCTTAAGTCAATTGGAAGATTTAGATTTGTCTCATAATCAAATAACAGTAATCCCGCCTGAGATAGGGTTAATGCACTCTCTTAGGGAACTCGGACTTTCTTTTAATCCAATAAGCTCGTTACCTGACGAACTACTAGATTTGGCTAACATAGAGAAAATATTTATTGGGAATTCTAACATCGTGATAGACGAAGAATTTAAGAAAGAATTAAAAAAAAGAAGAGTAAAAATTTTTCCTTCAGGGCTTCTCGAGTTCGAAGCTTCCTACACGCCCAAAGATATCCAAAATTAAAAGGGGAATGTATCTAAACTAGTTATTCTTCTGTTTAAATCGTGTATAGTAATATCTTGTATCATATATCTTGTATTACTATATTCTCCTTCAAGTCTCCTTTCGTAAACTTGTTTAACAACATTCCAAATATAGCGTAAAATTAAACCGTTGTCATCTCCGCCCTTCATATTACTAAAAGCTGTAAAAAGTCTTAGATCGTCTTCAGTAAAAATACCTTTAAACTTTTCAGCAAAATTATTATACTCATCTGGAGTCAAATGATCATAAAGCCCTTGCTTGTTTGGTTTTCCCCAAACTAAGTTTAAAGATAAAGGAGACTGAAATAGAGAAGAACTGAAATCATTATTTTTGTAAAAGCCCAATATATCAAGGGCGAGGAAGTTTAAGGAGCCGGCGTCTATGATTATATAAGAATCCCTTACTGTTAATAGGTAAAAAATGATACTTGCTATAGCGTTATTGTATTCAGTAGGATGGGAAGGATTAAATTCAAAAGTATGACTATTAAATCCTAAAGATTTCCCATAAACATTTTTAATGTCTGCATTCTTGTCAAAACCGCCACCATTTTGCACATAGCCGCGGATCGTCATCGTATCTCTGAGCCATCCACCGTTCTTATTTTTTGCCTTTTCAACAAAATCGTGCAAAACTTTATATGCATCAATTATTTTATTCTTAATTCTATCATCGAAAACTGTATCAATGTCAAGGTACCAACCCATTTTTTCAACCGCGTTATTCTGATCGTAAATAGTCAAGGGCCCTCTTATTGTCGCTTTACCGGTGCTTTGCTTTACGACGGAGTACATTAACGCTAAACGAACATCTTCATCTAGAAGTTTTTTTAAATCGGAATATGGCACTTCAATTATCAAACCCCTATTAATTAATGGATTACTCGCATACGCTGATATACGACCTGATCCGCCTGTGGATTTAATAATGATCTTAGCGTTTCTATGTTGGGAAAGCGCAAGCCTTATTTCTCTTACTATGTCAGATGTATAACTTGTATAAGCTTCGTATGTTGGATTATCTATGCACATATCGATAATTGAACAGAGTTGTTGCCGAGTACGGCGCTTCCACTCAACCTCATAATCAGGATTTAATAGTCCTTCGTATACTCCTGAATCGGAAAATATGTTTTCAACCGAATCAATTGCAAACTTCTTTAAGAAAACAGAGATTTTTCCTCTTCCGTTTGTTTGTTTTTTGACTATATTTCTAGGATCGATGACTTTGCTGTAGTATTGGCTCCTAAAAATTGATTTAATTTGCCCGTGATAGGTCTTACCAAACCTTTTAAGATTTAGACTTGTAAACATTTTTCTAAGAATTCCAGTATTTGTGGAAGGGTGCAATTCCATAACTTTATCACCAATAACCTGAGTGTATCCAAACATTAAACTGTCAAAGACCAAGTTCATGATCCTTTCATAACTATGAACGCTATCAGAATACGAATCTTGGATATATTTTGTAGTAGAACTCGGTTTAATGTTAAATAATGCAATAATTTTTTCAAAGTGTTTTTGGTGTAAACCTAAATAATCGATGTAAATTAGGTCGTCAAACCTGAAGCTTGCTATTCCTGTAATGATAAAGAAATACATTGTAAAACCAAATTTGTTTAGCATTATATCTTTAAGAGCTCTAATTAATTGGAACTCTTGGTAAGTTGGATCTGATTTTGTTGTGTCTAAAGATTTAGGATCTCCATTATCGTCGAAAAAGAGACTTGACTCCTCTTCGCTGAAGAGACTATTCGGATTGCCGCGTAATATTTCGTTCTGAATAACTAATAGCCATGAATTGTAAAATTCTTTATCGTTATCTAAATTGTAATCCAATTCGCCGTTATCCTTAATAGTCGCCCTAGAGAATAATCTTAACCAGAAATTATCATCCTCAGGGTCAATTGAGATCGGCTCTTCTGCTGAATAAATCTTTGATCCCGGTGTGTAGAGCGGATCACTTGACTCTGGTTGCAATCCATTTAATACCTCTAAGAACTTTTCATTTGAATAGATATCAGCATCAATCTGAAGATTAAATAAATCTTTCCCTATGTACATAGTATCTATTCCGGCTCCAAGGTTAACGTCACTAAAATATGGATTCGATATATAATGGGTAAACTGGAATAAAAACTCTGAAATTGAATTAATTTTCGCATTAAATATAGGATCCGTATCTCTCTTAGTATTCAATTTGTATGGTTTTGAGAGAACTGTCCTTTCCAAGATATTTCCGGCTAAAATATCTTTATGTGTCCCTGTTGGCACTAATGTGGAAGTAACTTCTTGAATAACAGATCTAATTCCGTCTCCTGCCAAAAAGCAAGATGAACGGTAATATGTTCCCTTAAACCCGTTAATTATTTTGGTTTCTTTGTAACCGTAAAAGTATTCAATTTGATACGCCTTAAATGTGTCTCGAATTAATACGGCCATTTCTTGATCCGTTCTAATTTTATTATTGAAGATATCTACCGGACTTAATAAAATGTTTCCTCTTCCGTCAGTAAGCCAAATCCCTGCGTAGTCTCTTCCATTTCTTATATCACCGCTTTCTACTCCTCTGGGTAATCCAAACTTAAGTTGCTCGCCTCGAATAATTCCTAACTTACCATTCTCATCGGTGGTTAACATTAAACCAGTACTAAATTCGTAATTAGAACCATACGAAAGTTCGACTTTTTCTCCTTCAATTACCTCAAATGTTATAGATGATGGGAAATTTGAGAATTTGAGTTTTTGGTCTGTAGCAACATATACCCAAGATCTAAAGTCCTTAACGAATCTATATTGTCCGTCAATTTCTCTAAGTAGGCTATCGTAATTGATTTTCGAAGTGAAATCACTCTTAGCATTATTAAATATCTCATCTTGAATGTCTTTACCAAACTGTCTTCCCTTAAAGACTGGCTTTAATATTTCGATAATTTCTGTTTTGAAAGTAGATTGTCTAAACATGTTTTTTATGTCTTGAAGCGAACCAAAACCTTTTTCGTTAATAAGTGCAGCTATTAATTCGTTTGCTTCCTCTAAAATATCGCCCTTTGGAGATTTTACATTTTTTCTAAAGTCGGAACGCTTATGAATAGTGACTAATTTACTTCCGTAGGGTAGGAAAGCATCGCCGAGATCTCCGTCCTTGGTTGGTGTGACTGCAACCTCCTCTTGTCTATCAGCAATATATTCATCGTTAAGAATTGGAATAATGCTCGCAGAAAATAACGATCGGAAAAGGTCTACACCAAGATTCTTTAAAAGCGCGGTTGGTCTAGAATTTCTAGAAGCTTTAGCTTCAAATGTCAAATATAAGGTATCAATAACATGTGCGCTTATAACATCCCCTACATCTCTATTGCTTATGGAATATGTAAATTCTACTCCGTTATTAATTTTCTTCTTGAAATCTTTCATATCGTTTATGCTGTCTAAAGCGTTAACTACAAACGATCTATAATTATTATCAGGATTATGTTGAATAAATTCGTAAAAATTGAACTTGTTAACAGCATATCCCGATTCTACAAAGGCTTTGAACAAAATTTGCGGAGCGATAGCAGTAAAAATTCTTGATTCTTTAGTATACCCAATAGAAGTATATATATGTCGGCTAAATGCCATAATGTGTTTAATAGGATCTCTTGAGGATTGTGTAGTAAAAAACGACTCTAACAGATGTGCCATAAATAAGGGAGTTATTATCTTGGTAATATGTTTAATTAAATAATTCTTTTCTTCATTTGTCATTGCTGATAAATATTCTTCAACTTTAGTAGCGAAATTATCACCCGTAAGCTCTTCGCCTTTAGCTAATTTATCCTTAATGTTTGCAAGAATAGCTTCAAGTGTTGCTCGTTCAAAAGCTTGTTTAATGATACTCTTAACATAATTCTCCCCTTTATGCTTCATAGTGTTTTCAAATACGGAAGTAATAGTGAAATCAAACATGTTGTCAATGACAGACATGAAATCGGTGATCTGTGAATCAGTTGCTCCAGTATAAATATCCATGCCTTCAATCTGAACCTTGGCATTAAATTGTATATAACGAGACAACATAGACATTACATCCCTTGGGTTCTTTTTATCTATCTCGTAATTAATCTCAAAAGACGACATTAAATCGTAATATAGCGATTCGATTGCTTTGAAATAATTAAAGTCCATTTTGACTTGAGGTACGATCAGATTTTGTCTAAAAGCCAAGCCCCAAGCGTGTTTACTAATACCACCGTTTTCAGATAACTGAGCAATGGAGCTTACTCCGTCTGAATAAACAGGTAATAATAATCTTTCGTCGACGGTTAAGTCTTCGACATAAACAAGCTGTATGTGTTGCGAAACATCCGTTTTCCACGATTGGGCGGGAGATACATCCATACCGTAACCTAAATGTTCTAATAATATAGGCGTGTACTTAGCATCGGCCTCTCCTATTATCATTATTCTTCCGTTAACAACTGAAGTAAATTCTACTCCGGGGGCTATAATGTGACGGTCACCGGTAGCATCAACCCAAAGTCCCACCGTAGGCTTTTTAAGGTCTAAACCGTCAACCCTAAACAATGACCTAGCAAATTGTAAAGATTTACCAATCGTAGGCATGGTATTTACATCTGTGCTGTAAGGGTTTACTGAGGAAACGGGAATAAGACGTCCACCCCAAGAATATACTTCGTCAGACATCATGGCTCCTTCTTGCTCTCCCTCAAATGAGAAAACGATATCGTTAGATTCACTCCTAACTTGAGAGATTGGTTCTAAAATGCTTGTATCTGTTAGTGATTCTAGTATTTCTATTTCGTTTTCCAAAAGCATTGTTTTAGTATTAATGTCTTGGTCTATTAATGATGGAGCGTAAAAACCTTGAGATGAAGATTGAGAACTTAAAGATGTGTATATATTAGCGTCGAAGGTTTCTACTTTTGAGTTTACTAAATATTCGACCGCGCGTCCCGAGTACCCAGCACCTATTGACGACACGGTAGGCGCGTTAAAAAGCAGTTCTCCGAAGCCCTCGGCTGCTGCTGGACCCCTCTTAGCCTCCATTATTTTTGCGTTCTTAGCGTCGATGTCTTGCGAAAGTTCGTTTTGTTTCCTCTGATAATTTACGGCGGCTCGCCAAGCGGTGGTCGTTCCTGGTTTTCCTAATCCCGGTAGTTTGTTGCTAATAAGCTCGAGAATAGGGCTAAAACCATACATGGCAAACTTTTGAAGGTGTAGTCCCGGAACGAACAGCGAAAGTCCCGCTAAGATTCCGGAGGCGACAATCTTGGCTTTCTCCAGCGCAGTGACGCGTGTATCGGGGACTAACTCGAGCTCTGACTCCATTTCCTTAAACCAAGCCTCATTTTCGCGCAAGAACCTGATAGTCTTGAAGGTACCGTGCTCGCTCTGGTACTCTGCGATGCGTTGGGAAAGCTCAGACATAATTTCCGGATGAGTTAAGATTTGTTCTATTGGGTTCTCTAATTGGTTGTCGATGTCAACGTTGCTATCCGATCCTAGGTTGAAAATTCCAAACATTTTCGTTTCTCTTAGAGTCGTTACTAGCATGGATAATAACCGTCCTAAGCCTTCCGACCACCCTAACTCCCGGGCTATGCTTTCAAAGTAGGTTTCCACGAAACTATCGATCATTACCTCTTCGAACATCTCGCCAGCTATTTGAAGGGGCACGTTGATAACGCATTGCTTCGCGAAATCCGCTACCATAAGCGCTACCGTTGCAGGTATTGCGCGATACGAAGTAGCGAGTGCTTGAGCGCCTTTGACGGCTACGGTAACAAACGCAAGGGCAAGGGCGGTAAATAAAGTTGAAGAGAGAGTCAATATTTCCGTGTACCCTATCTCCGCGATCATGTCAGCCGTAGTGGCGGCAAAAGTGTATTGGTCGAAGTAATCTAATATTGGGTACATCGTAGCTTGAGCAACCAAGTTTCTTTGTTGTTCCTCGGACAAGTTGCCGTCGTCGGGGATAACTTTTGCTATCTTTATCTCAACCATGTAATAAACCAAACCTTCTTCTTCGTATTGGTAAGTAGGAATTGCGTAAGAAGGTAAATCGGGAGCTGGACCGTTGATGAGTACGTCTAAAGGCTCGTAGAAATACAGATTTTGAAGTCCTTCGGGAATCTCGTAGTCTGACGCATCCAGATCAACAGAATCTAATATTTCTCCAGGACCGTAATTAATGCTATCACTGTCTTCAGATAAGGTAAAAACGTTCTGATCCTTCACTTTATACAGAGTTACGGTCTCAATTGGGTAATTAAACGATCCGAGCATATCTGCTAACGGTACCTTTGCCGAGTAGAACTTCCTTTCAAGGTTAGAAAGGTCTCTAGAGTTAATCCCTATAGTTTCTGGAGATTCGGAGGCTGCTACATCTACGTAAAGGTACCCAAATTTGGTACGGTCACTTAGTTGGCTGTACCTTTCAGAACTTACAATTGTTGGCCCAAACAAAGGAGAATGAGGCGTGGTTTTGTCTGTCTTCGCGAAAATGTATTGCGGTACAGTGTCAACGCACGTAACCTTTATAGAATCTAGCGCACCACCCGTTCGTTCGGCAATGTCTGCGGTTAGGTATCCTAGAGTATTTTGTGATGTTATTATATAGGTTGAACCTAACAACTTCGAAATAACTTCGTCGGGGTTGTATGGATAGTCAGATTCTTCCGTGAAAGTGTAATCTAGACTCGCCCCCGTGTATGAGTACAATTCGCTTGTTACCATAAAATAGTCTAGGTTGTGGTAATCGAAGTCTAATCCCGTCATTAAATCTGGGTTTACGCTCTTAGGTAAGAAGTCGTAGTCAAATTTAATGTTACCTGCGAGATAGTCCACAAATCCAGGGAGGTTTGTGTTAGATGTCCCCCAACACCGATCGTCGTCTGGAGGTGCAGCAATTGCGTAAGCTTTGGAAGTTCAGAGATCGAATACGAAAAAGACGATTTGCCGAGGTTAAATTTCTTAAAGGATACTTTACTTTTAGATTCGGAAGTAGAGAAAGAACGAATCGCAGACGAAGAGATTTTGGACACTAAACAATGCGTGGGTTATTATTCGCTTACTTTTTTAAGACTGATCAAAGAATTTTGCAACGTAGTAAACCCAAAAGACAAGATATCCTTTTCGCTCAAGTCAAGTCAACCTTTTAAGACGCAAATAACTTTTAAAAAACTTTCGAACGCGGAAATGGATTATTATCTCGCTCCCCGAAAAGAAGATGAAGACGACGACGACGAAGATTTTGAACCTACCGAAACAGAAGAAGATGATTTTGAAGACGATTTTGAACCTACCGATGACGAAGACGAGTAAGACCAAATATAAATTTATTTTTTTCCTCTTTTTTTAATTATTTATTTCTACCTTCACAGATTAAAAGGATTGACTGAAGATAATAAGGGCTTCGCGAAATACAATAGTATTACCTTGTTTAATTGCTTTATTTCATGTAGTCCGTTATTCAGTAAACCTTAGCACTCTAATATTATTTATTCGATAATTTCCGTTTTATATGTATCAAAACCAAAAAAAAAGTGAGAAAAAAAAATGAGCTTACAAAGTTCAAGAGTCGAAATATGGCTTAGCATAGCCCAACAAAACGCGTGGATTCGACAGAGAGGATCGGGAGACGCAAACGATATTTGTGCGTTTGAACCGCCTCTCACCGAACAAGATTTTTACGAGTGCGAGTCAATCGAGGAGTTATACGACCTTTTGACTCAAGGAAATTGGATTCTTGGACAACCCTTTTACTTTCAAGATTTGTGCTTTATCAACCAAATTAACGCGGGGGACGAATGGTTAGTGATTCGGGAAGGACTCGCCTTTGAGAGTTTAACCGCCGGGGCTATGGAGTACGAGGAGTTTAAAGACTGGATCGAGTGCGTCATGAAAGCTACCGAAGAAGAGTTACGAAGTTTAGAATATACCTCTATCGAATATCAGAAAAAATGGAGAGTAATGTAACATGAGCTGTGAAGCGGAAGAAGTAAGATTTTTTGCTGCAAATATTATCGATCTATCAAAATTAAACCTGTGCAATTACTACTCGTGAAGGATAAGATTTCGTCTAGGGAGATCATACACTTAGACAAAAAAAAGATCGATTCTTCTATCGTATTACTAAGATCGACCATCAAGAACGACTACGACTATAGAAATTCGTTTAAAAAACGACAAAACACGCAGCTTAAAGCCACTTGTGAACTTTTATGGAAATTCTGCAATGTTAGAACGTATTATTCTATTAATTGTAAAAAATGGCGTCAATTCAAGTTTTACTAACCTTTTTTTTATTTGTTAAGAAGTTATGGTAGATTTAGAAAATAAAGAAAAATGTTATTTTTTAGTACTCGGCAATAATCCAATTTATAATCCAATTTATCATAGATAATAATTGAGTATACTTTGTTAATAAAGGTTAACTATGAATTTAGATAGAAGTGAGCTAAGTACGAGATTAGTAATGACTAATAATAGGTTCATTTAACCTA
>Ga0114922_10005923_pt1 | contig 11227 bp, 10 predicted proteins | sample AartaG_FD_100975 | JGI IMG/M metagenome (GOLD analysis project Ga0114922, IMG submission 100975) | Deep subsurface microbial communities from Aarhus Bay to uncover new lineages of life (NeLLi) - Aarhus_00045 metaG | ecosystem: Environmental > Aquatic > Marine > Oceanic > Sediment | place...
ATCGAATGCCGGCGTCCGGAACCGATCTCGAGACGTTGGTCTACCTGGGGCCGATCGACTACAGCGTCCTGCGAGCCTACCAGGTCGAACTCCCCAAAATGATGGACTTCGGCTGGGGCTTCATCCGGCCCATCAGCAAGCTGATCCTGACCCTGTTCACCTGGGTCCACGCCTTCATCCCGAACTACGGTCTGGTCATCATCATCTTCTCGGTCCTGGTGAAGCTTCTGGTCTACCCGCTGACCAGGAAGTCTTATGAGAGCATGCACGCGATGCAGGAACTCTCGCCCAGGCTCCAGGAGATCCGGGAGAAGTACAAAGATGACCCGGAGAAGATGAACCGGAAGATGATGAACCTCTACAAGGAGCACGGGGTCAATCCGCTCGGCGGTTGTTTTCCGCTCTTGCTGCAGATGCCGGTCTTCTTCGCCCTTTTCCAGGTCTTCCGCAGCACCATTGAACTGCGCGGAGCGCCGTTCGTAGCCTGGATCACCGACCTGTCGTTGCGGGATCCCTACATGGTGATCCCCGCCCTGATGGCGGTGACCATGTTCATCCAGCAGCGGGCCCAGCTCAAGAACCCTCAGCAGAGAGCCCTGGTCATCATCATGCCCCTCATGATGTTCTTCCTTTTCCGGGGGCTGGCATCCGGACTGGTACTCTACTGGACCATGTTCAACATACTCTCCATCGTCCAGACCGAGCTGGTGCACCCCCGCAAGCCGGCAACCGCCGCATGAGCCGGTGTTTCACGTGAAACACCGGGCGTTCCGGGGGCACCCCGCCCCGGTTGTTCCACGTGAAACGTTCCGGGGATGACGGCCCCCGACCACAACGCCGCGGCACTGACCCGGGCCCTTTCGTCCCTGGGCATCACCCTGCCCCACCGAGGGCTGGATGAGCAGCTGCGTTTCTGGACGGCGCTCGAAGAAGAGGCCGCTCGGATCGACCTGCTGAGTCCGGCTGCGCTGCGTCAGGGGCCGGTCCGTCATGTCGGGGATGCGCTGGCCGCCCTCGCCTTCGGTCCGCTCCCATCGACACTGCTGGATATCGGCTCAGGGGGCGGACTCCCGGGGATACCCCTCGCCCTGGCTTCCCCGTCCACGTCGGTCGTCCTGTTGGAGGCCCGGGCCAAGCGGGCCGACTGGCTCCAGCGGGCCGTCGTTCGATTGGGACTCGGCGGCCGCGTGGAGATCGTGGTCGGACGCCTGGAGGACCAGGACGAGGACTGGGTTGCCGGCTTCCCCCTGCTCACCGCCCGGGCGGTCGCTCCACCCGAACGGCTCCTCCCCCTTCTGCTGCCCCGGCTGCGGAGCGCGGGCCGGCTTCTGGTCTGGCACAGTGCGGCCCAACGGGGAGCGATCGGTGAGACCCTGGAAGAATGGGCGAAGACACACCACAAAACATCTATACGCACCATATCGTACATCTTTGTTGATATTGACTTCTCTTCAAACATCAGTGAGATCCGGATCACCGAAGGCTCGGACCACCTGCCTCGAGAGCCTGAGGATTGACCCGACCCGTTCCCCCGACTTAGACTCCCCTCATGTCTTTCCCGGACCCGAACTCCCCGCCCGAGGAGCCGCCGGCGATCCTATCACGTGGGCGCTGGCTGGTCTGGACGCTGCTGCTCTGCGTCCCGGTCCTGCTCCTGCTCATCGCCTATGGGGCAGGATCCGGCAGCTCGATCGACCGGTTCGTCCGGATGGTGTTCGCCCCCTTCTGCCATCAACAGCCCGAACGCTCTCTGATGGGAAGGGCGACGCTGGCGGTATGTTCGCGCTGTGCGGGTTTCTACCTCGGGCTGGCGGCCGGCGGTGTGATCGCGGCCGGCTGGCGCTGGGTGTTCGGACGGCGGCAGATCCCACGCGCCGCCCTGCTCGGGCTGATCCCGCTGGCCATCGATGGTACCGGCAACCTTCTGGGGATGTGGGCCACGCCGGGTGGTTGGCGGGCCCTGACCGGACTCCTGGCGGCGCTGCCGCTGGCCTTCCTCGTCGTCGGAGGTCGAGATGCGCTGGAGCGATGAGACACTGCACGGGGTCTTCTGGGGCGGTTTGGGAGCCGGTCTCGCCTCGGTGATCCCCCTGCTCGATCTCGGGAACTGTTTCTGCTGTCTCTGGGCCTGGCTGGCCGGGGCGGCCGCACTGATTATCGCCCGCCGCGGCGGTGCCGGGCGCACGGATCGTCCCCGTCCGCAGGGAGTCGGCGCGGCCGCGGGACTCTGGGCCGGGCTGGTAGCCGGGACGCTGGAGGTGTTCGGCCGCCTCGTGGCCCCACCGACACCGGCGCCGTCCGGACTGAGTGCCCTGCTCGGAGAGGACTACCCCTCCGAACTGACCGCCCTGCTGGATCAGGGCCCCGACCAGCCGCTGTTGCTCCTGCTGGCCACGTTGACCCGGATGCTCATCTTCGCGCTCTTCGGCCTGATGGGGGCTGTCCTGGCCGAGCGGTTGTGGCCGGAGCGGGCTCCCGGATCCCTTCGGGAGGACGATGGACACCCTGAATAGGTCGGAATTGCGTCTGCTGCGCAGCCTGCAGACCCGGAGGGGTCGGGAGCGGCGGGGCCTCCTGTTGCTCGAGGGGGTGCGCGCGGTGGCCACGGCACTGGACGTATCATCAGAGACACGTCTCGTCGTCGTGACGGATGAAGTGGCATCGAGCCCGGACGTTGCGGAAGTGCTACGTACTGCCCTGGGGTCATTCGTGCCGGTCAGGCGGGTCGCACCGGATATGATGGTCACGCTGACCGATACCCGGACGCCATCCGGGATCCTGGCGGTCCTGGGATGGGCTCCCCGTCGGGCTCCGGAATCCGAGGCAGCGGTGACGGCAGTGCGTGAGGCCGGTGCCCGGAGCCTGCTCTGTCTGGATGCGGTGGCCGATCCGGGTAACGTGGGCACCCTTCTGCGCACCGCCGAGGTCTTCGGGGTAGGGGGTGTCGTGCTGGGGCGCGGGACCGTGGAGGTCTCCAATCCCAAAGTCGCCCGAAGTGCCGTAGGAAGCCTGCTGGGTCTGCCGCTCGTCCTCCAGGACGTGCCGCTGGCCGGCTTGCTGGAGCGCCTGTCGGAGGAGGACTGGGACGTGTTGCGGGCCGAGGCTGCCGCGGGCGAGGAAGTCGGTGCCGCCGAGGGAAAACCGTGGGCCCTGGTGCTGGGCAGTGAAGCGCACGGGACGGGTCCCGAAGTAGGCGCGCTGGGCCGGGCGGTCCACCTCCCGATGGCCGGTGCGGCCGGTTCTCTGAACGTAGCCGTGGCCGGGGGTATCCTGCTCTACCTGCTTACCCGGAAGGGGTGAGGAGATGTCGGCGAGCGTCCATGTGGATCGACGACCGGTCGTAGGGGTCATCGGCCTGGGGTATGTCGGGTTGCCCTTGCTGCTGGCTTTCCGCCGGGCCGGCTGCGAGGTGGTCGGGATCGACGTCGACCCGACCAAGGTCACGTCCCTGCAGCAGGGCAGGAGTTACCTGGCCCACCTCCCGGACAGCGAACTCGAGATCTTATCCCGGGGAGCCCGCTTTGCCACCGCCCCGGGTCCACTGAGCGAGGTCGAGGCGATCGTCATCGCCGTGCCCACCCCGCTGGCCGGACCACCGGGCCCGGGGGAAATACCCGAACCCGACCTGTCCTACGTGGTGGCGACCGCCCGGGACCTGGGTCCCCACCTGCGGGCCGGCCAGCTCGTCTCCCTGGAGAGCACCACCTGGCCGGGCACCACCCGCGAGGTCCTCGTGCCGATGCTGGAAGCCGCTTCCGGACTGGTCGCCGGGACCGACTTCCTGGTCGCCTTCTCGCCCGAGCGGGTCGATCCGGGCAACCCCCGGCACGACATCTCCGACATCCCCAAGATCGTGTCGGGACTGGATGCCGCCAGCCTGGAGCGGGCGATCGCCCTCTACCATCTGATCGTGCCCCAGATCGTACCCGTCTCCAGCCCGGAGGCGGCCGAGATGGCCAAACTGCTGGAGAACATCTATCGGACGGTGAACATCGCACTGGTGAACGAACTGAAACTGCTTTCGCATGCCATGGGACTCGATATCTGGGAGGTCATCAGCGCCGCGGCGACCAAACCCTTCGGGTTCCAGGCGTTCTATCCGGGCCCGGGGCTGGGGGGGCACTGCCTGCCCATCGATCCTTTCTACCCCGCCTGGCGGGCCCGCCAGCGCTACGGGTTCGAGACGCGCTTCATCACCCTGGCCGGAGAGGTCAACGCCGCCATGCCGGGCTATGTGCTGGAGCGTACGGTGCAGGCCCTCGAGGCCGACGGGTCCCCGATCGGGGGGGCCGACATCCTCCTGCTGGGGATGGCTTACAAGCAGGATATCGGCGACACCCGCGAGTCCCCCGGACTGCACCTGCTCCACCTCTTCGAGGAAGCCGGAGCCCGGGTCGGCTATCATGATCCCTTCATCCCCGAACTTCCCCGAACGCGTGACTTCCCGCAGTATGCCGGTCGTGTCTCTGAGGATCTGACCCCCGAACGGCTGGCGGCGGCGGATGCGGTGGTGGTAGTGACCGACCACGGTCGGGTCGACTACGGGCTGGTGGCAGAACATGCCCGACTGATCGTCGACACCCGGAACGCACTGCGGGGGCGGACCGTAAAGGGAAGGGTGGTGGGCGCTTAGGAGAGGTGGGGTCCTTCCCTTAGAACCGGGTACCGAGACGGAGCAGCCAGCGGGACGGAGCGCCGTCGGGGCGGGCATACTCCAGACCCAGTCCCCCCAGGTCGGCGCTGTGGAAGACCAGGGTGAGTCCCCAGGAGGAGAGGGTCGGGGTGGGGCCGGACGCCAGGCCGCCTCCGGGGTCGCGACGGATGCCGTCCCCACGACCAAGGTCACCGAAGAGGGCCAGTGAGATCCCCAGGATGGGAGTCCCCATACCGGGTATCGGGCGGGCCTGCAGGGGGGAGAGGTACCAGCGTAGCTCCAGGCTGGCCTCCTGCCGCTCGGTGACCAGGTAGTGGCCGAGCGGATAACCCCGCACACTGAAGGGACCGCCCAGGGCCAGCAGGTGCCAGATCGGGATCGGTCCGGTGCGCCGGTCCGACGAGACCAGCCCGGCCAGCACCCAGCGGGGAGAGAGAGCCTGCCGGGTATCGAGACGCAGACTCACGGTCCGGTCGGTGACCTCACCCCCCAGCAGCCCGCCGGAACCCTCGACCCGCAGCCCGCCGGCGGTCCCCAGCCGAGGCCAGCTCCAGGGGTCGGCGGTGTCGAAGCCGAGATTGAACCAGGCACTGTGCATCAGGTCCTCGTCGTCACTCCCGACCGTGATCCCCGGACGGTCGCTGCGCACGCGGCGGTAACCCACCCCCAGACCGAGGCGGCCGGTCCGGCCCAGCCAGCGCCCCCACTCGGCGTTGAGTCGCTCCCCGGTCTCCTCGAAATCGTAGAGCCGGTTCTCGGCCTGCTGGAGCGCACCACCCAGATGGAAGTGCTCGTGTCCGGGCCCGCTCCAGGGATTGCTCAGGCTCAAGGAGAGGTAACGGGTGCCGCCGGTCATCAGGGTGGTGAGGAGACGATGACCCCGTCCGGCCACGTTGAGATGACCGCCCGCGATCCCGTACGACCAGCCCTCCTCGGGGGTCCAGGCGATCTGCGGGAAGCCGAACCAGGTGAAGCGCTCCTCGAGTTCGACGTGGACCATGACCCCGTCGGGGCGACCGGGACCACCGACCGGCTCGGGGCGGATACGCACCGACCAGAAGAGAGCCAGCGCCGCCACCGCATGTTCGTCCCGACGGGCGGTGGCCCGCCGCCATGGTCCACCTACCTTGAGCTCGAGTCGGCGCCGGACCACATCCTCGTCCAGCCTCTGCAGACCGCTCACCACCAGACCCCGGACCGGCAGTCCTTCCAGCTGGTCCTCGTCCGACCCGGACTGGGCCGTGACCGGACGGGGAAAGAGCGTCGTCAGGAAAAGTATGAGGACGGGGATCAGCGGCGTGCGGGGCATGCAGGCATGATAGTCGCGACCCACTCGCCGCGCCAGGGATCAGCCTGAGGGAATCGGCTTGTCGCCCCCGGGAGCCGTGAGTAGCATGTGCAACGCCCGGCGCGCCGCCCGGATCGGACGACCCCGCGTGCCGCTGCAGCAACCACCCGTGACCGCCGTGAACCGAGGAGCAACCATGGATATGGTCGTCTGCATCACCCAGGTGCCCGACACCGCGACCCGCGTCAAGGTCGGCGGCGATGGACGTCGCATCGAGGAACAGGGGGTCAACTGGGTCCTCAATCCCTACGACGAGTATGCGGTCGAGGCCGCCCTCCAGTTGAGGGAGACCCAGGGAGGTACCGTGACGGTGATCGGGGTCGGACCGGAGCGCATCTCCGCCGCCCTCCGCAACGGTCTCGCCCTGGGTTGTGACGAGGCGATCCACCTGAAGACGCCGGGTCCCCTCGACGACCCGCTGGCTCAGACCCGTCTGCTGGCCGCCGCCCTGCAGGAGCGATCCTGCGACCTCGTGCTGACCGGGAAGCAGTCGGTCGACGACGATACCTCGGCCCAGGGGCCGATGCTGGCCACCCTGATGGGGATCCCGGCCGTCACCGAGGTGGTCGAACTCGAGGTGGCGGATGGTTGTCTCACCGCGGTCCGCGAGGTCGAGGGGGGCAAGCAGCGCTTGAGCGCGTCCACCCCGTCCGTGGTCACCACGCACAAAGGACTCAACGAGCCCCGCTACGCCTCCCTCAAAGGGATCATGGCGGCCAAGAAGAAGACCATCGAGACCCGGGAGACCGATCCGGGTGAAGCCACCCTGGAAGTCCTCGAACTGACCCTGCCGGCTCCGCGTCCGGCCGGCCGGATCGTGGGGGAGGGTGTCGAGGCGGTACCGGAACTGGTCCGTCTGCTCCGTGAAGACGCCAAGGTCCTCTGAGACGCGACACCGTCAGGAAGGGAAGGAGTCGGACATGCCGAACGGGATCCTCATCGTGGCCGAGACGCGCGACGGTGAGCTGCGCAATGTGACTCACGAGGTGGCCAGTGCCGGGCGCCGGCTGGCGGACGCCGGCGGCGGCCCCTGCAGCGCCGTGCTGATCGGCGCCGGGGTCACCGACCAGGCCGCCGGACTGGGCGCCTTCGGGGTGGAGAAGGTGCTGGTGGCCGACGACACAGGGCTGGGAGCCTACAGCGGGACCGCCTGGCTGCAGGCGGTCAAGGACGCCGTGGCCGCCCTCGACCCGGCGATCGTGCTGCTGGCGGCGACCAGCACGGGGCGCGACCTCGCCCCCCGGGTGGCGGCCGCCCTGGGAGCCGGCTATGCCGCGGCCTGCACCGAGGTAGCCCTCGACGGCGACGCCCTGACCGCGCTTCGACCGGTCTATGCCGGCAAGGCCTTCCAGCGGCTGAAGATCACCACCCCGGTGGCGGTGGCCAGCCTGCGGCCCAAGAACTTCGAAGTGGACGCGGGGCGTGGACTCACTCCCGAGGTGAGTCCGCTGAGTGTGGAACCGCCCGCGGTGCGGGAAGAGGCCGAAGCCGTGACGGCTGCGGCCGGCGGGGCGGTCGACCTGACCGAGGCCGACCGGATCGTCTCGGGGGGCCGGGGCATGGGGAACGTGGACAACTGGGCGATCCTCGAGCAGCTGGCAGCCGCCCTCGATGCCCAGGTGGGGGCTTCGCGGGCGGTGGTGGACGCCGGCTGGCGGCCCCACAGCGAACAGGTCGGACAGACCGGCAAGACGGTCACGCCTCAGCTCTATGTCGCGTGCGGGATCTCCGGCGCCATGCAGCACCTGGCCGGCATGAGCCGGTCGAAGGTGATCGTGGCTGTCAACAAGGACAAGGAGGCGCCCATATTCGGGGTGGCCGACTATGGGATCGTCGGGGATGTGAACGAGGTGCTCCCGGCCCTCACGGCCGAGGTCCAGAAGCTGGGGGGGTGAACGGGTACCCCGGGTCCCGGTTCAGCCGCTCAGGAAACGGATCGGGACCGGGACGAAGGTCACCGCGAAGACGGCCAGGGCGATCCAGCCCACCCGCCGCCGCCGGACATCGAGAGGTTCTTCATTGACCACGGGCGGATGCCGGAGCATCCGCCCGTCCCATATCGTCCGCAGCGGTATCCCCGGGCCGTAGCGGATCCGGGTCACCACCCACACCACGCCCATCAGGACCATCAGGAAGATAAGGATGTACCACCACCAGCGGGCCCCCAGGACTCCCAGCACCAGGAGCAGGAGCAGCACGAACGGGGCGAGGTGCCACTGCCGTCGTCCGAGCAGGGCATAGGCGATATGGCCGCCGTCCAGCTGACCGACCGGTAGCAGATTCAGCATGGTCACCAGCATGCCGACCCAGCCGGCGAAGGCCATGGGGTGCAGGAAGAGGGCGGCGCCCTCGGGCAGGGTCCCGAAGAAAAGGGTCTGGATCCCCAGGGTGAGCAGGCTGTCGCCGAAGACGGGGACCGCGAACCCCTCAGGCAGGGAAGGGAGCGGCTCCACGGTCGAGAGGGCGTAGCCCCAGACCAGCAGGAAGAGGGCCGGTACGAAACCGGCCAGCGGACCGGCCGCACCGATGTCCATCAACTGTCGCCGGTTGAGGATGGGGGAACGGATAGCGATGAAAGCCCCCAGGGTCCCGATCAGATTAGGGAAGGGGATGAAGTAGGGGGGTGAGGTGGCGACCCCGTGATAGCGGGCGGCCAGGTAGTGACCGAACTCGTGACAGAGCAGGATGAAAAGCAGGGGGAGGGCGAAGCGCCAACCTTCCAGGAACCAGCCGATCCAGGCCGCCGGACCGCTGCTCCCGGGACCGGCTCCGACGGTCATCACCGCGCCGGCCGAGAAGGTGGTCACCAGGGTGGCCGCGAAGAGCAGACCGGCCCGGCCCCAGCCACTGGCGGGGGGTTTCCTGTCCGCCCTGGCCGAGGGGCCATACCGGACGGGAAAAGACCCGCCTCGGGGAGCCTCGGCCGGGGGCGGGTCCAGCGGTCGCTCAGGCAGACCGTCTCGGTCGGTCCAGGGTTCCAGTTTCATACCTCCGGCGGGGCGTCGGTGACCGGCCTTTCGGGCGACGGTCGTCAGGCTCTGGAATCAGCGTCGGAGGGGAGCATGGGTCAAGGACCGAAGGACTGGGGTCCGACCGGGCCACCCCCTCCTTGACACATCCGGAGGCGCCCTCCTAGTTACACTCCATGCCCTACTCCCGACCCCTCGGCTGCCGCTGGCCGGCCGTCGTCCTCCTGACCATCGTCGCCCTGGCGGCCGCCTGCGGTCGCGGTGCTCCCCCCGGTGCCCGCGCCCTGGCGGTCATCCCGCCGTATCTGGATGACGACCGGGTCCTCGGTCTGATCGCGGAACTGGCCGATGGGCCCCGGCTGCCGGCCACCCCGGGTTACGACCGGAGTCTCGACCGCCTGGCCGCGCGATTGGAGGCGGGGGGGTTCCTCCGCCACCCGGCCGATGGGGTGACCCCTTCGGACGGGGTGGCCTGCTGGGTGGTGGAAGACTCGCTCGGTTACGAGGTCTGGGAACCGGGTCCGGCCCGCCTCGAGGTGACGGGCCCCGACGGCTTCCTGGCCGCCGACACCGAGCACACCCCCATGGTCCTGGCGGTCAACTCAAGACCCACGCCGCCGGAAGGGGTACGGACCCGGCTGATCAATCTCGGCAACGGCACCTACGACCAGGAATATCAGGGCCGGGATGTGCGCGGGGCGATGGTCTATGGTCGGGAGCCGGCGCTCGCCATCTATCGGAAGGCCGTGTTGGAGAACGGGGCCCTCGGCGTGGTCAGCCCTTCGGCCCCCTCGTGGCAGGGGAGCGCGGGACACCCCGATCTGGTCCCGGCCGGAGGAGTGGGTCCGGACGGGCTGGGCTTCCAGGTCGACACCGCCACCGCCAGGCGCCTCGAGGAAGCCATGTCCCGGCAGGGGGGGGAGGTCCCGGTCCGGGTCCGGGTGGCCAGCCGCTGGTTGAGCGGCCGCACGCTCCGGACCCTGATGGCCCGTATCCCCGGCCGCGAGTCCGGGGACGAGCACGTGGTCTACCTGGCCCCCTTCTCCGGTCCCTCCCCAGGAGCCGCCGATGTGAGCGGGGCCGCCGTGCTGGTCGAAGTGGCCATCGCCCTGCGCGCGGCCATCGCCGTCGGAGACCTGGCGCCGCCGCGACGGGGCATCCTCTTCGTCTGGGGGGCAAACCTGGAGATGGCGAACGCCCTGCGCCGTCACCATCCCCGGTGGACCGAACAGATGCACTCGGCCACGATCGTCCAACTCATCGGGGCCGTCCCCGACACCGCCCGGGCCGGCGTGCGCATTGAGCGGGTCCCCGACCCGGCCGCCATCTGGACCCGTCCGCCCGACGAGCACACCCCGCTGGGGGCCGGTCGTCCGCCCTGGCCCTTCCCCGGCCACTATCTGAGCGCCTATACGTCGGCCGTGCTGCGAGCCGCCGCGCCTCCGGACCGCGCCCCGCGGGTGGGCGAGGTCCCCTTCGAGGGGGGCGGCGACCACGTCCAGTTCCTCGAGGCATCCATCCCCGCCCAGCGCCTCTGGAGTTTCCCCGACCCCTTCTACCGTTCCAGCCTCGATCTGCCTGCGCACCTCGATCCAACCGTCATCCGGCAGGCTACCCGGGGCCTGGCCGCCCACGCCTGGGAGCTCGGCGCCGCCTCCCCGGGCACTGCCCTGGCCCTCATCGACCTGCTCACCTCCGAGATGGAGGAGCGGATGCGGCAGACCTTGGATGACGCGGTGGGGAACTTGGCCCGGCGGGACGCCGACGGGACGAGTCTGGGTGACCGGCTGCTGGAAAAGGATATCCTGAGCGCCTGGAAGATCTGGCATCTCCAGGCGATCGACTCGGTCCTGGCCCACCCCATGCCCGATGAGGCCCGGGGTCTCCAGCGGCGGGTCAACACCCTGGTGCGGCGACTGGAGGAACGCTGGAACGACCGGATCCTGGAACTGGGCCTGGTGCCCCGCCCCCTGCCCGAACGTTTCATCCCGGTCCGGGACCGGGTCCGATGAACCCCCCTCTGTTGGCAGCCGCCCACCGGCTCGGCCCCCGGCTGACCGCCTGGCGACACCAGCTCCATCAGCAGCCTGAACTGGGTTTCCAGGAGCATGGAACGGCCGCCTTCCTGGACCGGGAACTGGCCGCGCTCGGCCTGACCACCACCGCGGTCGGAGGCACCGGACGGTTGGTCCGCCTGGGGGGGAACGCCGAAGGTCCGACCGTGCTGCTGCGGGCCGACATCGACGCCCTGCCCAT
>Ga0114922_10005924_pt1 | contig 11227 bp, 9 predicted proteins | sample AartaG_FD_100975 | JGI IMG/M metagenome (GOLD analysis project Ga0114922, IMG submission 100975) | Deep subsurface microbial communities from Aarhus Bay to uncover new lineages of life (NeLLi) - Aarhus_00045 metaG | ecosystem: Environmental > Aquatic > Marine > Oceanic > Sediment | place: Aarhus...
TACTTGGAGATCTTGAGAGTGCTGAAATGGCATTCCGCCATGCAACGATCCTGGCTCCTGATGAGCCTTCATTCTGGAACTTACTAGCAAGTTTTTCGTTGCGATATGAGATCGACATTGAGCTCCTTGCTTTGCCTGCGCTGCGGAACGCATTGATTCTGGATCCCAATTCAATCGATAGCCTGAGATTATTGGGTTATGCGTACCACTTGCTTGGTAATCCAACGTTGGCGAAGCGCGCATTGAACAGAGCGATTATGCTCTCTCCCTCAGATCCGACCACACAATACTACTTAGGCCTACATTACCAAGCACAGGATTCACCTGATGAAGCTATAGCTGCGTGGATAAGCGCGCGGGATTTCTCCCCTGAACACCCATACTCACTCATGGCTAAGCGAGCACTCGAAAATTTGGGAATCTACTATTAGAATTTGAGACAGCTTTTCAAAGATACATGTTCTCCCTATACCTTATGCTAGAATGCTCTTCGAAATGTATCGCCCATATGCAAGCCCTTTGCTTCTTTTTGTACCCCTCTTGATCGTCTCCTTGATGCTCACGTCGTGCAGCCTGTTCAATCCGACGGTGAATCCTGGCGAGGTTATCTTTCAAGATGATTTTTCGCGTGAAGATTCTGGATGGGATCGCTATTCAGATGATGATTACACTGCAGATTATGTTGATGGTACCTATGTGATTAAAGTTTTCAGTACGAATATGACGGCTTGGAGCCGACCACACCTCGATCTCGAAAATGTTCTCATTCGCGTTGAAGGTCTCCATAGCGCTGGCCCGGAGAATAATGTGTATGGTGTGATCTGTCGTTATATAGATCATAAGAATTTCTATTTTTTTATGATTGGGAGCGATGGCTACGCTGGAATTGGGCAATATATTGGTGGGGAGCAAGAGCTCCTGAGCCATGAAACCCTTCTACCAAGAGATGCAATCGGCTCCATGGATGAATCAAATCTTATCCAGGCTGCCTGCGTTGATGATGATCTCACCCTCTGGATCAATGGCAAGCTAGTGTTTAAGGTTACATCTTCAGACCTCACCCATGGTGATGTGGGTTTGCTCGTAGGTGCCTACGACGAAGGTGATGTCGAAATCCAATTCGATAACTTCTCGACAATGATGCCTTGATGGTGACCACTTGAATCGTCCACGCAAAATTTACCTCGATATGGTTGGTTGTCGTTTGAATCAGAGCGAACTCGAACGCATGGGCAATCAAGCTCGTCAAGCGGGTCATCAACTTGTCGGTGAGGTCTCCCAGGCAGATCTGGCCATCATCAATACCTGTGCTGTGACAACAAAGGCAGCTGCAGAATCACGAAAACTAGCCCGCAAAGTTAAACGAGAAGGTGTGCCTAACATTATCCTCACCGGTTGTTGGGCGAGCCTTGAACCAGATGCTGCTGCCTCATTACCAGGCGTGACCCAGGTGGTCACAAACCTTCAGAAGAACGAACTACAGCAGATCGCGCTAAAGCCCATCGACCTCACGATCAATGCAAAAATATCCCAGCGTCAACCCCTACCTGGCGCACGCAAACGAACACGCGCATTTATCAAAGTACAGGATGGTTGTGATAAGCACTGCACATTCTGCGCTACTACGATTGCACGCGGGAGATCGAAAAGCGAAAAGCTTTCGAGCATCCTGGAAGAGATCCAAGCTGCAGTTGCAGGGGGCACCAAAGAAGTCATCCTGACAGGTGTCCAATTAGGATCATGGGGGTTTGATCTTCCTGGGAAAAGATCCCTCGAAACTCTGATCCGAAGCGTCCTATACCATACGGATGTGCCGCGTGTACGCCTTTCCTCTCTTGAGCCTTGGGGGTTATCTGATACTTTGCTCGAAGTCTGGCAAGATCCACGGGTATGCCAGCAGATCCACCTCCCCTTACAGTCTGGCTCAGCTCTGACATTAAACCGCATGGCCCGTAATATGAATCCTGACCGCTTTCGAATGTTAGTTAACCGTATACGTGAGCAGTATCCGAAATTAGCCATCACAACCGATGTCATCGTTGGCTTCCCCGGGGAGAGTGAAACGTCGTTTGAAGAAAGCCTTGCCTTTGTCCAATCCATCCGATTTGCAGATGGGCATGTATTCTCCTTCTCCGAACGTCCCGGTACAGCTGCAGCAAACTTCCCCGATCAAGTCTCTCCTAGAATCCGTCGAGAGCGAAGTCAGCAGATGCGATCGGTATTTTCTAGATCGGCGAAAGAATTCCAATCCCGCTTTCTTGGAAGCCGCGTGTCGGTCTTATGGCAAAGTCTGGTTGAATCAGATACAAGTGGCTGGACTTTAACTGGTTTATCGTCTGAGGGTCTTAAAATTCGAACTCACGGGACCCCATCAGATCTCAATCAAATAAACAATGTCCTCATCTCAGAGCATCACAATGATGACTTACTCATAGGTCAAATGCTATTAGAGTAATCCCAGGCACAAATATTGCTTATCTTTTGCGGAAAGAAACCTATCATGAATATGTAGACCCAGATGAGACCCCCAGCATCATGGTGGCTATGCGAAATTTATTGGGAGTACATTCCATACCGAACCTGCCGAATCCATAGGTATAATGAACCCATGAGCTTAAAAATAAAATTGGAAGACGATTTGAAACAAGCCATGCGTGATGGCGATGATCTCAAAAAAAGAACGCTGCGCCTTTGCCTCACAGCGATTAAACTTGCTGAAGTTGAGAAACGTGACACACTCGAAGAAGGCACAATCCTCAGCATTCTCCAAAAGCAGGTAAAGAGCCGTCAGGAAACTATTGATGAAGCACAAGGGATCGGACGAGATGATCTTGTGCAAGGCGCACAAGCGGAGATCGAGATTCTCTATGCGTATTTACCTCAACCTCTCACGCAAGAAGAGCTCCTAGATCTCGTGAAAGAAGCCATCGCGGAGGTGGACGCCTCGGAATCCCAGGATATGGGTAAGGTCATGAAAGTGTTGATGCCGCGCGTTCAAGGCCGTGCTGACGGTAAGGTCGCAAGCGCGGCTGTACGCGAGCAGCTTGCCTCGTGAGAGATAGCTAGTAAACAAAATGGAAGAGCTGGCTCCAAGCACGCCTACCACGATGGAACGAATCCGACGGGCATTCCTCGCTGCTCGCCTGTGGTTTATCCTCTTCCTTGGATTTATTGGTTGTATCGCCATCCTATCAATCCCTATGGATAACGCCCAACAAACGTTTGGTCTTGAAGTGAACGATGTCGCACCTCAGGATATCCGCGCTCCCTACCCCTTGACATATATTAGTGAGGCACTAACTGAAGAAGCCCGAGAATCCGCAGGAAACAGTATTGCTACAGTATTCGATCCTCCCAACAGCTCTGTCACACGCCAGCAATTAGAATACCTGAATTATGCGCTCAGTTTTATCGATGCAGTTCGGATGGACAGCTTCGCATCCCCCGAGCAGCAGATGGCCGACCTGGCAAGCATGGCCGATATTCGACTCGATATTGAGAGCGCTGAGGAAATCCTCAATCTCAATGACGCACGGTGGAATACGGTGAAAATCGAGACGCTCGCTGTGCTTGAACAAGTCATGCGGAATGAAATTCGCCAGGGCCGAACAGAGGAAGCACGTCGAACCATACCAGCTCTTATCAGCATATCCCTACCTGAAAACCAAGCAGAGTTAGTTGGCAAGCTGGCCCCAGCATTTGTCGCACCGAATTCCCTTCCTAATGATGAAGCGACGCAGACGCTTGAACAAGCTGCCCGAGATGCAGTCGAAGATATTGAGCGCTCCTATGCCCAGGGTGAAACGATCATCAGCCGCGGAGACATCACGACTGATCTTGAGCTAGAAGCTCTCGATGCCTATAACTTGCTTCGAGCCCCCAATCCCTGGATCACAATCGCAACCAATGCTGGATTCATCGCTCTTGTCGGAGGCATGTTTACATTGTATGCCACCCGCACTCACCCAAAACTAGTATCTAAACCAAATCTTGCGCTGGTCCTAAGCTTAATGTTCATCGTCAACACATTGGGAATGCAGTTCTTGATTCCTGGACGGACGTTACTTCCTTATATCTATCCAGCTGCGACAATTCCTATCCTGCTCTCTGTTTTCTTTAGCCCAAATATGGGGGTGATCAGCGCCCTTGTTATCGGTGCCATTGGCGGGTTCATCGCTCCTCGCGGACTCGAAATGGCGCTTTACCTTACGATGAGCGGCACCCTCGCCGCACTCATGATCGGAAAAGCAGAGCGACTTGGTTCCTTTATCTGGACTGGTGTTGCCGCAGCGGTAGGCGCCTCCATGGTGATCCTCGTCTTTCGATTCCCCGACCCTGCGACCGACCTCATTGGTAAGGCTCAACTACTTGGCTCGGCCATCGTAAGCGGCCTACTCTCAACCAGCCTGGGGTTCGGCTTACTACTGGGTATTGGAAACCTCCTGGGCATTACCACCAACCTGCAATTGCTTGAGCTTTCACGCCCCGACCACCCACTGCTACAGCAATTATTACGAAACTCCCCCGGAACCTATCAACACAGCCTCCAAGTGGCGAATCTGGCCGAGCAGGCTGCACGTGCGATTGGCGCTGATCGTCTTCTAACACGGGTAGGCGCACAATATCATGATGTGGGCAAATCTCTACGCCCACAATTTTTCATTGAAAATCAGGTGGCAGGCCAGAATGTTCATGAGCAATTAGATCCCAAGACGAGTGCCGACATTATCCTTGGTCACGTTCGCGACGGGATGGAGTTGGCCAAGAAATACCGCCTCCCAGCAAATGTTCGCGCCTTCATTAATGAGCATCATGGTACGATGGAAACCTCTTATCAATTTCACGCTGCGGTCGAGGCGGCAGGCGGCAATAAAGAACTCATCAACCGCAAGGACTTCACCTATCCTGGCCCCCGTCCTCGCTCTCGAGAAACTGCGATACTCATGCTCGCCGATGGGGTCGAAGCCACTGCCCGAGCCGAGAATCCTGCAAGCGATGAGGAAATTGAAAAGCTCGTCCACTTGGTGTTTGACATTCGCCTTTCCCAGGGACAATTAGACCGCACGGACCTGACCTTAAGGGATCTCGATACGATAAGGAACTCCTTCATACTCACGCTGAAGAACATATACCATCCTCGCATCCGTTACCCTCAAGCGGCTGAAGAGGATGATGCGAAGGAAGTTCCCCCTGTAGTGGAGACGACACCCCCCTCGGCGACATGACGACCCAGGTGAACGTTCAAGCCGAAGCAGATTTCCGCGGTTGGAACACATGTGTTACACGCGCCTGCCAGAAAATCCTCTCACAATTAGATCTCACGCAAGGGTCATTGACAGTGGTGTTGACCGATGACCATAAAGTGCGGCAAATGAATGAAGAGTATGCTGGAGAAGATCATGCAACCGATGTGCTCTCATTCCCCTCTGGTGATCTCGATCCCGAGACTGGTGTGCCTTACCTTGGAGATATTCTGATCGCGGTGCCTATTGCGCAAAAGCAAGCGGATGAAAAAGGGCATGATCTCGGAGATGAGTTAAGCTTGCTCGCCATACACGGTACACTACATCTTCTTGGTTATGATCATGCCGATGAGGAATCGAAAAATAGGATGTGGTCACTCCAAACAGCAGCACTGCAATCATTAGGGATTACAGAAAATCTTGGGTATAAAACTTAATGAGTCAACCAACTCGATCTTCATCCCGTCTCGCAGCGTTCCGAAACGCATTTTCAGGATGGTGGTACGTTCTGCGGACCCAGAGAAATGCCTGGATTCATGCCTTAGCTACATGCATGGTTGTGGCACTTGGAGTTTATCTACAATTGAATTGGCAGGCTTGGGCCACATTATTCCTTGCCATTGGTCTGGTATGGACTGCAGAGTTCGTGAATACGGCACTTGAAGCAATTGTCGATCTTGCCAGTCCCGAAATGCACCCACTGGCCCAGGTCGGTAAAGATGTTGGCGCGGCAGCCGTGCTCATCGCGGCGCTTGTATCGGCTCTGATTGGATTGCTCATCCTTGGACCGCCCTTGATAGCCCTGATTTTCTAAGGAACAATTCCAGAGTTTGGAAGGTTACCTGAGGTCCCTAACACACTAGAACCAGGATAGCATTGCAGCCCCCCATTGATTATGCAATAATGCGGTGTTGCACATCATAAATACAGACAGGATTCGATACGCATGGTTGAAGAGAACCTTCGCGGAAGTTTATTCCAAGCTGCGACACTAGCATTTGATATTCAGAATCCCACCCAGGCTCTTGTCAGTCTTCTACAAACGACTGGGGAGCTCCTTGGGGTTGAGCGATCAGCATTATATGAGCTGGATGAGTCAGGGAATGGATTCGTGCCCCGCTTCGCACACGGGATTGCGATGAGTGAACTGGGCCGTGTGGCTTCCAAATCAGAACATAAAATCCTGCAGGAAGTATTTTCCAAGAAGAAAGCCACCTCAACCAATGGTGAAACCGGATCGTTAGGTCTACCTCTCGCGCCTGGTCTGGTGGCTTGCGCTCCTTGTCGGATAAGCGGACAGACGATCGGTCTACTATTTGCAGGTCGCGAAGAGGGGGCGGGCTTTAACGAGAATGAGTTGGCAACACTTGAGATCCTCGCCGCACGTGCGGCAGAGGTTTTCACCCACGCTCGCCAGACGGCCAGCCAGAGTTACCTCTTCCACAAACTCTCTTTACTCTACCAGGCAACCCATGCAATTACCGGCACACGCGATCGTACTGAAGCCGTGAAGCAAACAGCAGCCCATTTGTTAAAAGCAATCTCCGCAGATGAATGTGAAATATACATTTTTGATGAAGGAAATGGTGAAACACAGCGCTTCCGCCAGCAGCTTGGCAAGGCGATGCAGCAGAAAGTGGTTCCCATTTCCAGCGACAAAATGCCAGATTACCCGATCCATAAAAAGGTACTCGATGCTCTCAAGCCCGAAATGGTTACATTGACACCTCCCGTAGGCTCTGCGAAAGACATCGCCATGTTGGAGGCAGAGAACCTAGCAGCAGCGGTCGTCTTCCCTCTTGCTGCAGGTAACAAAGCTATTGGGCTTGCACGCCTGCTCTTCACACAATCCGGGCACAAGATCAATGAGCAGGAGACAGAGCTCGCCCAGGCAATTATCAATATCGGCGCAGTAGGCCTGCAAGACGCCATCCATTATGAAACTGCTGAAGCGCGTGCGACTCAACTACAGACCCTGGGTGAAATTGGCCGTGAGATGACATCCACCCTCGATCTTGAAGCTGCCTTGCAGAAGGCGATGGAGCATACACAAAACTTGCTCAAAGCCGAAGCAGTAGTCCTGTTCTTGATGGACGATTCAGGCGAGCAATTGATCTTAAAGGCAAGTGGGGGTGCCAGTCTACGCCTTCGCGATGTTGCCATCCGACTTGAGGAAGGAATCGCTGGATGGGTCACACGGAATAAGACCCCGCTCATCGTTAACGATGTCCGAACCAACCCCCTTTATCACAGCGCGATAGATGGTCAGACTGGTTTGTTAACCACTTCAGTCCTCTGTGTTCCCTTAGAAACGCGCGGTGAAGTCCTTGGCGTTATCGAGGCGATTAATCACCCACGTGGCATATTTTCTGAAAGCGATCAGAACTTGCTGCTCTCTGTCACATCCTGGGCTGCAGTTGCGATCGAGAACGCAAATCTTTTCAAGGGTGTCGAAGACGCCCGTACCCGTCTAGAGTCAACTCTGGTTGAAACGGCGGATGCTGTCGTGCTTACTGACACTGCAGGTCGCATCATCCTTGTCAATCAGGCAGCCGGTCAGGCCTTTCGAATTAATCCTGAGCTGACCTTCGATCGACTTGCCTCAGAGATCTTTGTCGGCCATCCACTTGGCGAAATGCTCATGGATCTCGACGCCAGTCTTCCGACGAGCCTAGAGATCACCACGCCAACCGAGCGAGTGCTCTATGCGACAATCAGTGAGATCACTGATGTTGGTCGGGTTGCAGTAATGCAGGACATTACGGCACTCAAACAAATTGATCGCATGCGCTCACAATTATTAGGTACTGCAGCCCATGATCTTAAGAACCCCCTCAATGCGATTCGCCTGGGAGCTGATCTTCTCAACGACGCAGAATTGAATGAACAACAGCGTAAAGCATTGAATATGATGCAACGCGCCACTGATAGTATGACCAACCTCATCACAGGCTTGCTGGAAACAATCCGAGTCGAATCAACCTCAAATTTCCCCTATGAGCCTTTCCAGATCAATGATCTCATTCGGCGGGCAATAGAGGATTTACGACCGTTATCGGATGAGCGAAAGCAGCAAATTGTTTATGACGCACCCGAAACATCAGTTCTCATCACCGGTGATCCAAATCGACTCAATTCGGTCATGGCCAATCTCCTCAGTAATGCGATCAAATTCTCACCCGAAGGAGCCAAGATCGAGGTTACGATGCGCTGGGATGACGATGAGGTTATCGTTAATGTTGCCGATAATGGTCCAGGTATCCCTGAAGATGAAATCCCTCGGATCTTTGAACACCTTTTCCGGGGTAGGATCACAGTGCAAGATCCCAACAATCCGATCGATGGGACCGGACTTGGCCTCGCTTTGGCAAAAACCATCATCGAACAACATGGTGGTCGGATCTGGGTAAAGAGTAGAGAGGATCAAGGATCCATCTTCAGCTTCTGCTTACCGCGCGAACCAACTCCCAAGACAGGCTCTTTGCAGCAAGAAAAAGAAAACTAAAACTGCCCGCTCTCCTGAGCGCATATCGATGGAGAGAGTGTATCGATTCGGGGAATCCATAAGTTCCCACGAGTGAAATAAGAGGAGTACCTAGTTGAAGAATCCCAGCTTTATCTTCGGGAGTGTAGGCACACCGCGTTCTACGCCCAAGAAACCCGGCGGTTCGATTGGAACACTCATACATCTTGCTCAACAAGATCTTAAGGCGTTCGAGATTGGTTGGGTTCGATCTGTAAGAGTATCAGAAAAAACCTGTGCCGAAATCCGAGAGAAAAGCCAGGAGTTAGAGATGGGGGTGAGTGTGCACGCTCCCTACTATATCAACCTGAACGCCGATCATGAAGAGTGGCCCAAGAGCAGAAAAAGGTTGATGGATGCAGCCCATTATGGCTATCTGGCTGGTGCAACCGATATCATTTTCCATCCTGGCTCATATTTTGGGCGACCCGCTGATGAGGTTCTGGAAGTAGCTATTCCACGGCTTCGTGAATGCGTCTCCGAGCTCCGTGATGGCGATAATCCAGTTATCCTTCGCCCAGAGACAATGGGTAAGGGCGCCATGCTCGGATCGCTTGAAGATACTTTAACAATGTCAAAAGAAATCAACGGCGTTGAGCCATGTCTCGATTTTGCCCACCTTCACGCCCGACCAGGTGATGGGAGTGTCAATTCATACGACGAATGGTTCAATATGCTCAGGCAGTATGAGGTAGCACTCGGCAAGCGCTCATTGGAAAATCTACACTGCCACCTGTCGGGGATCGAGTATGGTGAAAAGGGTGAACGCAATCATCTCATGTTGGGTGATTCTGATTTAGACTTGGAAGCTTTGTTAAAAGCTCTGGTGGAATTTGGATGTGGTGGGCGCATCCTTTGCGAGAGCCCCCAGGATATGGATATAGACGCGCTTGTGATCAAGCGTACCTGGGAGATAATTGCTAGTGCTTAGCGCATCATGATCAGGCTTACTCGGTATACATATTCTGGTCTATCAACTTCGCAAGCCCAGCACAAATTGCCCGATCAATCTGGAAATCGGAGCTCTTCCTTCCCAGCCAGTTTGTCGTGAATCCGATTGACCACAATTTCCAGATGATTGTGTTTATGGACAAAGTCCAGGTCATCCGTACGAATCGTGAGTACTGGGCAGATATCGAACTCACCCATCCAATCCTCATACAAACTCTCTAGCAAGCTGAGATATTCAGTAGTAATACCTCCCTCCATCTCCCTCGCACGTGCCTTGATTCGATCCATCAGGACCTCAACTGGTGCCTTGAGCATAATGAGCAAATCGGGCGAAGGTAAACGTCCCACGACAAGTCTGAATAATCGGCGGTATGTCTCGTAATCTCGTTGAGAAATCGTACCCAAATCAAGTGCTGCCCGGGCAAATATCTCCGCATCCTCATAGATCGACCTATCAATAATCGCCGATCGCTTGGCATTCGCTAATGCAATGTGTTGGTCAGCCCGATGCCCTAGGAAAAATATCTGCAAATGGAATGCCCAGGCTGCCATATCCGTATAGAAATCAGGGAGGTACGGATTATCCTCAACCGATTCGTAGGCCGTTTCCCAACCAAGTTGCTCTCCTAACCGTTCGGTCAAGGAAGTTTTCCCAGCACCAATATTTCCAGCTACTAAGACAAAATGCTTTGCCATTTGGGCTATTTCCCTCGTGTGTGAATTCGTTGATCAATCATGAAAACGGGGATTCATTCTATGCCATCAATATGTCTGGCGCAATCGGAGATGAGATGTCCTGAGGATAAGCACAACAAGATCTATCACGATCAAGATCGTTCCAACGAGTTAATCATCCAACGCCTTCAATAACCCATCTGCAGTCTTCTTGTCTTCAAGAATTCCACAATCTTGGATCCGGCGGATGAGATCAACCCACTGCTCCCGATTTGCTTGTTTCTCTAAAACAGGCTTAAGGATTCCGGCTGCTTGTGTATACTCCTGATGATTATCAGCTAGTCTTACAGCTTGCCAAAAAGCGAGTTCCTCTAACTCCGGTGCCAAATTCCTTGCTTCATCCCAGAGTGTGAGAGCTTGCTCCTGCTTACCCTCCTCCAGCAGCTCAAGCCCACTTCGGCTATGTAGAACAGCAAGGCGAAGTTTGACCAGGCGTTCTAACTCTTTAAGTGGATCAGCATGTTCATCAACCCGTAAATCGTAGATAGGATCCACCTGATTCAATCCCTCTTCATCGTACTCGCTGGAAGCGACAATCTTAAGAGCAGCGGATTGCACCCCGCGGATATCCCCTCCGTTCTTCTGAGCTGCGTTGAGGGCAGCCAGAAGACGCCCAGCGAAGTCTTCGCTGCTCTTCTCAAACGCACTTGCCATCGCTTTCACAACACCTGGATTTAGCATCATGTTCGCTTGAACAGCGTAGCCAGAACCAATCTTGTGATCAGCAACCGGAATGCATTGCTTACCCGTCCAGGCCGCCGCACGACCTTCCCGA
>Ga0114922_10005925_pt1 | contig 11226 bp, 11 predicted proteins | sample AartaG_FD_100975 | JGI IMG/M metagenome (GOLD analysis project Ga0114922, IMG submission 100975) | Deep subsurface microbial communities from Aarhus Bay to uncover new lineages of life (NeLLi) - Aarhus_00045 metaG | ecosystem: Environmental > Aquatic > Marine > Oceanic > Sediment | place...
TAATGTAATTGGAAGTTGTTCAGCAGTTACTCCTATCAATGAACTACTATATAAAGGATCAAACAATCCATCTCCCAATACAGTTATTTGAAGAAATACCTGCTTAGCCCAGTACGGAGGAGTAAAAAATACAATAGCACCTTCAAACGGCCATAAGCTTCCTGAAAGAAATAAAATTGGCATGTAATAAAAGAGTGCGATTGCATTTGCAATTTCAGGAGTCTTTGCTATCCCAGAGATAATAATACCAATTCCAACAGATGAGATACCGAACAATACCGCAATGAAGAAACCGATAAATAATTCAAAGATACCTTTAAATGGAACTTGGAGTATACCATATCCAAGTATGAACATTATGATAATCTGAAGCGAAATCATAAAAGTTTCAGATAATAGCGCTCCTAAAAATAAATTCTTTCTTCCGGTGGGCATAGTATCTAATCGTTCCAGCATGCCAGATGTTTTATCTACTGCAAATGATATAGCTGCACTCGTTGTACCTGCTGCTGTTGTATATATTATCATTCCTGGAAACCCATATTGGAATTGTTCACGACCAAGAAAGAAGTAAAACAACAACGTAAACATTACAGCAAATCCTAAAGAAAAAACCATATATTGCCAATGTCGTATCTTATCTTTAATATTTTTAATCCCTATTTGGATAGCTTTAACCTCTAATAGGTTCATATTAGTCTCTTAACCTCCTCCCTGTTAAATTAAGAAATACATCCTCTAGTGAGTTTTGCCTAAACTTCATAGTTACAACCTCATCAATATTTTCAACTAGTCCCTGTTGTAGGAGTTTCGTAAGATTTTTCAAGCCACCTTGGAAAGAAATTAACAATGTGTTTCTTTCTTTCCTGTGAATTTCATTCCAATTTGCTACAAATGAAATGTTTTGTATGTTGCTTTTAACTACTTCAAGGTCTTCTTGTTCAAGGAAGGAAATTTCTAATACATTATCACTCCCATATTTCCCTTTCAATTCAGCTGGAGTTCCTTCAGCAATGATCTTACCATTATCAATTATTGCAATCCGATCACTTAAAGCATCAGCTTCAACCATATCATGCGTCATAAGAATAATGGTAATATCCTTATCCTTCATATCTCCAATAAAGTCCCACACAAGACGCCTTGCTTGAGGATCAAGACCTGCGGTAGGTTCATCAAGAAATAAAATCTCTGGTTCGAATATTAAAGACATCGCGAGATTTAGACGCCGTTGCATACCACCTGAAAATTTTTTAGACCAATCCTTTCTTCCTGCTATGCCAAAATCTTCCAACAATTTTTTAGTTTTCTCCTTTGCTTCTTTACGAGACATTCCATGCATAGCTGCTACAAACTCAACATTTTCTTCAGCTCGTAAAACATCATAAATTGTTATAACCTGAGGGCATACACCAATTATCTTAACTATCTCATTTTTGCTCTTTAATATACTGTTTCCATCTACATCAGCATCACCAGCGGTAGGAGTTAAAACAGTAGTTAACATTCGTACTAAGGTAGTTTTTCCAGCGCCATTAGGTCCAAGAATGCTAAATAATTCACCCTTGTTAATTTTTAAGGACACCCCATCTACTGCCTTAACTTCTTTATAATGCTTTTTCAGATCTTTTATTTCTATTGCTATTGGGTTTTTAACTTTGCTCATTAGTTTCTTTTCCCATTAATTTTTTGGATTTCAAATTTATTTTAAATATAATATTTTAAAATACGTTAAAAAAGAAAAATACACTTTTGTTAATAACTTTTGATGTTTCAGAAGTATAGAAATTAAAAAAAGAATCGAGAAAGGCTCTAGATTTTCTCCTAGTATTTTTAACTATGATGTGATAGGTACTACTAATCAAATTTTTTTTTAAATTCTTGAATAAAGCTATCTTTATCCTCGTGTTCGTACCAACCAGAAGCAAGTTTTTCTATTTCATAGGCATCGTTATAAGATTTATCTATGAAGTGATTGCTACATAATTTAATTGCATGTAAGACAATTTGATTTTTTGAGAAGAGGAAACGCGCTTTTTTCATGGATTCTTCAATTAATTGGTCTCTTGTATCTACAATTTGGTCTATCAATCCGATTTCGAGAGCCTTAATCGCATTTATCTTTTCACCAAACATGAGCATCTTTTTAGTCCATGGAATTCCTATTATTTTTGAAAATAAAATTACACATCCCGTCCCAGGGAAGATTCCCGAGTATATCTCTGGCATCTGAAAAAAACTGGTTTCAACGGCAATTCGATAATCACAACAAATAGAGAAAACAACTCCCTCTCCCATTGTTCTTCCATTAATAGCACATATTGCTGGTTTCCCATTGTATAATAATTTACATATATCTGCAGCAGTTCCTTCAAGCTTTTTGACTGCAACATGATCAGCGCCGTCAATAGCGCTTAAATCCATACCCGTACTGAATGAGGATCCATTATTTGTTAAAATTAACCCCCTAATCTTGTTATCGTTCTGACAGTGTTCTATAGCATCCTTTAAATGTCTTAATTGTTCTTGAGTGAAGGCGTTTGCTCTCTGAGTCCTATCAAGTGTAATAATGCCAAACTTTTTTTTTACAGAAAATTCGATATACTCTCCAAAATCTAAATTATTAACAGACATAAATAAAATTTATTTTCTTTCAATAAAAAATAATAATATTGAGAAGATAACGAAATTAAAATGCCTAATACTCTAGATGCTTTTGCTAAGGAAGGAAATAGTGGTTTAATTAGAAAGAAGGATCTAATAAAATCTTCAAACTTAAAAAAAGAATTTTTAGAAATCAATCAACATCTTTATGGAAAATTAAAGCACACGGAAACCGATACAAGAGCTCGTTCTAAAGAAATAATTAACTTGATATTATGCAAATTAGTTGATGAAAAAATAAATTCTTTGCCCGATTCAGTTATGGCATTTAATGTTCGAAAAGAAGAAAATAGCTATGAATTGCTCGTTCGTCTTAAACAATTCTTTAAAGAAAATATAAAAGATAGATATAAACCTATTGTTAATGAAAATGAAAACATTAACTTAAACAAAGAATTGGTCGTTTTAATTGTTGAGAAATTACAAAACATTTCGCTGTTGGATTCTTCTAAAGACGTTTTAGCAGACGCGTTTGAGATTTTTGTAAGTAGGTTGTTAAAAGAAGCTGGAGGCCAATTTTTCACACCAACTAGTGTAGTAAAATTTATGGTAAATTATTTAGATCCCGAGATAGATTCTAAGATAATTGATCCTGCCTGTGGACACGGGGGTTTTTTATTAGAATGTAAGGACCTTATGTTATCAAAAATCAAACAGAAGTATACCAATCAAAAGGAAATTATTGATGCTAAGTATACTGAAATAGTATCTAATCTATATGGGATTGATAAAGACTCTTATTTAGCAAAAATCTGCAAATTATACATAGATATTATAAGCCAAGGTAAATCTAATGTGTTTTGCGAGGATTCACTAGACCCAAATAATTATAGAACACAAACTGCAGATTTTATTAAAAATAACCACTTTGATTATGTATTTACCAACCCTCCTTTTGGTGCTAAAATTCCTATTGATAGTAAGGAAATATTAGAAAAATTTGATTTAGCTCATAAATGGGATTTTAAAGATAATATATGGGTTAAGCAAAATAAATTAATTAAAAAACAACCACCACAGATTCTATTCATAGAACGATGTGTTCAATTACTTAATAATGGCGGAAAATTAGGAATTGTTCTTCCCGAGGGCCTTTTTGGAAATCCTTCAAACAGGTATATCTGGGAATATTTAGGGAGAGAAGGTAAAATATTAGGAATTATAAGTTTAGATCAGAATGCGTTTCAACCCTATACTTGCAATAAAACTAGTATTCTTTTCTTTCAAAAATTAAAAATTGTACCTGAAAATTACCAAATTGATTTTGCTATAGTTTGTAATGTAGGTCATAACAAAGATGGAAAAATACAATATAAATTAAACAAAGATGGCAGTATAAAATACGATTCGGGGAATGAACCAATCATCAATAATGATCTGTTAGATTTACATTTAAAAATTAGAGAAAGTAATGAATTTAACTATTTAGAAGAACAAGAAGTTTTTAAATTAAACTTTAACCAAATTAAAAACAATATTTTTATACCATCCTATTACACTGGCGTTGAAAAACCTCTCAAATCCTTAGAGAAGAACCAAAGCTATAAATTATTATCTATTGCTGATTTAATTGAAAAAGACATAATATACACGAAAAATAAGGAATATCTCCCTAGAGGTGACGAAATTGGGTCTCAAGTTTATGGTTTAGGAGATATTCCGTTTATTCGTACCAGTGAAATTAATAATTGGGAAATTAATTTAAATCCACATAAGAAAACGTCTGAAGAAGTCTATAACCAATTCAAAGAAAAACAAAATATTGAAGTAGGAGATATTCTTTTGGTTAAAGATGGTGGTCCAAATTTAATTGGGAAAACTGCGTATATAACTGAATTGGATACAAAAATCATCATTCAAAGTCATATTTACCAAATTAGGATGCTTAAAAATGAAGAGAATCTCGATTCTTATCTTTTATTATACTTATTGAATCTAGATATTGTTCAAAAACAGATTAGAGCAATAACTTTTGTTCAAGGAACTATATCAACAATCGGAAATAGAATAATGGATATAGTATTACCAATTCCGTCTGAATTAAGAAAAAGAAAGGAAATTTCAAAACACATTAAAGAAATAATTGAAAATAAAACAGATATTAGAAAGAAGGTACTCAGTCTTTCTATAAATTCTTTCGATGATTAGTATGAAGATAGAAAAATTTAAAATGCAGTATTATTATGAAGTTATGGAACTTTGGAAACGGGCAGAAATTGGAGTAGGATCCTCGGATACTAAAGAGGAAATAGCCGGGGTTCTAAATAGAAATCCCAATCTTTTCTTAATTGGAAGGGAAGACGGAAAAATCGTAGCGGTAGTTATAGGAGCTTTTGATGGAAGAAGAGGGTATGTCCACCATCTAGCTGTAGCTCCCGATTATCAAAAAAGAGGGTATGGAAAAATAATATTAGATGAATTAATCGACCAATTTCGGAAAAAAAAAGTTCATAAAATACACTTGTTTATTGTAAAAACTAACCATGAAGTTGTGGATTTCTACTGCCACTTAGGTTGGGACACCAGAGACGACTTAATTATGATGAGCTATGTCCCAGATAAGGAATTATATAAAAGAAACATTACTTTTGAAGACTGACTAATTTTATTGCGTTATTTGGACACCTATGATAACACACAGAACAGCCTCCACAATTATAATCAGATGTAATTGTAATAGCTTTTCCTTGATCATTCAATTTCCTGATATTTAATGGGCAAAATCTTATACACGTACCGCACGATTTACAGTTTGGTAATATAGTTATGGCTTTATATGTTAATTTAGATAATTCCTCAATTTTTTTTTGTAAATTAGCTGAGGCTGACTTCATTAAATTGAAAAAAGAATTATTGTTCAAAAAGGGTTTGAAAAAAAAAGAGTGGCTCCCAAATCTTTTAGGAGATATTTCTAGTTAAATTTTTTAATATTTTTTCTGCTTGGTTTGAGAAACCAGTAATGATATCTCCCACATCCATTATGGAATCGATCATGCCGCAAGTTTGACCAGCAGGAACGGCACCATTATCTACATCTCCTTGAGTATAAACGATTTCGTAGCGATGAAGATCTTCGAGAAAGGAATCCATATCAAGCGATAATTCTTGAGCGATTTTCTCTTCTTTTGTCATGATTTTTCCATGTTCAAGACAATACTTATTTTTCAATAACCTAATTGGACCAAAACCACCCGTAGTGAGCAAAGTATCTCGAGCTGTTGCTGGCGGAATTAAAGCCTTGTAATTAGGATGAAATTCGCTTTCTGTAGAAGCTATAAACCGTGTGCCCATAACGACTGCATCTGCCCCCATTGCTAATGCTGCTGCTACGGTTTTTGGACTTGCAATTCCACCAGCTGCAACTAATAGTTTTTCGGGGTATTTTTGAGCTACCTGTGAAACCAAAACGATTGTAGTAATCCCTTCATAGCTTTGATGACCACCCCCTTCTGTTCCAGTTGCACATACTCCGTCACACCCTGCAGCAAAGGATTTATCTACTAACCATAAAGCAGGAGAAACATGAAAATGTTTCACATCTGGGGTTTTTTCTTTCAACAATTTACTCGCAAATGTTGAACCTCCTGCGCTAGTAATAATATAAACTAATTGCTCGCGAAGTTTTGGATTTTGGTTAATATTTTTGATAATTTTCCTTAGCATTATTTTGTGATCGGTTTGAACTCGAGCTGTTCGAACATTTACTCCAAAAGGTTTATCCGTATGCTCAAGAACATATTCTAATTGTTCAATCATGTCTTTCACGGAATTTTTTCCCCGTAAAGTCGCATGACTTAATACGCCAAGCCCACCCGCTTCAGAAACGGCAACTGTTAGCTTAGTGGTGTAAAATGGACCCATCGGAGCGCTTATAATAGGATATTTAAGCCCAAATAATTCAGTTAATCTTGTCTTTATCATCTTTTTCCCTAAATAGATTTCATTATATGATAGTAAATACTACCCTTTTGAGATTAAAAAATCTTTTTTATGTTAATATAAAAATGTCCAGAATTAGTAAAAAATATTTTAAGGAAAAAAAATAGATTGTTATTAACCGAGACCACTACCATAAGTGATATTTATGGAATATGAAGAAATACAAGATAAAATGAAAATTATAAGGGAAAGCCCAATTCATCTAATCCCAGATGAAAAAATGGCTATTATAAGTAAGTCCATGTCAGAAAAATGTCCAATTACAAAGAAAATGGATGAAGAAATGAGAAAACACATTGCAGGGGGAACTGAACATCAATTGACAATAAAAGATCCTTTCGTACTTACCATTAAGAGATCTTCTGGAACTAGAATGTGGGATATGGATGATAATGAGTACATTGATTGGTTGATGAGTTCTGGAGCTTGTATATTAGGACATAACTTTCCACCATTAAGAGAGGAGATAATCAAAGTTTACCAAGACTTAGACCCAAACATTTATTACAACAACGAGTGGGAAATCAAGTCTGTTGAGATGATAAAAAAATTTGTACCCTCCATAGAGTTAATGCAATATTTTCAATCTGGTACAGAAGCTGACATGGCAGCTCTTCGAATAGCTAGAGCTTTCACAGGAAAGGAGAAAATAATTAAATTTGCAGGATCCTATCACGGTTGGTGTGGACAATTATGTGTAGATATGCATGTGCCCTTTTCAGGTGCCATGGAAGCACATGGTATTCCAAGTGGAGTATATAAGAACACAATCGTTGTTCCATTGAATGATGTTAAAACACTTGAAGAATCTTTAAAGAAATGGACTGAAAAAAGGAGCGGGGTCGCAGCTGTGTTAGTCGATCCTCTGGGAAGTGATGCCGGGGGCATAGCAACAAAAAAGGATTGGCTCAAATCCATAAGAGAGTTATGCGATAAATACAACGTTCTATTAATTTTTGACGAAGTAATCACCGGATTTAGATTAGGTATAGGTGGAGCCCAAGAGCATTTCAATATAAAACCTGATTTATCCGTTTTTGGGAAACTACTTACTCACGGTTTCCCGAGTTCTGGAGCTGTTGGTGGTCGGAAAGATGTTATGAGCAATATAACTATAGATGTGGAACCAGGTGGAAATAACGCTTTTGTGGGAGGAACTCTTAGAGGTAATCCTTTAACCGCCGCGGCTACTTATTGGACGTTAAAACTTATGGAGGAACATAATGCTCACGAAAAGGCTAAAAAGGCTGCAGACGACCTTGTCAATAAAATGAATCAATTATTTGAAAATGACGGAAGACCATTTTTTGCTCACAATATCGAATCTATAGTGCATTTTGAAACGTTTTCTCCTCTTTCATTAGATCTTTCAGACCTAAACAATATTGAAATAATGTTAAAACGTAATGATGCAGTCAATCGTATAGCAACAGCTTTACTCGCGCAAGGAATTATTACAAAATATGGTAATCGAGGTTTTACATGTATGCAACATTCTAAAGAAGATAATGATCAATTTATCGAAGCTTTTGAAAATGTACTACAAATGATTCCGTGATAAAAATTCAATTCTTGCACAGTTAGTAAACACAAAACACCCTCCATTAATCTCCGGACGTTCATTTATCGCTTTAATTGGGGTATCAGCCTTAATTTTTAAATTAATTGCTAAGAAAAGAAATCAAAACGTTAAATTCAATTAGTATAATCCTCAATTATATTTACTTTAAATAAGTACTTTTTATTATAACCCAATTGATATAATACATATATGACTCATTCAAAACCATTAGTGCAGGTTGCTTTAGATCTTCTTAATATTAACGAAGCACTCAAATTGGCTTCAAATGTAGCTCAATATGTCGATATTATAGAAGCTGGAACTCCATTAATTAAATCTGAGGGAATAAGAGCAGTTCGAGAATTAAAAAAGGCTCACCCTGACAAGCTAATTTGCGCTGACTTGAAAATTGCAGATGCAGGATATCTTGAAGTGAAAATGGCGGCTACATCAGGGGCTGACATTGTTTCTGTCTTAGCAGATGCTTATAACATCACAATACTAGAGACGTTAAGAGCAGCTGAAGAATTTCAAGTTGAAATTATAGCAGATCTTATCGTGTCCAGAAGACCTGCTAAACGCTTAGCAGAAATAGTTAATCTTAAGTATATGAACACAAAACTGCATTATTGCTTGGTGCATAGTGGCTTAGATCGACAAGAGTCGCGCCATAAACCTCTAACTGAATTGGAATCTGTAGTGAATATACAGCCTCGTCCTCATTTGGCAATAGCAGGGGGTATTACAAAATTCGATATCCCTAATCTACAACCTTACCCCCTTGATATCATTATAATCGGTGGAGCAATCACTCGTGCTGAAAACCCAAAAAAAGCAGCGGAAGAAATCCGAAAATTAGTTGATTTAACTTTTTAACAGATTTTTGTGATAAAATTTTAATTAATAGAGTTTTAAATAAGGATGCATTATTGACATAATTAACCATTAAGACTTTTAAAAATTTTAAAATTGCTACTTCAATGCGTTATCTGAGGAAAAATCTTATCAAAAAATTTATTCGAGAGAAAGGAGGGTATTTTGGAATTATTGGAGCTACTTCCATGGCAATCTCGGCTTTATTCTCATTTTTCTTGTATCTTTCAATGAATCCTGATTTAAATATAATATCGTATGCAGTAAGTGATTTAGGAACAGGACCAGGGTTATCAGGCTTAATTTTCAGCACCGGATTGATAATTGCTAGTTTTTGTCAAATCCCTTTATATCTCTCTTTTATTAAATACCTTAGCAAAAAAATGGGAAATGTTTTTCTTATCAGATTAGTCGTTCTGAGTTCCTTATTTTCTATAATTAGCCATAATTTCCTCAGTTTAGTTCCATTTGACAGAACTATTTTACTTTTATATTATACTCATGGTCTCGCAGCGGCTACTCATTATGTAGCGGGATCAGTTTCTTTAATTTTGTACGGATTTATTGAACTTTCTCGTGTTAAGGTATCTAAAATTCTAGTGTTTTTATCATTTATAACCGGTGCGTTATATACAACACTTTGGATAGGATATTTACTCGATTTTTTAGTTGGAATATCAGAAGTGTACATCAACCATAGTATACAATGGGTTGCGCTTGCCGGGGTTATCTTATGGTCGCTATTTCACGGAATTTTTTTAATCAACGTTAAAAAACGAGAACTTGTGAACTAAAACTAAGGTTTATTGAAAATATCAAACCGAGAATAATGCCCACTTATATCTAAATTCTGGCGCTCTTGGATTGCTAATAACGGATCTAAGTCAGCATATAGTATTCCTTCCTCATCTATTAATGGTCCAGCAACAATTTTTCCGGTTGGATCAACAATCATTGAATTGAAATGGAAGGAAAAAAACGACTATTTTAATAATTTTTGTTTCATTTTTTCAGAGATACTTGCTCTCTTTTGGTTTTCATAATCATACCAGACTAAGTGAGCCTCTCCTTCAGCGACTACTCTGTTTTGCTTTTTACTTACTATAGAATGGTTAATTATAATTTTCGATCCTTCTATAGCTTCTATTTTTGCGCCTACATAAATTGCATCTGGATATGTCAAAGGAGCTTTATAATTACAGCTTTGAAAGGATAATATTGGGCCTATGCTAACCTGTGTGGGTTCTTCGTATAAATGCAATGCTCTAAATAACGCGATCCGCGAACTTTCAAAATATCTAAGATATATTGTATTATTCACATGCCCACGGGCATCCATATCCCCCCATCGAATAGGTATCTCTTCTACAACGGGATAATCATTTAAAAAGTCGTTCATAGTTAATTCTCTAATTATGTAATTAGATTTAATAATGGAATATATTCTATTTATTTTTAAAATGATTCTTTTTTTAAGAGATTTCGAAAATAGAATCCTTGTAAATTCAATAGGATTAAATGTTTTTATTTATTAACTCTAATACTAGTGATTTGTATGAAGCTAAATACCTTATTCAGTCCAGAAAAAATTGGAAATGTTCAAATTAAAAACCGAATTGTTAGATCAGCGACTTATACTCGAAAAGCAGAAAAATATGGAATAGTTGGCAATACATTAATTGAATTTTATGATGAATTAGCTCAAGGTGGAACAGGTTTAATAATTTCGGAGTTTATAGGCGTTGATCCAAGTGGAACAGCGAGCGCATATCAACTTCGTTTAGATAATGATTCTTTTATTCCAGGTCAAAGAAAATTGGTTGAGGCAGTTCATAATTATCCCGAAGTTAAAATAGCGGCTCAAATTGCTCATACTGGACGTCAGGGGGCTCATCCTAAATATCCTCCCGTTGCTCCTTCTCCAATACCTGATAAAAATACTGGTTTAACACCCAGAGAATTAAAAAAACCTGAAATTGAAGATTTAATACAAAAATTTGTTGCAACAGGAAGAAGAGCTTATGAAAGCGGATATGATATGGTTCAATTACACGCAGCACATGGTTATTTTTTAAGTAATTTTATTTCACCTTACACAAATAGGCGTTCTGATAATTATGGTGGAACCAATGAGAACATGGCAAGAATACTAACCGAAATCTACGACGGGATTAAAGATGAGGTTGGAA